>Ga0209482_1002831_pt1 | contig 10427 bp, 8 predicted proteins | sample CoawatmetaG10DNA_FD_187512 | JGI IMG/M metagenome (GOLD analysis project Ga0209482, IMG submission 187512) | Marine microbial communities from the West Antarctic Peninsula - Coastal water metaG104-DNA (SPAdes) (version 2) | ecosystem: Environmental > Aquatic > Marine > Coastal ... | reverse complement strand
GACTGGAATTTTGTAACCCCTATACAATTTGAGGAGATGATATTAGGAAGGATTCCAATTATAGGGAATAACCTGCTAATAACATTTGACGATGGGTTATTAAGTAATAGAGTTGTTGCTGAAAAAATCTTAAACCCTATGGGAATTAAAGCTATTTTTTTTATTATTTCTGAGTTTGCCAAAATTAAAGAGCCCTCAGAAGCAAGAAAATTTATTTCTCTTAACTTAATTCCTGGTTCAAAACTTCAAGATATACCTTCTCAATGGAGTAATTTACAATGGCATGATTTATCTGCCCTGGTTAAGCAAGGACATTCAATTGGGCATCACACAAGAACGCATAAAAGGCTAGATAAATTCACGTCTAAAGCTCAATTAGAGGATGAGATATTAATAAGTGCTAGAGATATAGAAATTAATTTAGGTATAAAAGTGAATCATTTTGCTTATACTTATGGAGACATAGATAGTTTTAGTAGAGAAGCGCTATTAATTGCTAGCAGAAAATTTGGTTTTGTTTATTCTGGCATAAGAGGTAATAACTTTAATCATATTTCATCAATGGTAATTCGTAGGGATGCTGCAGCGAGCCAGTGTTTAAATAATGAGTATAAAATATTTAATAATAAATTATTGGATGCTTTTTTAGATGGATTTGCTGATTTTAGTTATATTAATTCTAGAAAGAAACTAGACTTATGGTCTAGGAAATAGCTTAAATGATTAACTTAACTCTTGCTCCAATCCCTAAATGGACTCAAATTATTAAAGCAATAATGAATCAACCACTATCATTAGACAAATTGGCTGGTCAATGGAAGGAAAAAAATGAGAAAGGTTATTGGCTCTCAAGGTCTACTTGGTCAATTTATTTAATCGTTAATTTTAGGCTGATAACAAGTAAAAAAACGAAGATCAATTTATGGCTGCCTGATTATTTTTGCAATGAGGCTTTAGCTGCTATTCGATCTTTAGACGTAAATCTTTCTTTTTATCCTGTTCTTTCTAATGGAAGACCTGATCTTGCAGATTGCAATAAAATGCTTAGTGACGGCCTTCCTGATGTCATACTTTATGTGAATTATTTTGGAGAGTCTTTATTTTCAAAAGGATTGAGTGATTTAGCAAAAAAAAATAAAGCATGGTTGATTGAAGATTCAGCTCACTGCCTAAAGCCTGCATCTGGAATTGGAAATCATGGCGACTTTGTAATTTATAGTCCTCACAAATTTCTTAGTATTCCAGATGGCGCTCTTTTGGTAATTCGACATACTGGACCTAATAAAATAACAAATGAGTTTTTAGAAAATTCAGACTTTGATTCCCATTATTATTCAGTAATTAATAATGGTACACCATCAAAAATTATCTCTTTTAAGTGGTTATTTAAAAGGTTAATACAAAAAATAGGTTTGCAATTATTCCATAATCTACAAGTATTTAATAGTGATGCTGACATTAGTAGTATTAAGCAATTGCCTCACCCTAAAATGAGTAAAGTTGCTCAAAGTTTTTTGAGTAATGCACCTAATTTGGAATTGGAGGCAGTCCATAGAAAAGAAATTCAGATGGCGTGGTGTAAAATTCTTGATAATGATATTTCTTTAAAGGGTCTAAAAATTAATCAGTCTAAAATAACCTATACACCTTATCTAGCAAAAATAAGAACTAGTGGGAGAGCTTCCAGTGAAGATATTTTTAATTTTTTTCAAAACCTAAAACTACCAATCTCAACATGGCCTGATTTATCACCTGAGGTTCTACAGGATTCAGTTAGACATAAAATCGCAATAAATCTTCGCTTATCGTGTATTTTTTTCCCAGTTCATAGTTCAATTAATTTACAGAAACTACGATCAAAAATTAGGAGGGTTTAAGGTGTATTCTGTTAAAGAGTTGCCTTATTCTGAGTGGCAAGTTCAAATACAAAGCTGCCATAAAACAAATATGCTTCAGTTTTGGCAATATGGAGATGCCAAAGCTGAAATAAGTAATTGGAATGCAGTAAGATTTCTTATAATAAGGGAAGATGGAAGTCCTGCTGCACTTGCGCAAGTACTATCTTTTAATTTTCCTTTATTTGGTGGAATTGCAAGAATGAACCGAGGGCCAATGCTTATAGGTGACTATGAAAATTCTCAAGAATTAGTAAAAGTTTTTACTGCTTTATTTGAAGAATTTAAGAAAAGATGGTGGATTTTAGTCCAAATTGCACCAGAGATAAATGATTTAACACTAGTTAACCAGTTTCTTATTAAATTTGGTCTTAAAAAACTATCTTCAACCCCTTATGCTTCAGGATTTTTATCACTTATTCCTAACGAAAATCAATTATTAATGAGCTTAAAAAAGAAGTGGCGTTACAGTCTTAGGAAAGCTCAAAGCTCTAATGTAAATATTTCTATAGTAGAGGGAAGCAATGCAAACCTAGAAGTATTATTAAAACGATATAACGAGCTTAAAGAAGAAAATGAATTTTCTGGAATACCAGATTCTTTAATTTTGTCCCTTTCAAAACAACAAAAAGCTAAAGAATGGCAGTTTAATATATTTATAGCTAATACTAAAAATTCAAAAAGCATTGAAAATTGCTGCGGTATTTTGGTTAGTATTCGTCATGGAGATACAACAACTTATTTCATAGGAATATCTGGTGAAGTTGGGCGAGAATTACAAGTTAATTATCTGCTTTTATGGGGGTCGATTCTGCATGCAAAAGATAGTGGGTGCGATTGGTTTGATATTGGAGGCTTGGATGCATCAACCCCAAAGGGGATAGCACACTTTAAAAACGGGCTGAAATCAGAGCCATACTCTCTTAATGGAGAGTGGAGGGGATTTATATTTCCATGGAATTCTATATAATAATAGCCTATAAAAGGCTATTCGATAAAAAATGCAATATTTAAAAAATAATGAATTGCAAGTGTCAGCGCTATCTAAGCTTTACATTTGGTCAATTTTGTTTGAGCCACTTACTTATTTTTTAGTAGTCCCTCAGAATATTTCGGGTATCGGTGGAAATATTAGCAGAGTATTTCAATTGATAGTTCTTATTTTATTATTTATTAAAGTACTTTTTTCATTAAAAATTCGATTTTCAAGTCCTTTTTCTTCATTTAGTCGCATCTTTTCATACTATTATATTTATATTATAGTAATTGGGATAATTGGTTGGATAACTGGCTCCTATAGCTATTATCAAGATAGTGGATTAATATCTGGTAATTCACTTTTTTTTTCTAATTTTGTAAATAGTTATCACTTTCGCCCATTTTTTGAGTATTTTATAGCCTTATATTATTTTGTCTATTTTGTTGTTTTAGCTCAATATATGCTCACAAAAAAAGAAGCGATAGATTATTTTTTTAAATGGTTTAATTTATTATTTTTGATTTGTATTTTTGTAGGCTTTATTGACTTATTATTAGTTGTTTTATTTAATCCAGAATATTATGGATTATCAAGGCATATTGCAGATACTCAGTATCCAGGTAATAGGTTTCATGGAATAGCTGGAGAACCCAGGGACGCTTTTGTTTATTTAATTCTATGTATTGGTATTCTTACTATAAGAGATATCTGGGAAGATAAAAAAAAATTAACTCTTTTTTGGATTTTATTAATTTTAATTGCAACTTTTTTAACTCAGTCATTTTCAGGAGTTTTGGGATTAATTTTTACAATCGGCCTCTTACTGGTTTTCTTCATAAGAAAATTAACGTTTAAAAAGCAAGTTTTACTCTTAATTGTTTTTTTGATAACTATTCTCTTTGTTTATCTTAATGTAATGTATTCAATCAGAATGTTAAAATATTATGATGCCATATCGTTGGCTTACTTCAACCTAAGTAATGGCCTTGAATTAGAATCAGTGCTAATTGCTTCACGAAATAATATTTTTCCTGTCTGGGCCTTATGGCTTGAAGTTCAAGAGTTCAATTTTTTTCACTTATTTTTTGGAAATGGATTGGGAAGCTCTTCAGTAATTAATAATTTTTATTTCAATTATTCAGGTGTTATAAATCCTAATGCTAGTATTGTAAGAATGTTATATGAGACAGGCATTATTGGAATATTTTTATTTATATTTATTTTTATCTCTCCCTTAAAAAAATTGAGTATTGATTATAAAATTTATACTAAATTAAAGTTGTTAATGTTAATAATGCTAGGCTTGTATTTCTCTCATAGAAATCCTGCTCCATATATTTTTTTTGGTATTATCCTTGCTGTTTTTCACTATAAATTAATTGGAAAAAATAGTAATTCAAAAAATGAAATCTAAACTAACAGGTATTTCAATTTTAGGTGGTTCAGGCTTTATTGGAGCTAGTTTAGTTGAGTATCTTCTTGGGCAAGGTGAAGAGTCAATTCGAATTTTATCGCGCAACAAAAAAACAATGAAAAGCGTTTCAATTATTGAGGGTGAATTGATGAATTCAGAGTCATTAAGTGCACTTGTTTCTGGGCAAGGTTTAGTTATCAACTTAGCTTATATTAAAGATAATCATAAGGCTAATCTTATTGCAATGGGCAAACTAGCTGACGAATGTATTAAAGCAAACATTCCAAAGTTTATTCACTGCAGTACAGCAGCAGTAGCAGGAAGAGTAAAGGGTAACATTGTCGATGAAGACACTTTATGTAATCCGCTTAGTGATTATGAAAAAACAAAACTTGCTATTGAGTTCCTTTTAGTTTCTCGATTTAAGGGTAAAGTTGAGTTGATTATAGTTAGACCAACTGCAGTGTTTGGAGTTGGGGGTTTGAACTTGGTTCAAACTATAGGTATTCTAAAAGGCAAACCGCGAATAATAAATATTTTACTAATGATGATTAATAGACATAGAAATTTACATCTTGTCACTGTTATGGAGGTTGTTCGAAGTATTTATCATCTATCTAATTTGGAACAAGATTTATCAGGTGAAAAATTTATAATAAGCCAAGATGATCAACTACATAATCGTTACTCTGATTTAATCAAATACTTAGGGATGAAATATGGGCATAAGCCATATTCACTAATCTATATACCATTTTCAAAATCAATCCTAATGCTGCTTCTTAAATTAAGAGGTAGAAGTCAAATAAATCCAAGTCAGTTATACAGTAGCCAGAAATTACATAATTATGGTTTTTATAGTAACTCTGACTTTACCAAAGAAATAGATAAGTTTTTTTTAGTGAATGAGAAGTAGTATGAATATATTAAATATTAATGCATTACTTAACCCTGTAACTGGAGGAGGTACTGCAGAACGAACAATACAAATGAGTAGATACCTTTCATTTGAAGCAGGAATTAATGTTTCTATACTAACTTTAGATCTTGATTTAACCTCCAAAGTGTATGACAATTTGAAAGGTGTTAATATTAAAAAAATTCCATGTCTAAATAAACGCTTTTCTTTTCCTGCAATTTTTGATAGAGTGATTTCTAGGAGTATAAAAAAAGCAGATATTATTCATTTAATGGGCCATTGGACAATTATTAATTTAGTTTCTTTTTTTTGGATTAAAAGGTATAAAAAACCCTATGTAGTTTGCCCTGCAGGAGCTCTTCCTATCTTTGGAAGATCAAAAATATTAAAGAGGTTTTATAATTATTTTGGCGGTAAGTTTTGTATTCAAAATGCCGATGTTAATATTGCTATAAGTGAAGATGAATTTAGCCATTTTAAAGATTATGGTGTTGATGAAAAAAAAATTATTTTATTGCCTAATGGCATAAATCCAAATTTATATACATTTGCAAATGACATGCATGTAAGGGAAAAATTTGAACTTGGCGAGAGCCCCTTTTTGTTATTTGTGGGAAGGTTAAATTTAATTAAAGGTCCTGACCTTCTTTTAGAGGCTTTTTATCAAATTGCAAAAGATTATCCAAATTATTTATTAATTTATGCGGGAAATGATGATGGCTTGAAGACTAAACTTATTGCCCTAGTTAAAAAATATGGACTAGAAAAAAAAATAAAGTTTATTGGGTTTGTTCAAGATGAATTAAAGTCGGAGTTATATCATGCGGCTGATTTATTGGTTATTCCATCTAGACTTGAGGCGATGTCTATTGTTGTTCTGGAATCAGCAGTTGCTGGAACTCCAGTATTAATGACCAATACTTGTGGGTTGAATGATATGACTGGAGAGAATGGAGCTTATGCAGTTTCTCCAGATGCAAGTTCACTTGCAGAAGGTTTGAGGATAATGTTATCAAAGCCCAATGAGTTGGACTTAAGAGGTAGTAAAATAAAAAGCTATGTTGAAAATTCTTTTTCCTGGAGCTCTATAGTTAAAAAATATGTCAAAATGTATGAAGATTTAATTACATCTTTGAATAGATAGGTAGTAAATAATTACTATGTTAACCAAAGATAAAGAAAATATTATTTTTATAAAAAGTTTTTGATATGTTAATTGTTAGTAAGTTAATCTTAATTTCAAATAATATAAATTAACTTTAAGGGGTAAGTTGATTGATGAAAAATAAAACATTATTAATAACTGGTGGGACTGGTTCATTTGGTAACGCTGTTTTATCTAAATTTTTAAATGAGGGTTTCAATGAAATTCGAATTTTTAGTCGTGATGAAAAAAAACAAGAAGATATGAGAATTAACTTCAATAATGAAAAACTTAAATTTTGTATTGGAGATGTAAGAGACTATGACAGTATATCAGCAGCAATGATAGATGTCGATTATGTATTTCATGCAGCCGCCTTGAAGCAGGTTCCTTCATGTGAGTTTTACCCAATGGAGGCTGTAAAGACCAATATTATTGGCGCAGAAAATGTTTTAGAAGCTGCTTATTATCGTAAGGTCAAAAAAGTTATTGTTCTTAGCACTGACAAAGCTGTTTACCCAATTAATGCTATGGGTTTATCTAAGGCAATGATGGAAAAATTGATGGTTTCTAAATCAAGAGTTCTTGATCAGGGTAATATTTTTGCAGCTACTAGATACGGAAATGTTATGGCTAGTAGGGGGTCAGTAATTCCCCTTTTTGTATCTCAAATTAAGTCAGGTGGTAAATTAACAATTACTGATCCAAATATGACTAGATTCATAATGAGTCTTGAGGAGTCTGTTGGCTTAGTTGAGTTCGCTTTCAATAACGCTAGGCCAGGCGATATATTTGTTCAAAAAGCACCATCAACAACTATATTGATTCTTGCACAGGCATTATTAAAAATATTTAATGTAAATAATGAAATAAAAATTATTGGAACTCGACACGGTGAGAAGTTGTATGAAACCTTATTAACTAGAGAAGAGATGACTTCAGCTGAGGATATGGGCGGCTACTTTAGAATTCCAGCTGATAATAGGAATCTAAACTATAACCAATTTTTTACAGAAGGAGATTTGGACTCCTCAGAGCAAAATGATTATCATTCGCACAACGCTAAGCAATTAGATATTGATGATGTGATAAAAGTTCTAATGAAATTAGATTTCATAAAACAGGAGCTTAAGACAAAATGACCAAAATTAAAGTAATGACTATTGTTGGTACTCGTCCAGAAATTATTAAATTAAGTCAAGTAATTAAAGAGCTAGATTGTTATGTTGATCATATACTCGTTCATACAGGCCAAAATTATGATTATGAGTTAAATGAATTATTTTTTGAGCAATTAGGGATCAGAAAGCCTGATATTTTTCTAGAAGCAGTTAAAGGCTCTCCATCCGAGGTAATAGGGGATATTATTGCCAAAGCAGATAAACAGTTTGTTGAAATTAACCCTGACGCTCTTCTGCTTTATGGAGATACTAATAGCTGCCTTAGTGTTATTCCTGCTAAAAGAAGGAAAATACCAATTTTTCATATGGAGGCGGGAAATAGGTGTTTTGACCAAAGGGTGCCAGAGGAAATCAATAGAAAAATTGTGGATCATTTGAGTGATATAAATCTCCCCCTTTCTGAGCATGCAAGAGATTATCTAATTGCAGAAGGTATAAAGCCTGAAACAGTTATTAAAATTGGCTCTCCAATGAAAGAGGTGCTTAACTTTAACATGAAAAATATTTTGTCTTCAAATATTTTAGAAATTGAGGGGCTAGGAGAAAATCATTATATCCTTATGAGTATACATAGAGAGGAAAATGTTGATTCACCAAAGAACTTTAGTGACTTACTCGAGTCAATTGATGAGTTGGCAAAAAAATATTTAATGCCAATTATCATTTCTACACATCCAAGAACTAGAAAAAAACTTGAAGAAATCGGATACGAAAGCAAAAACCCACTTATTAGATTCTCTAAACCATATGGTTTTTATGAATATATAAAACTTCAAATGAATGCATTTTGTGTTATTTCTGATAGTGGAACAATTGCCGAAGAGAGCTCAATATTAAACCTTTCTTCAGTAACAATTCGTCAAGCACATGAGAGGCCAGAGGGTATGGACGAGACGACTGTAATAATGGCAGGTCTTAACAAGAAAAGAGTTATGGATGCAGTTGAGGTTGCAACAGGCCATAATTCAAAGAATTCTGTATTAATTAAGCCAGTTCGTGATTATGAGGTTGATAATGTTTCTAAAAAAGTACTTAGGATTATTCTTTCTTATATTGACTATGTTAATCGGACTGTGTGGCATAAAGAGGTTTAGCTTTGAAAGAAAAAATTCTTGTTTTGGGCGCAACTGGTTTAATTGGCCATCAAGTATATAATTACTTGCAAAGAAACAGTAATTATGAAGTATACAATATTTCTTATCGAAATAAATTAACGCCAGATTCAATTATTCAAGATGCAAGGGATGAAAGTCAGTTTTTAAAGAAAATTTTAAATATCAAGCCCCATTTCATTGTTAATTGTATTGGAGTTCTGATTAATGATTCAAATATAAACCGTGAGAATGCAATTTTTTTGAACTCTTATTTGCCTCATAGATTATCAAGGCTAGCCGATGAAATTTTTGCAAAATTAATACATATTTCAACTGATTGTGTGTTTTCAGGAAAAAAAGGTAGGCCTTATACTGAGACTGATTTTAAGGATGGAGAGAGTTTTTATGCAAAAACAAAAGCTCTAGGTGAGGTGGTTAGTGAAAAGCATCTAACTTTAAGAACTTCGGTATTAGGTCCTGAGCTAAAAATTAATGGTGAAGAATTATTTCATTGGTTTATGTGCCAATCAGAAGATATTTTTGGCTTTACTAAGGATTTTTGGTCAGGAGTTACTTCTTATGAACTTGCAAAAGCGATTCATTGGTCAATAGCTAATAATATATCAGGACTTTATCATGTAACAAATAATTCCTCAATTAGCAAGTATGAGATTCTTAAATTATTTAAGAAGCATACTAAGAAAAATATTAGTATTAAGCCAGTAGATGGAAATTGCTTAAATAAGAGCTTTTTAGATACAAGGAAGTTGATAAATTATGTAATTCCAAGTTATGATGAAATGATTTTTGACATGATTAGTCTAGTTGCTGAAGATAAGTCTTTGTATTCTCAATACAAGGTTGATGGCTTTGAAAAGTAATAAAAAAATTCTAGTTGTTACAGAGTGTTTTTTTCCCGAAGAGTTTAAAATAAATGATATTGTCCTTTCTTGGAAACAGAAGGGTTATGATGTAGATGTCCTAACTCTAAGTCCAACTTACCCTTTAGGTAAAGTCTTTAATGGGTATAGAAACAAATTATTTTCAAAAGGTGTTTATAAAGGTGTTAATGTATTCAGACTTAGAGCCATTACTGGATATAAAAGTAGCCTTATTAAAAAAATCATTAAATATATTAATTTTATGATTTTAGGCTCATTTGTGTCAATCTTTATTGGAAGAAGATATGACTATGTTTTTGGTTTTAATATCGGAGCTCTGACAAGTATGTTGCCTGCAGTACTGGTCCATAAAATTTATAAAAAACCTTTGACACTATGGGCGCAAGACTTGTGGCCAGATAGCATATATGCGTACGGTTTTAAAAAAACTAAGTTTCTATCATGGCTTCTTGATATATTTATTAAGTTTATCTATAAAAATGTAGATTCAATTGCAATTTCTGGCAAAGGATTTGAATTAAAGTTACTTCCATATGTCAAAGATGGACTGAAGTTTAAATATTTGCCAAATTGGGCTGATGACTTAGATCTAAGTCCAAAGAAAATTATATTAAGTTCAGAAAGTTTAGTGCACTTTACCTTTGCAGGTAATATTGGAAAAGTACAAAATTTAGAAAATATAATAGACGCTTTTTCTAAATTACCAAGAAGCTTTCAATGCAAGGCTCAGCTAAATATTATTGGAGATGGGTCTAATCTTGAGAATTTAAAAATTTTAGCAAAAGAAAATCTAAGTATTCTTTTCCATGGAAAAAAAAATCGGGAAGATATGGCTTCATACTATGATGCGAGTAATTTTTTGATTGTTTCACTTATTGATAAGCCAATTTTTTCAGTTA
>Ga0209482_1002829_pt1 | contig 10430 bp, 8 predicted proteins | sample CoawatmetaG10DNA_FD_187512 | JGI IMG/M metagenome (GOLD analysis project Ga0209482, IMG submission 187512) | Marine microbial communities from the West Antarctic Peninsula - Coastal water metaG104-DNA (SPAdes) (version 2) | ecosystem: Environmental > Aquatic > Marine > Coastal ... | reverse complement strand
CATCTGGTCTTTTTCGCCAGACTACCGAAAGCAGCTTTAAAATGTATATTACATAATCTATCTTATCGCGCCAACCATTGTATCCCCCACCAATAGGGTGCAGAGTAGCCTTATCCCCGAAGTCTATATCGCCAGCAACGCAATGCTCCTGATTGGGATTTCTATAAACTATATCTACTTCAATTCCTCGGTTTGAGAGTAACCTCGAAGTAAAGATCGTGGCGAGATACATTGATGGATCTGCCCATAGAGCACATAAAACTCTCATCCTTTGGCCATAATCGGAATAATTTTTAGTATCATTGAATGCGCACTTGAAGACACTGTAAAATCAAACTATCACTAAATTTGCTTTTCGCAAAATACAAAGACGTCATAACTTACTTCTTCATTTCTATTTAAGACGCTAATAATCTCTTCGGATGCTTTGTGGGTGGAAAACACAAAATTATCTTCCAATCGAAGATTGAACCTGGTTGTATCATCATGAGAAAAACGATCAATTATGCTGAGTGTCTCTTCTCGAAATCTAGGGAGATTAGCCTCAAAACATATAACCGGTATAAAACTATTCAGACCCATGAATACCTGTGATTCTCCACCTTCGACATCGATCTTTAAAAACTCTGGGATCCCATATTTCTCAATCATTATATCGAGTGTAGAAATAGGCACGGATACTTCTCGAATATTTTGTTTAAGCTCCGCGACTATCCAATCCCGCTCTTTCTCGTTCAAGGTGTTATAAGCCGAACCTTCCTCTTCAATAAAAAATGTCCCTAAACCTGGTTTTTCACCTAAAGCATAGTTTTCCAAACTGACGCTTTTTACCCGACCATATCGCGCTCGTAATGCCTCAAAAGAAGTTTTATCAGGTTCAAAGCAAACAACTGTTTTTGCGATCTGTGCAAAAGCCCATGCTTTGTCGCCATGGTTTGCACCAACATCAAATATCAGGCCAAGTGAATCTCCGAGTGCATTTCTATAGAAAGCAAGATCTGCATCCAAGTCTTGGATATACGAAGGGTTTTTGTATTTCAATATTCTGTGATAAATTTTCGAATACCTTACAGCATGATATACACCGAGCTTTTTAATTAATGTTTTAAGCACTTCTTTTATCGACATAGTAAGTTGCACGTTTTACGGTGTCCTCTGATTATTATGGCTATGGTGGGAATTTAATTTTTTACACCGCAGAAAATAGTTTAGCTCTTTAATTTATTACTCTCGTCTCTAAAAAACGTTTTCGACTAAAATTTGATCTAAGTAAAAAGCATAGTAGTTACTTAAACAAACCGAGGCCACCGATATATCTTTTGACGTCAAGCCGCTCAATTTCATTTAATGATATAAAATAGAAGAGTAATGCAAAAATACATCCTATTACTGAGATATTTGTAATGATCTTATACCAACCAAGTAAACCTAGGTTATTCAAAATAAAGAGTGCAACAATAACTCCAGAAGTTGGGACAATAAATAGCTTAATTACGTTAACTACCAAAACTGTAATCCCAATCCCAGTTACAACATATGCTTGATGAAACATATACCAACCATTGGTAGCAAGCCTAGCAGTCAAAGTTGCGGCAGCAACACCAGCAACACCCCAGATATTAATCCACCAAATAGATAGACCCACATTAATAAAACCTTCAACCACTGCCATTAGTGCATATCCTTTGTGCCGAGTTGTCGCTACAAGAATTGCATCACAGGGCCAGAGTATAATTGAGATAAATATCAGGCATACGATAAAGTAGAAAGTGTTATCGCCAACGTAATTATCAACACCTACCCACTTTATCATTAATTCTGGCCCAACATTGCCCATTATTAATGCGGCCAATAGTCCAAGTCCGAAACACAACTTAAGTGCACTAACATATAAATTTGACAAAAGTTCAACATTATTTTGAGCATAAGCCGCGGTGATTGATGGCATCATACTTGAGGTGATAACACTAACAATCCCTATTGTCAGCATGAAAACCTTAAAAACTATAGCGTAAGCCGCCACCTCACCTAAGCCAATTGTTGAACTTATTATAACATTGTCAGTCGCCCAAATTAATCCACTGGCCAATTGGAGCAGGAAAAAATACCCGCCAGGCGTCATTAGCTTTTTTACCATCGTCTTACTTGCAAACTTACTTGAAAAACTGAATCCAGGAACTAATTTATGCAAATATACACAAAGTACTACCCCAGAGAGTGCTCCAGTCGCACCATAAACAACGGACAAACCTATAATGCCGACACCACTTAAAAGGACAGCTACAACGCCAATGAACTGAATTATCGTGAACAAAAGTCCGAATAACTGCTCCTGGTAGATCAAATTAAGAGACCTTAACGTCACATTGAATATCGATAAAGGTAATCGCAGTAAAAAAAATGTGCTCGAGATCACAATTACAGGAACAACAATGTGTTCTAGAGTCTCTGGTACGTTTAGGAATTGTCCCAAAGGAGCAAATAGCACTGCTACAATGATAAAAATCACTACTAAAATAACTATTGAAACGTACAGCCAGAACCCTGTTGCTACTATTGAGTTTATCTCGTCAATACCATTTTCCGCTTTGTTACTCGCAACAAAATTGGCTACACTTTGCGCTATTCCCAAATTAGAAAATCCAAGGTAGCTAACAATACTCAAAACAAGCAGCCATAACCCGTATTCTTCTTTTCCAAAATAAAAAAGATACATAGGTACTAACACTAAATTGCTTACCATGGACACTGCAGTATTTAGATAGCTCGCTAAACTTCCGGAAAGAATACGGTTAGTGCTCATACTATTTCCATATTTGTTATATAGCTCATTTGATAAGCTTTTAGCGGCAACACAATGGCTTCTTTTTTATCGACAACAGCATCTAGCACAACTTCAAAGGATGTGGGATTCCAGTATTCAGGCGACCTTAATATCTCGAATTAGCGACAAATACTTTCCCATTAAGCCTATGAAAGTTATATACATTACAGGCCTAGCAACTGATTGAACTGCTTGACGCTTAATTATAGGTTTTAGCAATATGGATGGGCTCCATAAATCATCAAAACAAGTAACAGCACGATCTGCATCCATTTTCTTTCAAGGCCCTATTTAGCGCATTAAAGGTAGTTATCATAGTACTAGGTCATGAAGATTCGACTCTGGGTAACCATCCAGCGAGACGAGCCCTATCATACAGGGACTAACCCTCTGAAGTATCCTTTTAATCCTATAAAAATTCGAATCAGATGTACGCAAAACAATATCTTCTCTCGGGTCCAGTTTTGGTAGTTCGTCAAACCATAGTAGTTCTATATTTTATATCTTGATCTGCAATTTCTTTAAAAATTCAATATACATCCGGTAAATAGACCTTACATCTGAACAACTTCCAAATTTGGAAAATAAGTCGCCTTACCAGATTTTCTTATGCCCATTATCAGACTTGAACTTCATTAATTTTATTGTACATAGCTTTGATCATAGCTAAACAAGGTTTAAAAAAACTATCCACCCTAGCCTCACAGTTTCTTCTGTGATGGAGAGAGATGACCAAGAGCAACGCAAAACAGAAAAACATCAACAAAATTTGATCTTGACGATTTCTCAAATCGTATCTTTCATTAATATACAGTTCGAATATTTCCTCAAAAGAGAACTCACAATCGCTAAAATATGTAGCTATATCCCATCCACGTAATCCAATGCTGCAACGAGTCCAGTCGAATACTTTACAAGTATCATTTTCGTAATGTAGGTTACGCCAGTTAAAGTCATTATGACAAAATCCATAATGGTAATCGCAGTTGATAAGTCGATAAGCACCATCACGAAGAAATATATCCTCCAAGGTTTCAAATATAGCTAGAATTTCAGGAGATGGCTCTGCCAAAAAACCCCTCCGAATCTCGAATAATGCGTACTCGCAGCCATATCGGAGATGAAAAATGCGACCAAAAGGCTTGCTATAATCCAACGGTATATCTGAAAAGATATGTGTTGCCTTACGGTAATCTATCGACTCAATAATTCTCCCAATCGACACGGCAGCCTTACCTATACGCTTTATACCAAGCCCTCTTTCACCCAACGCATCCATAAAAATAATAGCCGCATGATCACCTGGACGTTCGTAAACCCCGAAGTATGTCGGCACAATTTCTTCGATTTCTGGAAATTTGTTAAGGATCGAGCAAAGAAATAAAGTCTCTTTAGATTTACCTGCTTTTATTTTTATAATTTTGCCAAAAGATCGAGCAACACCATCATGAGACTTACATAAAACGCTTCCAACATTCTCATTTCCCACTGAATATGAATAAGTTACGCTAACATCACCGATGATTGGCTCGATAAAGGATCTGGAGGCTTCAAGAAATATATCCATGTCAGAAGTTATTGTTGATTCAAAGTATGTCACACTGAGATTTTGAGCAATATCAGTCAGACCCAAATCAGCAGCAATAACCGATAGCTTCCTGGTCAAACGTATTTCATCAGAAGAACTCGGATACAGTTCTTTCAAAATCTTAGAACTTAGGCCAATATCTCTGTTTCGGAGAGCACGAAGTAGTAACTTATAACTGGGATGCCGCAATGAAAAAACAACATCTTCTAACATGGTATTAGCGCGATCCCACATACCGGCTCTAAATAAAAAATATAATCTAAAAATTAAAAGGGCCAAACGTTTTTCCTCCAGAAGGCATTGATCAAAACGTACAGAATCGGCAATATATTTATCTTATTTAAATTGACTAATTTACTCAAAAATTCATCCGGTGTTACTCTTCACGTATTCAAAAATTATTAAAGAGGATTTATTTCATCCAAAACATTAGCGATATCCTTATCATAATTTTCCCAAGAATAATTTTCGGCCTGCAACCTAGCTTTAGTCTTTATACCAGACAACTTATCTGGATTATCTAAGAAATATTGTAGACTGGCATGCAAATCATCGACACTGTTGGGGTCAATCAGAAATCCTGTTTCGCCATGACTAACTAGGTCTGCAGCACCTGTATTACGCGAGCAAACCACACCTAACCCAGAGGCCATGGCCTCGAGCACGGCAAGCCCAAAACCATCATAAAGACTCGGAGCAACCAAAACATCCGCAAGCCCGTAAATGCCTGGCATGTCGCTATTGACTACTGGACCGAGAAACTCAAAATCAGCTGAAAGTTGTTCAATTTCTCCTGCCGAGTTTTGTGGATCACCCACTAAAAGACATTTAAATGATCCTGAGGGCAATCGAGATAATGCCTCAAGGAAGACGTAAAAACCTTTTACCGCTGTGATCCTACCAACAAATATAAACGTCAATTTTTTAGAATCATTCGACGTCACTGCCTCTCTTGGGCGATAGCGGACCAAATCAACCCCGTAGGGAACCACATATATTTGTATTGACTTAACTCCAACTTCAATTAATTGACGTTTGGTAAAATTAGAGGCTACCAAGAAATAATCGGCTAAAAGTATTTCTTTTTTTGACGCTACCACCATAGTATCCGAGTATATTGATCTTGTCGTACCCAAAGACTTTTGAGCGAGCAATCCATTTGGAGTATGTTCATCAATTAGACAGCATATTCTTTCAAGAGGGATCGACGACATATCAAGAACTTTTACAGTACCACTGTTAAGTACCCCCTCAAACGCGGTGAGTGCGAAGGTGTCAAAGCAAATTAATATATCTACATTATTACGGTTTACGTATTTTGCTACTTTTTTACCAAAACTCGCCCCCAACCAACCTCCAATGACACCCTCTTTTGCTTGATTTCTCCATACTCTCGATGAAAAGAGAAAACTTAACCCGCTAATCTCATTAAATTGCTTGAGTTTTAATTCGATGAAAGAATTCTGCCTTCCACGCATTCGTCTAATATTTTCTTTATCTAACAAAAACGTAAGTAACCGATATAAAAATCGCGATTTTTTAAAGTACATTGTTGTCACATAAGCGAACAGTGCATCTTTCTTTTCTACAGCTCTTCCCAAGTGATAGGAATGCTGCTGAGCTGGGTGACACACCACAACACGCAGACCACAATCCTTTATACTATCTATAAAGCCATGTAATTTTTCCTCGAAAGCTGGGTAATAGAAATTTTCTATCCCCGCAATAAACCCTTTGCGAGTTTCAAGTGCCTGTAAAATTCCACGCTTAACGTCATTACTGTCATTCGGATCAACTTGTATGATCATTTGTTGCGCAAGAGAATCGTGACGTTCAGATTCATCTTCGAGACTGCAACCTACTACAGGCACACCACAAGCCAATGCTTCTAGAAATACAAATCGAAACGGATAACGATCAAATAGAGGGTTACTCCCCGGCATGACAAAAATATCTGCAAGCCGATAAAAATCAGCCTTATCCTCTTCAGGCGCATAACCTGAAAAACATACGATATCATTAACTCCTAGTGCTTTCGCTTTCTTTTCGAGTCTACTTTTATCATCACCATCACCCACAACCAAATAAACAATATTTGGAACCAACTTTCTTAAATCCGGCAAAAGCTCCAAGACCTCATCAAAACCTTTTTGCTGATTTACAGGTTCCAAGTGTACAGGGAATTCTATCGGGTCCATACGACCCGCAGTCATAATGACTTTCTTGTCATAGAGGTTATATTTACCCATCAAATCAGGTCGTTTTTCTTTAAAGCCGTATTTCGACTCATCAATGCAATTGGGCAAATAATAAAACTTGGCATTTTCAATACCAGCCCATTTTTTAAAACGGTGAGCCGTCAGTTTTCTGATAGATATAAACGCATCGACTTTTGAAGAAAAATAATTAGCCATCCCGTGAAAAGTCGGCATCCAAGCTTCGACACCATATATTAAAGGCACCATTGGACATCGATAAAAAAACTTGAGAAAAAAAGCAACTGGCAATAGATGTAAGTGCCCGCATACAATCAAATCAAACTTTCCTTTCGAAAATAATTGCCGCAGGCACTCTTTTAAAAATTTCAGCTTGCCTCCCGATGCAGAACTTATATATGTAAGATTCCCGGGCATTTCTTCAAGATCATAAGTAATAAAACGCGGAACAGCAACAACCTCTTCCATATTTTTATAAGAACACAAGGCACTCAAGAAATGTCTATTATAAAGCGCAATACCCCCACGACCGCCATAAGCGTCGCTTATCAATACAATTGCACGCACAAAATTTCCTTCTACTATTCACTTGAAAAACTATTACCGCACCAACTGTAGAGTTGAGAAATAACAGCAATCTGCATCACGATGGTTTGGAGAAAGTAGCCACTAGAAGCCATCCAAATTTTCTTTTTAACCACTTATCAAGTGCAGAATCTTCCTTAATACCAGGGAAAATTCTACGCTGCATGTTCGTCAATTCAACTTTCTCCGTATTTAGGCCATGTTCTTTCAGCAGTAGACTAAACTCATCTGGAGAAAAATGCCTATGCCAATACCCATCAGTAAAGTACTTTTGGACTGAATGAAAATTTTCCCCTTTCAATATTTTTCCTTTTAGAATCAGATACCATAACCCTATCAAGTAGTATCTGATAGATAGCCGGTTGTAAACCATAATCATACCTCGGCCACCGGGCTTCATTACTCGACTGATTCCATCTACAATATTTTCTGTTGAACTTGAATGGTGTATCACACCCCAAGAGTAAACATAATCGAAAGTCTCATTGGGGAAATCAAGTTTTTCTGCATCCATCTCTAAAATTTCGATATTTCCTTTTCCGAAAAATTCATTATTCTTTGTGGCCCCACTAAGACTACTTTCAGAAAGATCAATTGCAGTGACTTTAGCCCCGCATGATTCAAGCAATAAAGCCGAAGTCCCCCAGCCTGCTCCAATATCTAGAATCGTTTTCCCCTTCAAATAATGCCTAACATTATCATCTTCAAAGTAAGACTTTAGATAAGGATTAGTATCTAGATAGTCTTTATTTAATTTTTCGAATTGGCTCTGATCATGAATAAACCTCTCTTCATCATCCCAGTCATTCATCTTGCCTTCGATATAAGTCATTGGATTATTATCCCACCACAACTTATTCAAAGAATTTTTATCCTGCTTCATAACATGTCCTCAGTAGTAGTTTTTAAACAATCACTTTTTGATGATTTCTATTTCAGGCAATGGAAAAATAAATCCTGTACCTTTATCTAACATTTCTTTTTCTCTGTCTAAAAACTCTGCTTTGAAATGCCATGGTAGCACCAGATAGTAATCTGGATTCATAGCCCTAGATTTTTCTTCACTGATTATGGGTATATCTGTACCAATAGTTTTTGCACCATCTTTATCGGGATTTCTGTCAGCAGCATAATCAACAATAGAATTATCAATATCACACCACTGCAGAATAGTATTGCCTTTTGTTGAAGCCCCATAAAGATGGATGCTTTTTCCTTCACTCTTCAGTTTCTTCAACATAGAGGAGAGCTCATCTCTATGTTTATTTATTCTATTCTGGAAATTTTTGTATGGTTTGTCTGTATCTAATTCCAAATCAAACTCTTTCTGACGAATATCTTTGATTGATTCAAGATTATTTTTACTTTTATATTTAAAATTATTCTCGTGTGTCGCGTAGCAACGAATACTGCCACCATTGATATCGTTAAAACCAACCTTAACGATTTTCATATCGTTTCGTGCAAGCATGTTCTCAATTACTGCAAAGCTATAATACTCAAGATGCTCGTGACAAATTGTATCGTAAGAATTCATTTCTAACATCGAAGGCATGTAAGACATTTCAAAAATCCAAACGCCTTCCTCATTCAAGGCACCCTTAATATTTTTAACAAAAGCTGATGGATCTTCGAGATCATAAAACATGGCAATTGATGTAATCACATCCAACTTATCATCACCTAAAATACTGGCCAGCTCCGCTGATGGGAAGATATCTTGGACAACTGTCACCCCTCCGCTTACCTCTTGTGCAACATCAGATGGATCGACACCAAACTTTATATATTCCGCAGGATAATTATTGAGCAAAGTACCATCATTACAACCAATATCCAAAACCCTAGCTTCGCTCTTCTCGATCATCGCTATAGCTTCGTCTGCTATACCTTTGAGATGATCTCGCATAGTCTGGTTCGTGCCCGAACGATACCAATAGGCCGAATAAAGAATTTCCGGAGGAACCGACGTTACCGTCTGTAACAGGCCACAAGCATTTTCATCTACCATGGGATTACAGCGGACGAGTTCGGTAGAAATCTGCCTCATTGGAGGTTGCTCCTTTCCAGGCTTAAGGAACGATCCCTGCAAATACTGTTCCCCAAGATCAATCACTTTGGTTAGAGCCGATGAACCGCAAATTCTACAAGTTTTTCTATATGTAAGGTGCATATTGTATCCTCAATAATTCCAACAAATATTCTAGCAGATCATCTGCTAACTTAACGATTAAAAACAACACAGCTCTCGTTTCAGCCATCAGCATTTAAACGATTTTTCCATTCGTCCACCATGTCTGTCAGCGTCTGCTCTAATGCAATTTCCGGAAGCCAGCCAGTTTCATTTTGTAACTTTTTACTATTACCACAAATCCGCTGTTGTTCTGCGCTTCTAACAAGCGTTTCATCCTTTTCCACATTAATTTTAAGTCCAGAACTAGCAATCATTTTATTCAATAATACTTCCATTTTGGTTTCACGGCCTGTGCAAATATTATAAACCTCGCCACTTCTCCCAAACTTCAGTAGCAGATCATATGCTCGCACAACATCCCTAACATCAGTAAAGTCTCTAGTGCTATCCAGACTACCTACACGCATTACAAGTTGACGCCTGTTGAGTTGCATTTCAGCAATTTGCCTCGAAAAACTAGATAGTGCAAACCTGTCGCTTTGACCCGGACCAACATGGGTAAATGGGCGTGCAGTAATAATATTCATACCTTCAGTTTGACTCCATTGATAGCAAAGGGCTTCGACAGCAATTTTGACTACCGAGTATGGACTCATCGGTTTGAGCTGTGTTGTCTCCTTCATCGGAAGGAATGAAACGTCTGGCTGACCATACACTTCGCTAGAGCTTATATTAAGCAACCTCCCTTTAAAATTAATTTTCCTTAAGGCCATTAGTAAGTTCAGCATCCCATGGAAGCCAATCTCAAGATTTCTCTCAGGATTAGCAAAAGTCTCCCTAACAGTGGTGATAAAAGCAAAATTAACGACAATATCAGGCCTAAAATTCCCAATGAGTGTCATGATTTTTTGTTTGTCACTTATGTCGCAATCACTTCCTGTCGATAAAACCTCGAAATCTGTCCTAAGCAAACGCCCCATATGGCAACCCACAAAACCAGTGCCTCCAATAAGTAGTGCGCGCCTCATGAAAAATCACCTGAAATATGATAATTCATCACTGTCTTTGCCCACTCTCTAGCCC
>Ga0209482_1002823_pt1 | contig 10441 bp, 9 predicted proteins | sample CoawatmetaG10DNA_FD_187512 | JGI IMG/M metagenome (GOLD analysis project Ga0209482, IMG submission 187512) | Marine microbial communities from the West Antarctic Peninsula - Coastal water metaG104-DNA (SPAdes) (version 2) | ecosystem: Environmental > Aquatic > Marine > Coastal ... | reverse complement strand
TTGAATTCTTTCAAACTCATCAATATCAATACTTTCAAATTCATCAATTTTATTAATTCCAGCATTATTAATCAAAATATCAATTGGTTTTTGTTTTAGATATTTAACAAAGGCTTTAGTAGAGGCGTCATTCAAAAAGTCTACTTGATAATAATCTGATCCAATAGGATGGTCTGCATCCTTTCTTGTACCAGTTACTATAACCTCTAGACCATCATGCACTAGACGCTCTGCAATTGCTCGCCCAATACCTCTAGTTGCTCCGGTTACAACGGCACAATATTTCTTATTAGTCATGTTTATTTAGTTTTACATATCTCATTAAATAATTTGCCACAAGATGATCAAGAACCATATGGGCATCTTCTGCTGGCCCATATTCACCTTTTTCAGTAGGAACATGCAGTGAAAAATCAACAAGATTTTTCATCCTCCCCCCATCAAATGCTGAAATTCCAACTGAAATAGCGCCCATTGTTTTAGTTTCTTTAATTGCATGAATAAGGTTAGGAGAATTTCCAGATGCTGATATAGAGACAACAACATCTTGTTTTTTGAGCAGTACTCTTAATTGTTGACTAAATATTTTTTCATAGCCATCATCATTTGCGATAGCAGTTATCACAGCTTGGTTATCACATAAACTTATTACTCTAAAAGGTTTGTCAAACTCTCTTGAGCCAATTGCAATATCATTCGCAAAATGGCTTGCTGTAGCAGCACTCCCTCCATTACCAATGAAAAATATTGTAGAGCCCCTTTCTCTAGCCTCTAGTAAAACTTTAACAAAATCATCTATTTCACTTAATAGAATTCCACTTAGTACTTTATTAAGATGCTGCAGGTATGATTTTGAATAATCAATTACATTATTAGACTTAATAAAAATTTTATCAATATTATTCATATATGTTTACAGACTAAAAAAATTAAATAGGATTTTATACAAATTACTCTCTACCATGAAGTCCATCCGCCATCAACAATAATATTTTGACCTGTTATATAGCTTGACTCATCTGCAGCTAGAAAAACTACAGCACTTGAAACCTCTTTAACTTCAGCCTTTCTTCCAAGGGGAACTTTTTCAGAATATTTTTTAACAAACTCTTCATTTTCTCCTTCATGATATACGCCTCCCGGCGAAATACAATTAACCCTAATATTTTTTTCACCCCAATAAGCAGCAAGATATCTAGTCAAAGAAATTACCCCACCCTTTACAACTGGATAAACTGAGTGAGAGTAAGGCTGGGTAAAATTATTACCTTCCTTATTCTCAGAATATAATTCAGCCAGATTAGACCCTTTATATAACCTCTGATCATTGCCAACAACTCCATAAATTGATGAAATAAATATAACATTACCTTGCTCTCTCTTCTCCATTGAGCGTCCAACCTCTTGAGAGACTAAAAAAAGTCCGTCTAGCTCTGATTGAATTACGGACTGCCACCCCTCTAAAGAACATTCAGTAAATGGCAAGTAAAAATCATCAGGTTTTGCTGTAACACTATAAATTAAAGTATCAATTCGTCCATACTTTTTTAAAATTGAAGCTACTAAATTAACAACTGAGTCCTTATTTGTTACATTTACATCAAGTTGATCAATCTTTTCCAATTCTTCTTTAAAAGCTGAAGTTGATGCAGCTTTTGATGCTTTAGGGAGATCAGCCGAAATTACTGTTGCACCCTGTCCAGATAATGATTGACAAAAACTTCTACCCAAGAATCCTCTTCCGCCTAAAACTAATACTATTTTATTTTTTAATTCAAACATAATATTTTAATAATTTAAAAAGAAAATTTTTCATTTCTCTCAATATCTATCCTACCACCTGTTAAATTAGACTTAAAGAGCGCCTCAACAACTTTTAAACTTTCTAATGAAGATAACGCATCATATTTGTGCCTTGTTCTACCCTCTTCAACAATGCAAATAAACTCTTTTAGTTCATCAATATACATATTATTGGCATCATAATCAGAATTTTTAAACAATTCATATGGCTCTTCATTAATTCTTTGCGCTGTAATCTCCATTTTACTAAAATCATAGGATATCCAAGCATTTTCAAATGTAACTAATCCACTTCTATGTGAAGGTCTCTGAAGAAAATCTAAATGAATTTGACTTACTGCACCAGACTTATGTTTTATCATTAAATCAGAACAAACATCTACATCAAGGTTCAATTGCTGATACTCAGTAATCTCTCCAGAGACATAGATTGGAAGTCCTGCTAATTCTAGTGCTAAGTGAATCTCATGAATCAGCGATAAGGAAACACCTCCACCTAAATCCTTTCTTGCATAATAAGCCTTAGTATAATCTTCATAAGGATGCCAGTCAGGCAACCATTGACCGACCTGACACTGAATATTAATTACTTTTCCAATATCATTTTCATGAATAAATTTTCTTATTTCTTTTATAATTGGGTGAAACATTAAATTATGCCCAACAAAAGAAGTTATATTTTTATCGTCCAACAGCTCTATTAATTGATTACATCCAGTTAAATTATTTGATATAGGTTTTTCAATAAAGATTCCTTTAATGCTGCTAGCAGCCTTTAAAGCTGAATCAATATGAAGGCTTGAGGGATTAGATATTATTGCAATATCAGGCTTGATACTTTTTACATCATCCCAGCTATCTATTTCAATAACCCCAAGTTCTTTTGGTAATTTCTTATAGTGTCCTTTTTTACTTCTTAAGGCAGTTATATTTTTAATTCCAATATTTTTTAAATTTAATATATGTCTTTGACCAATTGATCCAGCCCCAATAATTAAAGCAGTTTTTACTTTAGTAATTTTTTTTAATTTTGGCTCTGATTGGGAAGTAAATCTTTTATTGAATCTCAGCCCACAGTCTTTATTAATTTCAATAATTTCTGGGTTTTTATCTAGAAATTTAAGTATTTCTGATAATGAAAAAACTTTATCTTTTACATAAAGGGCATCAAATATTGCATTAAAAAAATTTAAATCCTCAGGGTAATCAAGAGTCATACGTAACCCTGGCCTTCTATGATTTTTATTTTTTACATCTAGATCCATAACTTTAAATAGACCAGTATCAGTAAAATATCTTCCCCATACCTCAGTATCAGATGAGTCCTTTATACTCACTACCTTTCTTAAAGCATCTACTTTAATACCATAACTGAAAACGCCATGTGGAAGTTCAAATTGACGAATTAAATCAGAATCTGTGTCTAAGAACTTCTCAACTATACTGTCGGCATAATAAGGATCAACAAAGGGGCAATCTGCAGTAATATTAAGAACATAATCAAGATTAAAATGATCAGCGGCGCCTAAAAGCCTAACTAAAACATCATCTGGATCTCCAAAATAACAACTGATATTATTTTCCTTAGCTATTCTGCCTAATGGTATATCTTGTTCATTATCAGATGTACAAATAATTATTTCATCAACACTCTTTGCTAGCTTAAGTCTATCAATCATATGACTCAAGATTGGTTTACCTTTTACTTTTAGTAACAATTTTTTTGGTAGTCGCGTTGATTTCAACCGACCGGTAATTAAATATCCAACTTTCATTTACTCTTTTGCGATATGTTTAGATAAAATTACTTGATTAACTTCAATATCTGAAGCTAACTTACTGCCAATAACTTTTGATATATCTACTTGCGATATATCTGATACCTGTGAAGTTCTACAAAAATGAAAATCATCTTTTGATAACTTGTCACCACCAATAAGGCTATGACTTGCAATGGCCGCCATCTTCATTGGGCCATATGATGAATATTTCTTTTCAGCATCATTAAGTTCCATAGAGCCATCACCATAAAGTTTTTTAAGAACCTCTAACTCTTTATGAAGTTGATTTAATTGCTCAATAGATATGGCTGCAGAAAAATCACACCGCTCTTTCCCATACTCTGTTGTCACATGTTTCTCTATAAAATCCATTCCATTCGATGAAACTAAAAGCGTAATCAAACCATTATTTTCTTCATTCCAGGCAGTATGGTCTGCATAACCAAACTTTGAGCCTCGAAATAGCTCTTGTATATTTTTTATTTTTAGTAGATTCACATCTTCATATTTAGTTGGGTAGTTTTGGAAGCCAAACATCAAAACTATCTCTCTTAAATGAAAAAATTTAACTGACTCCTCTATCTCCCTAACTGTGCAGCCTCCAACTCCTATGACAATTTTTGCTTTGTCACTTATATTTTCGAGCACTGCTTCTTGAAGTCTAGGAACATTTAAAGAAACAGAGTGAAGCTCAACCATCTCTGGATTGTATTTTTTTGAAAATGCGATTGCTTTCGTATCATTAAGCAACAACATAAGTTCTTTATTATTTTCTCTAACTATACAAATTAATTCATCCCAGTTTGATTCGCTTAACATCCAGGATTTAAGAGTCTCATAAGCCTCGTGATCTTTGCTCATATATTCGTCCAGATCGAGGGTAATATGAAATTTGACAATATCAGTATCTGAATTTTGGCAAATCTTGGTCACCAAGTCTTTCATAAACCTAAAATCACCCTCATGATGCCAAGCAGTTTCAGCAATTAATTTAATCATCTAAAGAAAATCCATTTGAAAAAGAGTCATTTACATTTTGATATTCTTTCATATGTCCAACGTCCTTCCAGTACTCATGAATTGGGAATACATTGACATTTCTACCTTCTTCAATTTGTTGTTCGAGTAGATCCGGCATATCTATAAAATCTCCAACTTTTACTTTACCAATCATTTCTTGATTAAATACATAAATACCTGCATTTACAAAAAATTTCTTTACAGGTTTTTCTAAAAAATTTTGAGCCTTTTGATCTTTAACACTTACCACACCAAAAGGGATTTGGACATCATATTCTCGAATACACATTGTTGCAATACCATTATTTTTAAGATGAAAATCAAGTAAATGCTCAAAATTAACCTTAGTTAAAACATCACCATTCATCATTAGAATAGGTAAATTTGGAAGATCCTTAGGCAGCAATCCTATAGATCCAGCAGTTCCTAATGGCTTATCTTCTTTTACATAAGTAATACTAACACCCCAAGCAGATCCATCACCAAAATACTCATGAATCTTATCTGCTTTATAATAAGTTGAAATATAGAAATTGTGAAATCCAGACTTTATAAATCTATCAACAATAGTTTCTAAAATTGGTTTAGTCCCAACTTTAAGTAATGGTTTTGGGGTATTTTCTGTTAATGGATAGAGTCTTGTCCCAAAACCACCTGCCATAAGGAAGACAGGATTATCATATCGCTTATCATAAGTTAAATGCTGAAGTGTTTCAAGACCTATTAGTTTTGAATTTTTATCAATAATAGGAATATGTAAAAGGTCTCGACTCTTCATTTTTAACATTACAACTTCCATAGAATCTGAGCTTTGAGCAACTATAGGATTATTATTCATAATAACTTCAACTGAAGAATCCATAGCCTGATGCTTTAATAACGCCCTTCTAATGTCACCATCTGTTATTGTGCCTAATAACGTATTTTTTTTATCAACAACTAGTGCAACTCTTAAACCTCCGTGATGAAGAACATTAATAGCTTTTTCAAGAGAATCTGATGTTTTAAGTGTTATTTCTTGCCAATCTTTCAATTAAACTCTCCTAAGCTTGATCTCTAAATTTTTTAATTATTGATATTGGGGTCTTAATTAACTTTTCTACAATAAAATCTGCAGTTTTACCAGTCCCATATACATTATCTATATTATTAATTTTATCTTTAAAATTACTCGAAAGCGCTAATTCAATTGACTCACTTAATGAAGCAATATTGCAATCAATAACATTTTGGCCTTTCAGCCGACCTTTTTGCCTATTACCAATATTAACAACTGCTTTTTTAAAACTTGCTGCCTCAATAATACCACTTGAAGAGTTGCCAATAAGCAAATCAACATGTTTCATAGCACTTAAATATCTAACTTGTCCAAGGTTTTTCACAACTATATATTTTTTTGGATTGACTTTACAAAATTTCTCAATACTTTGATTAATTATTCTTCCACCAAGATCAGCATTTGCATAGGTAAATATAATATTAAAATTAAAAGTAGCTAGAACTTCAAAAATACTTGCTAAATCACCTTCTATATCATTCTCCTCCAGCGTTACAGGGTGATAAGTAAATAAAGCACAATTTGGAGTCATCATCCACATCAAATCGTCCTCTAGTTGACTTTTTGTCAACAGAGAGAGATTGAAGATATTATCAATCCCCGGAGCCCCACTATTAAAAACTCTTATTGGTGCTTCACCCATTTGAATTACTCTTAATCGATATACCTCTGTGGAACAGAAATGTAAATAACTCATTTTTGTAATTGAATGTCTAATCTGCTCATCAACTGCACCTTCAGTAATTTCCCCACCATGGATATGTGCAATAGCAATATTCATTAGCATTGCCGAAGAAGCAGCTGCGAGTGTTTCATATCTATCACCTAATAATAAAACCAAATCTGGCTTCAACTCCTCAAAACTCTCAGAAAGAAGCAATAAAGCTTTAGCAGTTGACTTTGCAATAGATAACTTTGTATCTGATACATCGAGGTTATTGATTTTTTTATCAATAATGAACCCATCTTGTTCAATTAATTTATAAGTTGAGCCAAGCTCAATCGAATGATGAGAAGAAGAAGTAATTAATTGAAGATCAAGAATTGGAGACTCTTTTATTTTTATGAGAATCGGATAAAAAAGCCCATATTCTGCGCGCGAACCTGTAACAACACAAATTTTTCTATTCACAATAAATCATCTAAGTTATAGTCATGTTTTGCAACTTTACCAATAATTGAATCCCATTTCATTGGACTCATGCCACTTCCTGGCCTCTTCGTTGTTAGATTTTTACTAGAAAAAACTTCACCTTTTTTTATTTTTTTTTTGGCAACAATAGACTTTCTAGCTATCTCTATATTTGGCTTTTCACTATCAGTTAAGTCTTTTACCTCGCTCCCCATTGCTAGCTCAATATTCCTTATTGCAGTTACCATAGACTTTAACTCATTTGCATCCAGTGAAGCAACATGGTCAGGTCCATCCATTTTTTTATCGAGGGTAAAGTGCTTTTCAATAATTGACGCACCTAGTGCTACAGCTGCAATATCGACCTCAATGCCAAGAGTATGATCACTGTAACCTACAGAAATATCAAATTTATCACGAATTGTTTGCATTACCTTTAAATTAACGTCCTTCATAGGAGTTGGATACATTGTATTTGCATGCAAGACTGTGATTTTTTCTTTTGGAGTGCCTGCACTGATTAAGATGTTTAACGCATCACCAATTTCATTAAGATTAGACATTCCAGTTGAAAGAATAACTTCCTTATTCAGTAGACCAATTTGCCTAAGATATGGAAGATTTGTAATCTCTCCACTAGGTATTTTATAAACCTTAATATTCAGCTCAATTAATAAATTAATACTTTCAATATCAAATGGAGAGGAAAGAAAAGTAATACCTTTTTTGTTGCAGTATTCAATCAAATTTTTATGATCATCCCTATCTAACTCTAATTTTTTAAGCATGTCAAATTGAGATTCATTAGAGTTATCACTCTGCTTTTGATATTCAGCTTTTTCAGTATTTCTTATTACAAAATTCTCAGCTTTAAAGGTTTGAAATTTAATTGCATCAGCGCCAGACTCTGTCGCAATATCAATGAGTTTATAAGCTAATTTAATCGAGCCATTATGATTTACCCCAGCCTCAGCAATAATAAATACACTCACTTAACAAGAGCTCCAGCTTTAATAAAACTATTTTTTTTAATTATAATAGAATTATTGGTTACTGCTCCACTCCCTACAAAGCTCCCCTCACCGACTTCTACATTACCATTAATGGTAGCACTAGTTGAAATATGACAATGGTTATGGATTATAGAATCATGCTCAATTAAAACCTTAGAATTAATAATACAATTATCTCCAATAACAACATTAGCATTAACTATAACGTCATGCATAATAATTGAACCGCTTCCAATAATTGCATGTTTTGAAACGTAAGATCTAGGAGAAATAATACTAGGTAAAATAAATCCTGATTTCATCAATAGATTGAAAATTTTGATTCTTGTTTCAGGCGTATGAATTTGACCAACTGCTATAATTGCATATTGATACATTTTTGATAATTTATCAATATCTGAGTCATCTCCTATAACTTTATATCCTAATATAATAGATCCGATTGATTTAGAATTTCCGACAATACCAGCTATTTTAAATTGACTTTCTTGCTCAAGGACATCAATAACAGATTTACTATGGCCACCATCTCCAATTAATAAAATCTCTTTCATAATACTGAAACACTACTAGGAATATTAATTACTCTTTCTTCTAACCATTCTGAATTTTTCAAGCCACCATTTTGACAATTTTTAAAAATATCTAATTTATGCATTAAAGTCCAAATTGGACGAGTTCCAATACCATTAGAGTTTGTCTCTTCTAAAAATAAATCACGATGTTTCTGATCTTTTAGAATTATTGTATTTAGCCAATAATTTGATTTAGAATTTTCAGGCTCCTTAATAAAATGAAAATCTTTATCAGAAAAAAAATCTTCATAAGCTGATGCAGTTTCTCGCTTATTCTTTAAAAAAACATCTAGATTTTCAAGTTGTGCAAGCAATAGTGCAGCATTTAAATTTGGCATACGGTAATTATAGCCAACCATATCATGAGTATATTCCCACTTATGCGTAATTTTAGCAGTTGTAGTCAAATGCTTGGCTCTTTTGGCTAATTTTATATCATTAGTAATAATGCATCCTCCACCACCAGCTGTAATAATTTTATTTCCATTAAAACTAAGCGCACCTAAAGAACCAAAGGTTCCAGTATGTCGTCCTTTATAAAAACTTCCTAAACTTTCAGCAGCATCCTCAATTAGAATTATGTTGTACTTTGAACAAATTTCAAGAATTTCGGAAATGCGACAAGAATGCCCAAAGGTATGCATAGGAATGCAAGCCTTAATTATTTTTCCATTATTTTTATTAATGCATTGTTGATCTTTAACTATTGCATTTTTTTGCAAAAATGATTGCAAGGCCTCGGGTGATAAGCCAAGAGTACTTTTATCTACATCAATAAATATTGGTTTGGCACCACAATAACTTATTGCATTGCAGGTTGCTACAAACGTTAATGGCTGAGTGATTACTTCATTATCCTTCTCTACGCCAGACAATAAGAGAGATATGTGCAACGCTGAGGTTCCACTTGAAGTAGCAATTGCATATTTGGCATCTGTATACTCAGCGATTTTTAATTCCAATTGCTCTACAAATTTCCCTACAGAAGAGACAAAAGTTGAATCGATACATTCCTCTAAATATTTTTTTTCATTACCAATAAAAAGAGGTTTATGCAAAGGAATATTGCCCTCAATCCCATACAAGGTTCTTACAAAATTAATAACATCATCAAACATTATAAAGATGGGCTTTGTATTTTTTTAAATTTTCTTGAGAAGAAAACCATTCAATTGTTTTTTTGAGTCCCTGCTCAATATTAACTTTTGAAGAAAAGTCCGTAAGTTTTTTAATTTTAGAATTATCACACCATAACCTAAAAACTTCAGATTTTTCAGGCCTCATCCTTTCATTTTCCATCACAAAATTTACATCACTACCCATCAATTGTTTTATAAGATTCAGAGTATCTTTAATGCTAATTTCTGAGTTTGATCCAATATTAATAGTTTCGCCAATTGTTGAATTATTCTCAGCAATAGCTAGTAAGCCTTGGCATGTATCTTCGACATAATTAAAATCTCTAGTTGGAGAAGTATCTCCTAATTTAATTTCTTTTATACCATTTGCAATCTGAATTATGATTGTTGGAATAACAGCGCGAGCAGATTGTCTAGGACCATACGTATTAAATGGACGAGCAATAGATACAGGCAAATCAAAAGCATTATAAAAACTCATTACCAATGCGTCAGCTGCTATTTTGGAGGCACTATATGGTGACTGAGGCTGTATAGAATGTTTTTCATCAATAGGCACATATTGAGCCGTTCCATAGACTTCACTTGTAGATGTATGAATAACCCTTGTGTTTCCATTTTCTTTTGCAGCTTGCAAAATATTTAAAGTGCCTTTTGCATTTGTATCTAAATAGCTATCAGGAGCAATATAGGAGTAAGGAATTGCTATTAAAGCTGCAAGGTGGAAAATTATATCAACATCTTTAACTATTTCTTTACAGAAATGAGGATCTCTAATATCACCAGTAATAACTTTTATTTTATCCTTGCAATTAATATCCTCTAGCCAGCCCCAATTATTAAAAGAATTGTACTGAGAAAGTGCAATAACTTGATAGCCATTAAAAACCAACATCTCTACAAGATGAGATCCTATAAAAC
>Ga0209482_1002822_pt1 | contig 10444 bp, 12 predicted proteins | sample CoawatmetaG10DNA_FD_187512 | JGI IMG/M metagenome (GOLD analysis project Ga0209482, IMG submission 187512) | Marine microbial communities from the West Antarctic Peninsula - Coastal water metaG104-DNA (SPAdes) (version 2) | ecosystem: Environmental > Aquatic > Marine > Coastal ... | reverse complement strand
GAACAAGGACTTGAATATTATTTCAAAAAAAGTTTTTATTATTATCTTTTTTTCTTATCCAACTCTTGTTGAATCCACTGCTTTGCGATATTGTTAGTCACCTTTCTCTTGACCATCTTGGTAAGACGTTTCCAGACTTCCATGAATATGTCTTCAGCAGGGTCATTATTATCAACAACGATAAAATCCCGTGAGCCGAATAGTGATTGGAACTTTCCAATATTGCGTTGAACATCATTCCACATCTGAGCAACCTGTTTCTCAGGGAGTGTGCGTTTACGCTGTAGATTGCGTTCTTGTGCAGTATCCAGTGATGTGTTTACGAAAATCATAGAACATTCATACCCAAGACCTTGCATTGCTTGCATTTGTTTTGCAATCTTGTCATAGTCCTTACCTGTTCCATCAATAATGACACCTAAACGACCTGTTAAGAATCCACCTTGTTTTACCTTAGTGACCTTTTTCGCTTTCACACGAATTTCTTGTCCTTCGTCAGAGAAGATATCTTCTGGTGTTGGTTCCATACCAGCATCCTTCAACATCTTTTCGTATATGTCATCACTGTTAACAATCTTCATACCCATACCACCAGTAGTCTTACGAACTACATAAGATTTACCACTGCCGGGCCCGCCTGCTAAGAATATCGCCTTAAATATGTTAGGGTCATAAACCCCCTCCTGCATGTCTTGAAATGTTATCATTTTTTTGTCCTAACAACTCTCGAATTTTGTTTGTGTATATTTCCTCATAGTATTTATCATCCTTTTTATCTTCAATTTCAACTCTTCGGTTCAGTCTTTGTTGGAAGTTCATCTTTTTAAGTCTGTTTTTGAGTTTGGTGGTCATATAATACCTCTAGTTAAATGTGATTGGTTAACATAACAAATTAGGTTGTTTTGGCCCTCCTTTAGTATTGTGATGGAGTAGAATCTTCACTACCCATCGGGATTAATTCGTCTACTGGTGATACTTCTTTTGCATCAAAGAAGGATACGCCATTTTTAGGATATGGAGTAGTTAATGTGTCACGCACAACTTCCATATGCATAGTGTGTAGTGGTTGTCCTTCCATACGTTTGAATACATGTCTTAGTTTTGTTATAAGGTATCTGCCACCATAGTATGGGTCACGATCACCCTGATCTTTGACTCTTGGATCACTATTCCTGATATTGATACCAATCAAGTCTCCAACTGAAATATCAGTCTGGCCATACACCTCTACGTTGAGAGTGATTGCAGCGTCCATTGCGGCAAATCTACCTTTCCTACGTTGCAACCAACTGTCTGTACCTGAGTAATCAAATTGACCATCGTGGCGTACTGATAACAACCCATCAGGTTGATTCCTATCCACTGCTTGCATGTATAGTGCAGATTGATCATAGTCCACAAGTAAATTGCCGAAATCATCTTTACTCTCGGACGCTAATGGTGCTCCTTCGGATGGATAGTTTGCATGTGCGTCTACATGTATATCTTGTTTCTCACCATTTTCAAAACTGTCAAAATAGTTGTAGTTGAAATTCTCTACAGTCTTGTTAACCAAGTCAACCATCAGAAGATTGGATGCATACATACCCCTTCTCATATTCATCATAACATTAGTAGAACCAACTACGTTGTGTTTAATAAGTCTAAGCATGTTTCTTGATGCATCTAAACCCAAGTTTGGTGTCTCATCTACATAGACTGTTTTAACATTCTTTCTATCTAGCATACTATCAATGGTTCTGAAATAGAATCCCTTACATGTCTCATAGAATAGGAATGTAGGTGCAGAGTTATATTTGTCTGACAAACATCTTTTCGAAATGCAGTTAATAAAGTCTAATGGTCGCATATTTGGAGATACAAACTTATAGTTGTTCGATGTCTCTTCATAGTAGAATTCTTTCTTAGAATTTAATAAGTCTTCATCCCTTATAATCTTTTGAATAATATCGGCAGCTGGTTCACCCTCAAATGCTTGACTTACCCTAATTCTATTACTACGAATCGCTTCTGCGGTGGTAAAGGAAAGAACTACGGCGGCCGTGTTATCATTTATTTCTACTTTACTGTCTACTTTATAGATGTATAGAGGATGATCTGTAAAATCTAGTGAATTGTTTCTAGTCACTGCGCTTGACTGTGGTGTTGTTAGTTTTAACAACAACTTTTCTTGTCCAATGATTGGGAGTGCAGTTAGAAGATTGTTAGTATCCACAAGAGAAATGTCTCCTGTTAGTGATGATTTGAATATATCTTCAAAGATGTTGACTGATGATACCATTGAAATGATGTCAATTATTTCACCACTCGTAGAACAAATCTTACAGACTTCAAGTTCATACTCACCTGCGTATTGCAAATTTGCCATTATTAAGTCCTAATACTTTTTCTAAACTCTTCTTTTAATGAAGACACATATTGAGGAAGGATAAGTCTGATTCGTCTTTTCTTCTCTACTTGCGCTTCTTCATACTCATAGTTAGTGATTGCAGTTGCACCGGCTGGTTTGACAGTTGCCGCATCACTTGGAAGTTCTATGATTACAGTAGTATCACCAGAATCTTGATATATCTCGTAATGATGTATATCATCTACACTAACATATTTAGACTTTACATAACTTTCAAGTCTATTGACAGACATGGGCCAATCCGTATATACGTCTTTTATGTTATTGACTAGTAGGATAATCCAATGCAGATTAGAATCGCCATAATAGTCAAAAGCAATATCTTCTGGTTTTTGTCCATCTAGAATGTCATAATAATCATAAGATGCAGTTTCTACAATAGATCGTTCTGTCACCCTTGCTCTACGAGTAATGTCAGTCATTAGGGTGGTTACACCATCACCTTTAACATCGTGTTCAACCTGTGGGAAGTTACTAAAATACATTAGAATCCCTCCATTATTTTATCTTTAGTCATAATCTCTAGTTCTTTGAATGATAGAGTTAATTCTGTTTCTGTTGGACGATTATCATTATAAAACTGTGGACGTTCTCCACCATACTTCACATCAACACTTTCCAACACACATTCACCTATCCTATGAAGTTCTCTTTCGTGTGCGTAATTTATCATGTATGTCGATGGAACCTTCAATATCCTACCAAAATCTGCACCAGCAGGAACTTCTGGTAACATATGATATCTAAAAGATGTAACAATTTTTTGAATAACTTCTGCTTCAATTGCGTTGTGAGGTATAAGTCTAAATGTAAATGAAAATGCGCGTCTGTCTATACCTTCAAACATCATCTCAGTTCTATTATTTTTAACTACACCAGATTTAATCTGTTTCAGTGCTGATGCACCAGTTGCACCAACAGTATCAGCAAGGCCCGCGCCAATGTTTTTTACAATATCCATTCCACCAGTACCAAATTCATTCAATGCTGCCTTGGCAGACGCGCCAGGGCCCCCACTAAAGTTATTCACCGCCGCGGTGGTTGCGGCAATAATACCACCCATCTCGGCCTCGCCATAGTTTGACTTCTGTGATACAGATATTTGAGAAGGAAGATATAGTTTTATAGACCCTTTTGATTCTCTTCTAGGTACTCGCGCGACTGTTAAATTTTGTTTTTGATTAGTTGGTTCTGAATGGTGAGAACCGCCCGACAAAGACACATCTCCATCAACAAACACTCTTGCATTAAATTTTACATAGTGGTCGGATTTATTATTACGATCAGCCCCATATTCTAGATCAGGATAACTGCCGATTCTTCTGTTGATTTTCTTCACCGCCATGTCTAAATACTCCTGTAATGTTTCATAAAAGTATTTATAAGGATTGTCATGGCATACAGTGGAAAATTCATACCTACCAATATAACAAAATACAGAGGTGATGTCAAGAAGATTGTGTATCGTTCTTTGTGGGAACGTAGGTTTATGGTGTACTGCGACAACACTAGTGCAATACTAGAATGGGGCAGTGAAGAGGTTATCATACCCTATGTATCTCCCCTAGATGGTAGGAGACACCGATACTTTCCAGACTTTTACATAAAGGTTAGACAGAGAGATAAAACCATCAAAAAAATGATTATTGAAGTCAAACCAAAGATACAGTGTGGGCCACCCAAAACCCCTAAACGTAGAACCAAACGATACATCAATGAGGTTCGTACATGGGGTGTCAATGAAGCGAAGTGGAAAGCGGCGATTGAGTGGTGTGTAGACAGAGGTATGGAATTTAAGATACTTACTGAAGATCATGTGGGTTAGTCTGTATAAATAGAAGTATGACATACTTTGATACAATATTAGAACGTAGTGGTGGAAATGAACGATCAGTTGCATGGTTCAGAAAACAGATTCGTGATCTTGGTACTCCAGCACCAAAACAGTTAATCCGTGAGGGAAAGGTGCGACAAGCCCCCTTGTTTGGTAAAATGAACTTCTTTGGATATGATCCAAAATATAAAGCGACTTTACCATACTATGACAGGTTCCCTCTTATCATGCCCATTGAGGTTGCAGAAGGTGGATTTATTGGATTAAACTTCCACTATCTATCCATCCCTATGAGAGTTAAACTACTCAATGTTATATCAGAATATGCATCTGATGACAATATGAACGATAAGACAAAAATACGTCTGACATGGAATAGAGTCAAGAGAAATCCATTAGTTAAACCCACAGTAAAAAGATACTTATTCGACCATGTAAAATCACCATTCAGAGTGATTGATGCAGACGAAATGATGACAGCAGTGTTACTACCTGTACAGAAGTTTGTCGGTGCGAGTGAAGGTAAAGTTTATTCAGATTCTAGAAGGATGATACGATAATGCCCATAGAAAGAAAATCCCTAAAACAAGAAAGAAGAAGTAAAATTTCCTCATTTATGAGTGCGTTTGAGGGAAATGTTGCACGCCCCAATCTATTTCATGTTGAGATGCAACCACCTAACACATTTTATTCTGTAGGTGAAACAGTTAAGTATAATGGAACTGCATATAACACAATCGCAAATGATGAGCTGGAATTGCGTGTTCAAAGTGTCACCATGCCTGGCAAGAACATCACTACTACTCCAAATGATAATGCATATGGCCCGTCCTACCAAATAGCGAGTGGAATTAGTTATGCAGAAGAAATTGAAGTAACATACATCCTTGATTCAGATCATAGAGCAAAGAATTTCTTTAACGATTGGCAAGATAAAATTGTAGATAAAGAGAACTATGATTTGAACTACTATGATGACTATGTTGGTAAAATGTTCATTTTCCAATTAGACCAGAATGATAATAATGCATCTGCTGTGGAAGTGTCAGAAGTATTTCCAAAATCAGTAGGCCCTATTCAATACAGTATGGGTTCTACAGGTGCATTTCAAACAGTGTCGGTAATGATGTCATTTAAAAGTTGGAAACCAATTGTCATAAACTATAATGGGACTCACAGTGCAAGTTGGATAGATAATAGGAGTAACCTACTCCCTTGGACGGAAGTTGCTGCGAATCAATCAGGACAAGAAGGTCAGACGGCCATTCGTGATTATATTTCCCACCCCCTTTATAAATTAGAGAAACTTTTTGGAATTGAACAACCACCCCAAGCGCAACAGTTGTTGCGTCAACTAAACTCAACATACAACTTTACTAGTGACCCAACACAATTCTTAAAGAGAGAAATAGGTAACACAATCGGGACAAGTGTGGCGGGCTCTTTATTTAATATGTGATTTTAGAAACACTATAAATAATATTAACATTATGTAACAGGAGATAATAATGGCATTACCAAAGTTGGCCACGGCCAAATATGAATTGAAATTACCCTCAACAGGGAAAACAATTGAATATAGACCTTTCTTAGTAAAGGAAGAAAAGATACTACTAATTGCACAATCAACAGGTGAAGACGATGACATGTTGCGAGCAGTAGGACAGATAATTGAGAATTGCACGTTTGGGACGTTAAAACCCAACGAGTTACCTTTCTTTGACATTGAATACGTTTTTATTAAGTTGCGATCTAAATCTATCGGTGAGGTTTCGACAATTAAATTGACAATGCCAGATGATGGAGAGACAGAAGTAGAAGTAGAGATTAATTTGGATGAGATTGAATGTGTAAAACAAAAAGGTCATACACCAGAAATTCAATTGACTGATGATGTGGGGTTAACATTAGGATATCCTCGTATTGATAACCTTTCTGCTATGTCCAAAGTAACTGATGGTGCAGCAGGATTTGCAATTGTTAAAGGTTGCATAACACAAATACATGATGCAGAAAATGTTTATGCAAAAAGTGACATGGATGACAAAGAACTAGATGAATTTATTGACTCATTATCCCACAGTCAATTTGAAAAGGTTCAAGAGTTTTTCGATACTATGCCCAAGGTTAAACATACAGTTGAGGTAAAGAACCCAAACACTGGGGTAATGAATAAAATTGTAATAGAGGGTATGCAGAATTTTTTCTAATAGCCCTCTCTCATAACACACTTGAGAACTATTACAGATTAAATTTTACACTTATGCACCAGCATAATTATTCTTTAACTGAACTTGAAAGTATGTTGCCATGGGAGAGGGAGATTTATATCGCTCTTTTATCACAATACTTAGAAGACGAACAAATGAAAAATCGGCATCAGTCGATGAATAATAGATAGGAGAATAAGATGTCAGACGAAAAACAATTTTTAGGACACCACCCAGCAGACACCAATGGTGATGGTTCAGTATCAGAAGATGAGCACGCATTGTACATGGAGTTCAAACGTAAAGAACTTGAAGATGGTGATGCAATGCGTGATGCACAAAGACAAATGGCATGGTTTGCATTATGGGGTATGTTGTTATACCCAGCAGCAGTCGTGTTTGCAGACTTGGTTGGACTCGGTGAAGCGAGTAAGATACTTGGAAGTATGGCAAGTGTATACTTTGTTTCAGTCGCCGCAATTGTCGCTGCATTCTTCGGTACTCAAGCACTAACTAAGAAGAAATAGGAAAATTAAATGGCTGATACTCTAAACGATTCCCTATCAAAGTTAACTAGCGAATTAAAAGACACCACCAAAAGACAAAACGAGTCTATCAAAGCAATGAACTCTTTAACCAGTTCACAGACACCAGCTGGCAAGACTGATTTTAGTTCACTTGGTGGTGCGCTCAAAAGTGCTTTGCAGATAGATAAACTTTCTGGCGCTATAAGTAGTATGCCTGGCGCGAATGTCGCTAAGGCGGCAGGCAATCTCGTTGCCAAGAAGTTTATGCAAAATAGAGAGTTGAAGTTGTTGGCAAATAAGTTGAATATTAATAAAAAAGACCTTAAACTAATTATTGCAAAAAAAGAAAATGAAAAGGCGCAGGCGGCAAACCTAGGCAATATGAAAAAAATTGTAAGTGAATTAGGAATGAATTCAAATCGAATTCAAAGTGTGAATTCAGAGGGTATTGCAGAGTTCAATGGAGTATTGCGTGAATCTAATGGGCAATTCGCTAAACAAGGTAGTAATACTGCTGCTCTTCTGGCATTAACTGAGGAAGAAAAGAAAAAGGAATCAAAGGTAGAAACTGTCATACCAGAACCCGTTTTAGAAAAACTGGCGTCAGAAGATACTCTTTTACTGATTGCAGAGAAATTGGGAGTAGTGATTAAGAAGGTTGAAGTACCTAAGATATCAAAAAAGAATAACCAAGGTGCAGCGGCCGCAGAGGATTCTGCTAAGGCAAGAAAACAACAAAAGAAGATGATGAAATTGCAACAAAATCAGAATAAATCATTATCTGATCTTGGTAAAGGTAATAAGAAAGATAGTAAAGGAATTGCTGGATTACTTACGGCAATGAGGTTGGGTATAACTGTCGTCATTGCAGGATTAACTGGTTTTGGTCTGGCATTAGCACCTCTCGCTATTGCTGGAGGTCTCATCTTTGCTGGAATCATTGCGTCTATCGCATTCATCAAAGGGTTTATGGAAGGATTCGATGAAGGTGGAATCTTCGGTGGACTGAAGGGCGGTATGATGGAAATGTTTGATTGGTTAATTGGATTTCCTTTAGGTATACTTAAAGACATTACTGTCTGGGCATTGAATGCTCTTGGTATGGAAAATATGGCGAAGGCACTGGATGACTTCCCATTGGTTGAAACAATTAGAACCATGTTTGGTACAGTAGTTGACTTTATTGTTATTCCTCTAGGAATTATGGTAAAAAGTGTTGGTACTGTATTGGAGGGACTGTTTAATATTCTCTCGGCGGGATTTGATGGATTCTTTGAAATGCTTGATACTGCCTTCGTGGCCGTAACTGGTATATTTGAGGGAATTGGAATGATATTCAATGGAGACATTATTGGAGGATTTAATCAATTATTCAGTAGTATCACTGACTTGATAATGGCACCGATAAACTTTGTTGTAGATCAGGTAGGGGTTATATTTTCAGAAGTTTATAACATGATTATAGGTGTATTTGATAATTTCAAGAGCGCACTTGATTACATCTTTGGGCCCGACTCTAACCTTTCTGGAATTGCGACTTGGATATCAACAACATTAGGTGCTTTGTATGATGCCATCAAAGCGCCCTTTAATGGAATAATGGAATACTTTTCTGGAGAAAGCGCCTTTAGTTTTGAAGAATTCTTGTTTGGGCCTGATGGTGTTATAACCAATATTTTTCAAGCGATTCAAGATATATTTCCATCAATGGCAGACTTTAAAGCAATGCTTCCTTCTGTTAGTGATATAATAGATTTTTTCAATCCGTTCAGTGATGATGAGGATGAAGAAAAGGCGAAGTCTATGGCAAAAGATTCCAATATGGTTTCTATATCTAGATCAGACCTCAATGCATTAATTGCTCAGAGAACTCAGACTTTGCAGGGACAGGGAATGGATAATAGGTTAGATCAAGCGGCAATGCCTGCGTTGATGATGCAACAACTTACTAACAACTCTACTGTAGTCACTACAATCAATAAACCTATCGCAATACCAACACCAGTATCTAACCCGAATGATAGTTATTTCAATCCGTTAAACTGGTTCTAATTACTTGGTGGTTGCAATGAATACACCATTCCAATCACTAGGTAAGTCTTGCGTTAACATGTATTCGCATCGTTCTATCCACATGTCATAATACTTGTCTAACTGTCCACCAAACTCACCCTTTAACTTCTGACAACTTACTATAGCATGTGAGAAGTTTTGGGTGGTGTAACTCTCATGCATCTTCTTATGTCTCTCTTGTGATTTTACGTCACAATGAGTATCTATTACAGTGTATATACGAATACCTACAGTCTTACCCTTAACCGCAAGGTCATCCACCTGTAGGTAGAAGAAGTCTTCTTTAGTCGCGTTGTAGGTACTTTCACCCACTAACAACACACACCCGTATTCCTTACACTTTGATTCTATTCTTGCAGCGGTGCTGACTGCATCTCCGAGCACATCGTAACTGTGTCGTTGAGTTGAACCCATTTCGCCAATATACCCAAGGCCAGTATTAATACCAGCACCCATACCCACTGGTGGTCTTCCTTCTTTTGTAATGTTGTCATTGAATATCTCCACTGCTTTTAACATATCCAAACCACACTGAACGGCAGTTTTAGGATGGTGAGGGTCATCTATCGGTGCGTTGTGTATGTGCATTGATGCATCACCGATATACTTGATTACCATTCCATCTGCGTCTAGTATCGGTTGTGTAATTGCATCCATATACCCATTCATTATCTGTGTTAACCCTTTAACGTCATCACCAAATGATTCACCCAATGGAGTGAACCCTCGTAAGTCTGAGAAACAGATGGACACTTCCTTCTTAACACCATCCTTGATTAAAGACGGATTCTCCTGTAACATCTTTACTACTGTAGGAGATGCATACCCAGCGAACTGTTTCTTGATTGCCTGTTTCTCAAAGAATTCCTTTGTGAACCTATTGAATATTGCATGGAATCCCACTAATGTTGTTACTATAACAATCCAACTCCAATCAATCAACCAGAGATGATTCATAAAGTAATAGAACGAACCATACACTGCACCCACTGGAACTGCAATAATCATAATACCAGATATCCAGTATGGAGCCCTGTTCGCAAGTAGTACTAATAACAACCCAAGTAATACGGCAGACACCCACTCTAAGAATGTAGATTCTGCAAATCGAACTAAGGTCTCCCCATTTAAGATTGTCTGTAAGGATACTGCAACTGGCATGTAAGAATACTGTTCACCCCTCGGCGTTGCAATGATACTACTAAGTCCCTCGGCAGTTGCACCGATAATGACTGTCTTACCTTCTAGAGAAGTGTAGTCGCTTGAACTTGCACTTAGTGTAGGGAATTCTTTATTGTACCTTAACCAGATTCTACCAAATGCATCTGTCTTGATTGTGGGGTATGATGGTACACGCATTGCAGTGATACCACCCTCCTGTGTCTTAACT
>Ga0209482_1002817_pt1 | contig 10460 bp, 7 predicted proteins | sample CoawatmetaG10DNA_FD_187512 | JGI IMG/M metagenome (GOLD analysis project Ga0209482, IMG submission 187512) | Marine microbial communities from the West Antarctic Peninsula - Coastal water metaG104-DNA (SPAdes) (version 2) | ecosystem: Environmental > Aquatic > Marine > Coastal ... | reverse complement strand
GAGGATTGCAAGAGCAGCAACGAATAGAGATAAAATTATTTTTTGTGGATACCATGGTTGGCATGATTGGTATTTAGCTGCCAATCTTTCCTCAGATTCTTCTTTAGAAGGCCATCTTCTCCCAGGGTTAAACCCAGCAGGGGTGCCTAAAGGTTTGTATGGAACTTCCATACCTTTCGAGTTCAATAACATAGATCAACTTAAAGAGATTTTTTTAAAAAATAAAGGTGAAATAGCTGCTGTTGTAATGGAGCCCATGAGAAGTATTATGCCTCTACCAGGTTTTTTAGAGGAAATTAGAAAAATTACAAAGCTAGAAGGTTCAGCTTTGGTATTTGATGAAATATCTTCTGGGTTTCGTTCTGTTCCAGGTGGGTTACATTTATTACATAAAGTTATTCCTGATATTGCAGTTTTTGGTAAAGCTATGAGTAATGGATACCCAATGGGAGCAATTATTGGAATTGATTCAATTATGGATGCATGTCAGAAAACTTTCATAAGTAGCACATACTGGACAGATCGAATAGGACCTACAGCTGCAATAGCAACTATAGATAAATTTATTACTAATAATGTTCACAAAAAGTTGCAAGAGACGGGGAAAAAAATGCAAAGTATATGGCTTGAAGCCGCAACAAATTCTGGTGTTGAGATTAACGTTAAAGGCATGTATCCTATGAGTTACTTTTCATTTGAAGGTGATGAAAATCAAGAAAAAATGACTTTCTTTATACAGCAAATGATAAAGAAAGGAATTCTTGCATCTAACAGGTTTTACGCAAATTACTATCATAACGATAGTCATTTAGAAGTTTACAGGAAGAGTGCTCTAGAAATCTTTACACAAATTAGTAGCTTTTCAAATAATAAAGAAATTGGTAAAGAAATAATTGGGAAACCTATGAATCCAGGATTTCATCGTTTTAACTAATGCGTTTAAAAAATAAAAATGTACTAATAACAGGAGCTGGAGGATTGCTTGGTAATTCACTGGCTCTGAGCTTCATTAAACAAGGTGCTAGCCTTTGGTTAGCAGATAGCAATAAAAATTCTCTTTATGATATGGCTAGGAAGCTGCCAAAAGATAAGATTTTAGGCCTATTGACTTTCGATGTTTCTTCGCCAGAACAAGTTCAAACAGCTTTTGCTAAAATTAATAAGAAGAAAGGATCTTTGGATGTTTTAATTAATAATGCTGGGATTGGAGTATTTGAACCTTTCTGGGAAAGAGATTTTAAAGATTTTATGAATGTTATGGCAGTAAACGCAGGAGGCACATTCCTTTGTATCAAAGAAGCTCTCACTATCATGAAAGATAATGGGGGTGGTTCTATAGTTAATATAGGCTCTATTTATGGCATTGTTAGTAGCGATCCTAGTATCTATACAGATTGTTCTCGAATGAATTCTGAGGCCTACAGCGCCTCTAAAGCAGCCGTTATTCAACTTACAAAGTATTTTTCTGTTCATGCTATCGAACATAATGTGAGGGTTAATTGTGTCAGTCCAGGAGGGATTTTTAATAATCAAGGGAAGGACTTTATTAAGAACTACTCATCCAAAACTCCGATGGGTAGGCTGGCTGATTATCAAGAAATAACTGGAGCAATTACTTTTCTTTCTTCAGATGAGGCAAGTTACATAAATGGACAAAACCTTGTAATTGATGGAGGTCTTACAGCATGGTAGATAAAAAGGCTTTTATTATTGGGGCTGGAATGTCTGGCTTAGTTGCGGGATATGAGTTTTTAAAAAAAGGAGTTCCAGTAACTATTATTGAGAAGTTTGCAGTGCCTGGAGGCCTTGCCAAAACAATAAGATACAATGATTATTATATCGATTCTGGACCTCATCTTTTTCATACCTCTAATCCAGAAATTATAGAATACTGGAAAGAATTATTTTCTGATATTTTTACAATGCCAAGTCTTTATGGAAAGAATTATATAGATGGAAATTATTTTGATTATCCTCTCACAGAAGAGACTTTGGAGCAACTGCCAAAGAGTTTAGTAGAAACTATTAAGAGTGAGATGAATAATATTAATAAAGATACTCTAAGTGCAGCAAAAAATTATCATGAATATATGGAGGCTTTAGCTGGTCCAACACTCCAAAAGATGTTTTATGAAGAGTACCCAGAAAAACTTTGGGGTATACCAACTAAGGAGTTATCCCCAAATTGGGCTCCTCAAAGAATAGAAATTAGAAAAGAAAATAAACCTTTTCATTCAGATCAATGGTCGGCAGTTGCAAGAAATGGCTGTGGTCATCCGTTTGAAGTTCTGGCAGAAAAGATACAAAGGTTAGGTGGAAAAATTTTATATTTAGAGGAAGTTTTGGATGTTAATTATTACAATAATAGAGCAATCAATATCGTAACTGATAAGCAAGTAATTGAATTACAAGAAGACGATGTTATTGTTTCTACATTGCCTATTACTAAGAATTCCCAATTTTTTGATATAGATTGTTCTTTAACTTTCAGAAATATTATCCTAGTAAATTTAATATTGAAAGACGTAGACCCTTTTCCTAAAGATGCTGATTGGTTATATTTTAAAGATAAAGAAGTTATTTTTCATAGAGCAGGCTTGCAGACTAGATTTAGTAAATCTGGGATTCCAGAGGGATGGTCAATTTTATGTTGTGAGATTGCATATACTGATGGAGATAGCATTTCTAATATGTCTGAAGAAGATGTCTCTAATAAAGTAATTGAGAATTTAGTTAATTTAGGTTTTGTAGAACATAAGCAAATAATTCGAACTCACTCAAGTGATCTTGGGCCTCTTTATCCTTCTTACAGAGTGGGCTTTGAGATGGAGCTCCAAAATGTAATAAGTAAACTCGAAAAAACAGAAAATTTTTACTTTACAGGTACTTTGGCTGATTTTTCTTATGCAGATTTTCAGGTTTTGTGTGCAAAAGCTATAGATCTTGTAGAAATGATAGAGAATGCGGGCTCTTCTTTTAACAGGGTGCAAAGAATGAAAACTAAGATAACAGATTTTAACAAAGTGATTGATATTGCAGGAACCTCTATAGGGGAAAACTTTAAGCCATATATTATTGGAGAGATAGGTATTTGCCATAATGGCAGTAAAGAAATAGCTAAGCAGTTAATAGATATGTGTGCAGAAGCTGGCTGTAATTCCGTTAAGTTTCAAACTTTTAGTGCTGGAAGGGTTTCAAGCGAAGTATTAGATGCAAGATATCACGAAGATATTCATAGTTTAGAAGAGAACCTTTCTGAACTTTTTGATAGATTAATATTTACTTACGAAGAAACTAAAGATTTGTTCTTGTATGCTAAATCAAAAAATATAGATGTTTTTTCTACTCCTTTTGATCTTGAGTCTGTTGAGATATTAGAGAGTTTAAATGTTCCTGCATATAAGATTGCTTCTATGGATTTAGTTAACTTACCTTTGATAAGGAGAGTTGCACAAACCATGAAACCTGTAATAATTTCTACAGGTATGTCGACTTTAGGTGACATTGAAGAGGCGGTAAATATTTTAAAAGAGGAGGGGAATCCTAATTTAATATTGTTACATTGCGTTTCAAGTTATCCAGCATCTTTTGAGGAGTCAAACTTAAGAGCTATAAAGAAATTATCTGAAACTTTTGGTGTTATAACAGGTTTTTCTGACCACTTTGAAGATATATTTCTAGTCCCTGCTGCTATTGCATTGGGTGCAAGAGTTGTAGAAAAACATGTTACTTTAGATAGGGCTATGAAAGGACCTGATCATGTTTTCTCACTTGAAAAAGAACAAATAGAGGCTTTAGTTAGGCAGTCAAGTTCTGTATATCAGGCTTTAGGATCTGGAATTAAAAGTATTTCTTCAAGTGAGTACCAAACAATTCAAAAATTAAGGAGAAGCATGTTTGTTAACTGTGATATCCAGGAAGGAGTAGTTCTTACTCGTGAGATGTTAGTTATTAAATCCCCTGGCATTGGAATTCTCCCAAAATATATAGATTTAGTCGTAGGTAGGACTCTCAAAGAAGATTTAAAAAAAGACCATCCTCTAACATGGGAAGTTATTTAGAATGATTGCGAATGATGAGCTGCAAGAGATTCTTGAAAAACTTAAAATACTTGCTTCGAAAAAGAAAAAAATAGGATTTTGTATAGGTAATACTAGAAAAATTACTTCAAGTGGTTATTTTTATACCCCCATCAGAGTCACAGAGAAACTGGTTGCTGGAAGTGTAATAGTTTATTCAGTAGATCAAGCTAGAGAAATAATCAAGTATATCGATGGAAAAGTAGACTTCATACTTGTTGATTCTGAAAAAAAAATTAGTAATAAATTCTACAGTCAAGATATAGGCAATATTGAAAGAGAGGTTAGGGATTCCACTAAGAAATCTGAGGTTATAACATACAAAGGTAATGATATGACTGTTGATTCCATTGATATTATATTAGAGCAGCTATTTACGAAAAATAAAAGAGGGATTGGTGGAAAAAAAGCTACGATTATAGGATCAGGAAATATAGGCAGCAAGCTAGCTTTAAGGCTTGTAGAAAGAGGTGTTGATGTATATATAACGAGAAGAAATTCTAGTAACTTAAAATCCATAGTTAAGGCTCTTAACATTATAAAACCTCAAGAAACTTTAGCAAAGGTTAGAGGTACAACAGACAATATAAAGGCCTCAATAAATGCAGATATAATAATTGGACTGACCTCAGGAGGCCCAGTAATTACCTCAAGAATAATTTCTAATGTTAGTGAATCTGCAATTCTCATGGATGCTGGTAAGGGTTGCTTCAGTTCTTCTGCTATCAAAGCAGCAAAGTTAAGGAATCTTGTTATTTATAGGCCAGATATTAAGATAGGCTTTGAAGGCTTTGTTTCTTCTTTGTTTAAAACTAGGGATATACTTAAAAATTTTGGAAGAAATCTGATTATGGATATACCAGTAGTTTCAGGTCTTTTAGGAAGTGAAGGTGAAATTGTAGTGGATAATTTTCAATTTCCTAGCGTAATTTATGGAACAGCAGATGGAGTTGGAGGATTTATTAAAAAATTGAATAAAAGGCAGCTAGAAAATATTAATATTCTCTCTAAGGTAATTAAAGTGTCTAAGATTAAGTGAAAACAACAGCAATAATCCAAGCCAGGATGGGGTCAAAGAGACTTCCTGGAAAAGTACTTTTTCCAGTTCAAGGAAAACCCTTATTAGGGTGGATGCTTGATAGATTAAGTGGTAGTAATCAAATTGATCAAATTATTATTGCTACTTCTATTGAGAAGTCAGACGACCCTATCGAAAAATTTGCTGAATCTTATGGTTGTGAGGTTTATAGAGGTAGCCACGAAGATTTATTAGATAGATACTATAAAACAGCAAAGTCTCTAAAGTGCAATCCTGATTTAGTTGTTAGGTTGACAGCTGACTGCCCACTAATTGATCCTTTAATTATTGATAAAATTATAAAATCTATTAAAAATAGTTCTTTAGACTTTATATCAAATTCAGAACCTTTACCATCAACATGGCCTGATGGAATGGATGTGTCAGTTATGACTTATAATGCACTTAAGAAAGCTTGGAAGATAGCAAAAAAACCTTCTGAACGTGAGCATGTAACCTTTATTTTTTGGAAAGAAGACAGTCAATTCAAATGTGAAAGAGTTGAATGCCCTAAAGATTTTTCTAAGTACCGGTTAACAGTTGACTATAAAGAGGATTTTGAATTAATAGAAAAAATAATTTCGCATTTTGTAATTAAAAAAGTTGATCTAAAGTTTGTAAGAATGCAACAAATTTTAGATTATTTAGATACTAATCCAAGCCTCTTAAAAATCAATAATCAATATACAAGAGGAGAAGGCTGGAAAGATTCTTTTAAAAAAGATAAGTTAATAAAATTAAATCACTTATCAGTTCATTAGGCTTAGAAAATAAGAGAATTATAATCTTTATATTTTTTAATAAATAAAATATGACAAATAAAGAATCTATTTTGAAACTGGCTCTTTTAATCCTACAAAGAGATGTATTTATCTTCTGTCTTACTATATTGACAGGCGTGATGGTCGCCAGAAAACTTGGTCCAGAACTTTTAGGCGTATGGGTTTTATTAACACTAATCCCATCTTATGTAGAAGCTTTTGGAAGGCTAAAAACTGATGTTAGTTCAGTCTATATCCTAGGATCAAAGCAGGGTGAGCCACAAGAAATTCTTTTTTTTAATAATCTTGTTGCTTTGGTAATGAGTTTAGCCATTTCCTGTCTTCTATTGTGGCAGCTAGATTTCATAGATCAAAATTTATTTAGTAATGGAGAATCCTATAAGTACGAATTGCTTATACTAATTTCCTTTATTCCTTTTGAATTCTTATTGCTTAATTATTCTTATTTTTTTATAGCTCAAGAACACGTTTCTAAATATAATAAATTAAATCTATATAGGGCTGTTTTAAATACATTTTTAATTTATATTCTGCTTTTCTTTTACGAACTAGATCTTTTGGGCGTAGTTTTATCTAAAGTAATTCCTACTGTTATTATGTTCATAGTTGCTTTTAGTATTGTTGATAGAAAAGGTTGGAAGCCTTTCAGGTTTCAATTAAATAAATCACTTGGAATTAAGATTCTTAGTTATTCTAAGCATTTCTACTTTATTGGAATTATGGACCATCTATTTGAACTCTCCATAAAAACAATTGGTGCAGTCTTTCTTAAAAGTACTGATCTTGCTTTCTACAGTCAAGGTGAGTCATCAAGTAAGTTATTGAATAAAGTGCCTGAAGCCCTTACAGTAATTTTATATCCTCGAATTAGTAGTCTTGGAGAAGAGGAATCTAAAGATATATCAATTAAATCCTTTAAAACAACATTAATTATTCTCTCTATTTTAGGTTTATTTTTAGCTCTTGTTGCAGAAATGATAATAGTTTTTCTTTATGGGCTAGCTTTCAAACCATCAGCGAATGTTCTGTTAATAGCAATTCCAGGTGCCGTAGTAGGCGCTTCCTGCCTAACTTTAAGACCTTTTTTTGAGGGAGGAGGTAAAGCCAATTTAATACCTTACATTCAAATACCCCCTATAGTTTTACAGTTGGTACTCGGATATTTTCTTATTAATTCATATGGTTTAGTTGGTGCTGCAGTTGCTTTTTCATTAGGCCTATCTATTTTTGGATGTTCTTTTCTTTTTACTTTTATTTATATTAATTCAATTAATATATTAGATATTTTGCCAAGATTGAAAGACCTTAAATTTGTTTATTTCACTATAATAGAAATTCTAAGAAAGAAAGTAAGCCAGTTGTAACGAGAAATATAATTATAAATAAATCCATTGAATATTCTTAAAATTCCCTTTATCAAAATATTAAATTTTCTTACGAATAAGTTTTTTATTGCTCGTTTTTTACATTACTTACGATACAGGTTTATTTTTATAAATTGGCTGAAAGGTTTTGGCACTTCAAGCAAAATTAACTCTATTTCTAAGGGGAATATTATTGTTTCATTAAGTGAAACTCAGCATTCTATATTTATACCTTTATTAATTCTGGCTAAGGCATTAGAGTTGAGAGGCTTTAATATTATAATTTTTGTTTGTGATGGCTTCTTAAAGGCTTGTGAAATTAAGTCTTCAAAAAATATCAAAGATAACAAACCATGCTGGCACTGTAAATTTAATATAAAAAACATAATTTCAAAATTTAATTTTGAGATGGTCTCTTATACCTCTCTTTTTTCAGAGGGGGAAATCAGTCTTATCAATCAAAAAATTATAGAAAGGAATTATGCAGATTTACATTTAGATGATTATCTTGATGATTCCCTTGAGTTATCTGTAAATGATTCGGTTATAAGGTACTTTTATGGAGATGTTGATACCACTAAAGCTAGTGAAGTTAAAAATAATAATATTCAAACTGCAATCTTTTCTTACTTAGCCGCTAAAAGATTGGATAAAAATTATAATCCGCTGTCTGTCATATCGGCTATGAGCGCCTATTCACAATGGAATGCGTTCTATCATTACTTCACTAAATCAAATAGATTTAAAAAGGTATCTTTAAGTAGCTTTAATTTATCTTCTTTACTAGTTAATGATTTTGAGCTCTACTCCAACACTGATAGGTTTAAAAAATACAAAGATCTGAAGAGAAATAAACTGTCTATTTCAGATAATAAGGAGCTTTTCAAATTTCTAAAAACTAGGTTTAAAGGAAAATCTGAAATATTTGTACGTGATGGATATTTTCAGGATTCTGAAAATAATTCAACCATAACAGTTGATCCTAAGAAGAAAAATATTTTCCTTTTTACAAATATCTATTGGGATGTTGGAGTTTCAGAATCAGGTTATTTGTACAATGATGTTATTGAATGGGTTTTTGATACTATAGATTTGGTTTCAGATAGAAGTGATATTAATTTATTTATTAAACCTCATCCAGGAGAATTGTTTGATAGTTCTACTTCTCTTAAAACCATTTCTGATTTTATTGATGAGCGTTATAGTGAATTACCTAACAATGTCCAAATTATTTATCCTGAACAGAAAATAAATACATATGATCTTTTTGATTTTATAGATCTGGGGTTAATCTATAATGGAACTATTGGTTTAGAGATGATGTTAAATGATATTCCTGTCATCTCTACTGGCAAAACAACTTATCAGAATTTAAATTTTGCCATGCATCCTAAAACAGTAAAAGACTATTTGGACCTAATTTTGAGGGAATCTTATAAAAAACCAAGTAAAAGTGATCTTTACTTTTATGCATACTTCTACTTCCTTAAGACTACTATTCCTTTTGATTTATCTACTACTTATAACGCTTCATTTGCTGAAATACCAAAACTTGAGAGCTTTGATGAACTCTCTCCAGGTAAATCCATTATGATTGACCATTTTTGTAAATGCCTAACTGAGGAAGGCTTCTTACCAGAATCTTGGTAAAGGTAATTTAACATTATGAAAAAAAAAAGAATAGTTGCTAGTAATAAAGATATTCAGAAATCTATTGTTGAGATGACTAAAACTATTAACGAAGACTATAAAGGGCTTTTAGTCGATATAGTAACTTTGAATCATGCCGCAAGTTTTCTTATCAAAGATATGTTGAATTACTTAGATTTTGATATTAGACTTCAATCCCTAGAGTTTGAAGCTCATAAAGTCCAGTCAGTAAATGGAGAAGTAAAAATAACCAGGGATATTAAAGAAGCAATTTCTGGTAGGCATGTAATTTTGTTGGATGGAATAATCATTTCTGGGTTAACCCATTACTATATTTGTAATTATTTGAAACAAAAATCTCCCGAATCTATTGCAATTTCATGTGTTGGTATAAAGCCTAAACAAATTGTAAAGACGCTCCCAAAATATTATAGTATGTTTGAGTTTAATGAAGAGTGGATTGAGGGTTATGGTATCGGAGCTGAGCCATCCAGGTCAAAGCCTTACCTAATTGATTCAAAGAAATTTGTGTAAAATTATTAAAAATTTAATTACCTTTAAAAAATAATTATATTATGACTAAAAAAGCTTTAATAACTGGTGTTACAGGCCAAGATGGAGCATATCTTGCTGAATTTTTACTAGAAAAAGGATATGAAGTACATGGCTTAAAACGCAGATCTTCGTCTTTTAATACAGGAAGAATTGATCACCTTGCTCAAGATGAGAGGGATCCAGATTGTAGATTCTTTCTACATTTTGGTGATATGACAGACTCCATGAGCTTGGTTCATGTTGTAAGGAAGGTTCAACCTGATGAGATATACAACCTAGCTGCACAATCCCATGTTGCGGTAAGCTTTGAAGAACCAGAATATACTGCCAACTCTGATGCCCTAGGAACTCTGAGGTTACTTGAAGCTATTAGAATCTTAGGGTTTGAGAAAAAAACTAAATTTTACCAAGCTTCTACTTCAGAGCTATTTGGTAAAGTTCAGGAGACTCCTCAATCAGAAACCACTCCTTTTTATCCTCGAAGCCCATATGCAGCGGCAAAGTTATACGCTTATTGGATAACAATTAATTATCGCGAAGCTTATGGAATCTATGGCTGTAACGGAATACTCTTTAACCATGAGAGCCCAATAAGAGGTGAGACATTTGTAACTCGAAAAATAACAAGAGCCCTAACTAGGATTAAACTTGGACTTCAAGAAAAGCTGTATCTAGGAAATTTAGATGCCCTCAGAGATTGGGGACATGCAAAAGATTATGTTGAACTGCAATGGCTTATTTTGCAACAAGAGAAGCCAGATGATTGGGTTATTGCTACTGGAGAACAATATAGCGTCAGACGATTTGTTGATGAAGTTGCATTAGAATTAGGGATGGTTTTGATTTGGAAAGGCAAAGGTATTGAAGAAAAGGCTTCTGATTCAAAAGGTAATGTTATAGTTGAAGTGGACGAGGCCTATTTTAGGCCTACAGAAGTTACAACATTATTAGG
>Ga0209482_1002816_pt1 | contig 10461 bp, 10 predicted proteins | sample CoawatmetaG10DNA_FD_187512 | JGI IMG/M metagenome (GOLD analysis project Ga0209482, IMG submission 187512) | Marine microbial communities from the West Antarctic Peninsula - Coastal water metaG104-DNA (SPAdes) (version 2) | ecosystem: Environmental > Aquatic > Marine > Coastal ... | reverse complement strand
TATTAATATTTTTTAATAAAGGAATTAATATTTTTTGTGAAAAATAATTTGCATCAAAGTAATATACTTTTGATTTAGAAAGTATTTTTTTGAAACCAGAATTATTAATTGACCAAATTATTAATATTCGCAAAGAAAAATTTTCAAAATATAGAGCTTTTTTATTCATAACAAAGTATTAATTCCTATATTTGATAACTTTTAACTCTCACTAATAATTTATTCTGGATTAAATATCAAAATCAGTTATTTAAATCTAATGCAATATTTTCTAAAATCATAACAGCATTTTTATTTAACCCTACACGCCTTTCAATATCAGCTTGATCCATTGGCATCGAGTTTAGCTTTAAGCCAATATAATCCAATTTTTTATTATAAAGTGATTCTAAAGTATTAAAAATATTTTCATAGGTAAGTAGTGAGTTTTTTTCAAAATACTCCACATTATATGATTGAGCAAAAGGCATATGCGTATCCTTCCAATTCCCATAATTTTTATCATTATTTGATACTCCTGAAAAAATTAATCCAGCTAATAGATCATATTTCAAAGCTAAATTGATATGCTCTAAAGGTTTAGAAACGCTCCTACCTTCTATTGCTGATCTTGCCCAATTAATTGTAACACCTACATTGTAAACACTTGACAATTGCTTCAAAACATCAATTTCAGAGTCTAAGCTTAAAAACCCTTTTTCAAAAGGAAAGTTAGAAAGAGATTGATCTGCATGTTCTATTACAATTTTTGAACTATCCCAATCCCAATTTAAGATTTCCTCCATTGATCTTAATAATGCATCTTTAGATGAGGACACACCATCAACTGGAACAGAAGGTGCAGTAACTAACTGGATTGCTAAAACTGACTTTTTTCCATAAAAATCATTTATTTTATGAAGAGTTTTATTAACTCTCTCACACATCAAAATAGCTTCATTTCGACCATTACTATCATCTGACGCCAAACCAAAATGTGGATTTTTTGATAAGTTAGCCATGGTGCCAGGGATACATGTAATAATATTATTCCAATTTGGTTCAATAATATCAAGTAAGAATTTATACCCAAGACTATGAATATCGTCTCCAAAAAAAGGGATTTCTAGACCTCTAATTTCAGGAATTGATTCAATTAATTTCTCATAATACCTATATTCTAGTAATTTATTAGAAATTGATGAGGGTGCCGTTGCATAGGCGCCAATGATATATTTCATAAAGGATTTTAAATTATTTAATTCTTATAAATTATTGAATTTTTATAGACGTAGTCAGTCAACTTCATGATTTCAAGTGCATCTTGACTTGTGCCATTAAGAATAGAGCCACCTCCAGAAACTGCACTTAAAAATTCAACCAATTCAAGGTCCCAAGACTTATCATGCTCAAAAAAAGTAGTTGATTCTTTTGGTTTTCCCATTGCAAAGTCAATATCTTCAAAATTCTTTTCACCAAAAACTAATGTCTCTGGAGCATAACTTCTTGTCTCAGAAAGTATTCCATCAAGGTTGATGTATCCATCTTGAAAAGTCATCTCTAATAGAAATTTATGTTTCCATTGAGTAGCAGAAGAGTGGAGGGTTGCAACAATATTTTTAGTATTTGATTTTAAGGTTAAAAATGCATTATCTTCACACTCAATATTCCAATATGAAGTTGTTAAGTGAGCACTAAGGCAATTAAACTCATCATTAGAAAAATATCTAAAAAGGTCTAGCATATGAATACCCTGATCTAAAAGTATCCCCCCACCTGAATAATTTTTATAATTTCTCCAATTATCATTAAAATCAATACTTCCAGCCTTACCGTAGACTCCTCTCATCCATAATAACTTGCCCAAACTGCCTTCATTAATTATTTTTTTAGCCTCAATTACCGAATTATGATAACGATGATTAAATCCATATTTCAAAACTTTACCAGAGGTTTTTTCTGACTTAATAACCTCTAACATTTCATTAGCACTAATTGAAGGTGGCTTTTCACAAAAAACATGTTTACCTGCATTTAATGCTCTAATACAATATTCAGCGGCTGAAGAAACATACGACGATATAACTATCACATCAAGATCTAACTTAATCAATTCTTCAAATGACTTACAATCAATTACCTTTTTATCATTGCATTTATGGTTATTTATTTCAAAAATACCTATTAATTCTGTATTAATATTACTCGCAATAGTTCTTTCTCTAATTTTTCCCATTTTGCCGTAGCCAGCAATACCAAATTTTAATTTCATTTTAATTAATCTATTAGTTATACAAATTCTAATGGGTCTTTAGGATTTTTAAGTCCATCAATTGCAGCCATACCCATTGCAAAAATAGCCTCTTCTGTACTTCCACCGATATGAGGCGTAATTAAAACATTATCAAGCTCACATAATTCTTTATCGTCTAAAGGTTCAATCTCAAATACATCAATAGCTGCTCCAGCAATTTTTTTCTCAAGAAGAATTTTCTTTAAAGCAGGCTCATCAATTAAACCACCACGGGCTAAATTTATAAATATTGCATCACTTTTTAGCATTTGAAGCCTATTCTTATTCATAATATTTTTTGTTGTTTTGTCAAATGGCAAATGCAATGTCACAACATCAGATTTTTTTATTAAATCATTCAAGCTTTGAGAGGTAACATTATTTTCTTGATAAAATTCTTTAAAATTTAATATATCATGCGCCAAAATTTTACAATTAAAGGGTTTTAACAATTTAACAAGATCTTTACCTATGTGTCCACAGCCAATAATGCCAACTGTACAGTCGGACAATTGTCTTCCTTTGACTTGATACCACTTCCCTGATTTAACCTCCATGTTGGCGAAAACAGCACGATGAAGAAGGGCTATAGCAAATGATATTACGAGCTCCGAAACTGAACGTTTATTTACTCCTCCAGTCCACCCAAGTTTGACTCCATGTTTTTTTAAAGCATGAAGATCAATCATATCAAGCCCAACACCATATTTACCAATTACTTTTAAATCTGGCAGTTGGGACAATATAACATCATCAATTACCTCAAGTGCGGTAATGGCATTTTCATAACCTGATAAAAAATCTACTAATGTATTTCCTTTTAATGATAGGCCCTCATCATTAAATTTTGCATCCGGAAATTCTTTAAGAACTGCCGTTCTTAAAATTGGATTTTTGGAAAAAGATCTTGAAGCAACCGCCAAAGTCTGCATTTACTTAGACCCATATAAATTAAAATAGTTCTTTATAGCGTCAATTAAAGCATCATTATTATCATATAAACCAATCCCTATCTCCCCTTGTTGATTTGGAAAAATTAACCTAAGCTTATTAGGGCTATTTTTCTTATCTCTAGATAATGCAAGCATTAATGAATTAACATCTATTTTTACTTGACGATAAGTTTTACAATTTACATCTAACAAAGTATGCATTCTTTCAAAATGTTGTTTATGAGAAACACCTAATTTTGTAGCAACAAAATTAGCAATATCCATTCCTATTGTTACTGCAATACCATGAGGAATAGCAAAATTTGTCGCAGACTCAATTGCATGTCCAAAGCTATGTCCATAATTCATTACATTCCTTGGACCAACATCAAACTCATCAATTTCTATCAATTTTTTTTTCATTAATAAAGATTGATAAATAAAATCTTCCATTATGTTAGGGTCAACTTTAATCTCTTCGTATTTTTTTGATATTAAATCAAAGCTTTCAGGTGAATTAATTGCATGAACCTTTATCATTTCACCAATTCCTGACAAAATATCTTTTTCTTCTAAGGTTTGAAGAAATTCAACATCTATAACTACTTTGGAAGGAGGTGTAAAAGTACCAAGGATATTTTTAATCTCACCAGAATTTATAGAAGATTTTGAACCAATACAAGAATCTGACTGAGCTAGTAAAGTTGTTGGATAAAATACCCATGGCAATCCCCTCATCAAAGTAGTTGCAAGGAAACAAGTAATATCTTGAGTTATACCACCACCAATTGCAACTAATGTTTGATCCCTCCTAACATTTAATTCCACTAATGAATTAACATACCCAGGAAATTTATCTAGAGATTTATTTTCTTCAGTCGCATCAATAATAAGAACCTTTTCAGAATTAAGGATACTGCTAATTCTATTGCTATAAATTTGAGCAATATTTTGATCAACTACATAAATTGCATTTTTAATTGGATTAAATTGTAATTCATCTATACTACCTTTTATAAAATTTACTTCATAATTTCCCTTATGAGACTTGATTTGGATTGAATTAGACACGAGTAAAGCCACCATCAATCATTATATTTTGGCCAGAAATATATGAGTTTTCCTTACTCGCCAGCCAGCTTACAAAAGAGGCAATTTCATATGGCATGCCAAGACGCTTAATTGGGATATTTGCTTGAATTTCATCAATTCCTTTTTCACCTAATATTTGCCTTGTTAAGTCAGTATCTATAAATCCAGGACTGACTGAGTTTGCAAGAATACCCATAGAAGAGACTTCTGCGGCAAGAGAAGCTGTCATTCCATCTAACCCAAACTTACTCGAGGAATATGCAGAGCGATACTCCTTGGATATACTCCCCCAAATAGAAGAAATATTAACTATTCTTCCCCATTTATTTTTTTTCATATGTGGAATAACAGCTTGACACAACAAAAAAGGAGTCTTTAAATTAACTTTTTGTATATTATCAAAATCCTCAGAGTCAATATGTTCAAATTCACTAATTTTATTAATTCCTGCATTGTTAATTAAGATATCAATAGGTTTTTGTTTTAAATATTCAATAAAAGTATCAACAGAAGAGTCATCTAAAAAATCAACTTGAAAGTAACTTGCTCCATAAGGGTATTCTGCTTCTGCACTTGTTCCAGTTGCAATAACTTCTACTCCATCTTTTAATAGGCGACTTGCTATAGCGTAGCCAATTCCCCTTGTTGCTCCAGTTACAACTGCACAATATTTTCTATCAGTCATTCGTGTGAATTTTTTATAAAACGCATTAAGTAATTCGATATTAGATGATCTAGAATCATATGAGCATCTTCAGCTGGACCATATTCACCTTTAGAAGTTGGGACATGGAGTGATATATCAGCTGCACTTTTCATCTTTCCACCATCAAAGCCTGTAATAGCTACAGTAGTAGCTTGCATATTTTTTGCTGTATTAATAGCGTGAAGAAGATTTGGCGAATTACCTGAAGCAGAAATAGAAACTAAAATATCTTGCTTCTTCATAAGAACTTGCAACTGTTGACTAAATATTTTTTCATAACCATCATCATTAGCAATTGCTGTTATAACTGATTGATTATCACAAAGACTTAATGCCCGAAAAGGTTTGTTTAGAGTTTTTGTTCCTATTGCAATATCATTAGCAAAATGACTAGCAGTAGCTGCACTTCCTCCATTTCCTATAAAAAATATTGTTGAGCCAGTCTCTCTAGCTAGTATTAAAACATCTGTAAACTTTTTTATCTCCAACAGAGAAATGCTTTTTAATACAGAGCCAAGGTGATCAAAATATGAACTTGAAAAATCAATGATATTTTGATTATTTTTAAAAATTTCATCTACTTTATTCATCGTAATTTAATGATATTGATTATTTATGAAAAACTATAACTATTAATTATATTCTGTACTGAGGAAATAAGAAACTAATTTAGATATATGGAAGAATATTTATTTGAAATATCATCTAATATAGCAAGTGCCTCAGGAGAAACATTTTTTGCAACTAGCTTCCTTCTAGCTAACAACTCTTCTTCTTCAGATTTAGATTGCGGTGGGCTCCAGCCAGCTGTCTTATACCTATCTGAAGCTGGTCCAGAACTTAGTTGGAATCGTGGGATTTTTTGTTTTTTCATTTCTCTTCGTACTTTTTTAGTAATATCCTGACCAAGCATCTTACTTAATAAAATAATATACTGTTCTGGCTCTTTAACAAATTTTTCAAATGGTATTAGTAAAACATTTTTATTTTGTTCGATAAAGATTTTAGAGTAATACGACTGGATAGAATAAATTGCTCTTTCAAAAGAATTACTTTTATCAAACTCCTCTTCCATCCCCTTACAATAAAACTCATATTCATTAGAATTATAACTATATCGAATATGCTGCATTCTTGGATCACTATGATTACCAATCTTCCGCATGTTTAATTCCTGTTGAATAATTACATAAAGAGGATGTCGAACAATCTCAATAAAGGATAACTTATTACCAAATACATCAAATAAAAGCTTTGCATGGGGAAATAACATATGAGTTGTTAAATGCAATATTGGCTTATTTTTAGAAATTACTTCAGGGATATTTGCATCACCCTTACTCAGCATTCTCTTAATATGAAGAGGTATATTATGTCTAAAGATACTCGATCCATCGCTAGGCCGGCAATTTGAATTTCTACCCATCATTACGTTGTAAATTAGAAGATCTGCATTCATTTTTATCATTGTTTTTGCAACATCTTCTTCAATTGAATCAAGGCTATAAAGTTCACACATCTGCTCAATTACAGGAGCATATTGCATAATTTCTACTTGCTTCATAGATGAAACAATTGGGGAAATCATAGTCTTTCCAGTTCCAGGGAAACCATTAATTATGACCACTTCATGAAGCATTTGAGACTTTCGACTAACTATTAATTTATTTTTCAATGCCATTTACATTTTCATAATCATATGTTATTCACCACGCTGTCCAGCCACCATCAATAATAATATTTTGCCCAGTAATATAGCTAGACTCATCAGCTGCAAGAAACACAACAGAGCTTGCAATCTCTTCAACTTCAGCTTTCCTACCAAGCGGCACTTTTTCAGAATACTTTTTTACAAATGTCTCATTTTCTCCTTCATGATAAACTCCTCCAGGTGAAATACAGTTTACTCTTATATTCTTCTCTCCCCAGTATGCAGCTAGATAGCGCGTCAAAGAAATTACTCCACCTTTTACAACTGGATATACTGAATGAGAATATGGCTGGTTTCTTTTTTGAGTTTTTTGACTGTCTGAATATAAATCATCTAAATTAGATCCTTTATAAAGTCTTTGATCATTTCCAACAACCCCATAGATTGACGAAATAAATATTATGTTGCCATCTTCTTTTTCCTCCATAGAGCGACCAACTTCTTGTGTGACTAAAAAAAGTCCATCTAACTCTGAGCGGATTACAGACTGCCATCCCTCTAAAGAACATTCAGTAAAAGGAAGGTAGAAATCGTAGGGTTTTGCTGTAACACTATAGACTAAAGTATCAATTCTTCCATGTTTTTTTAAAATCAAGGAGACTAACTGAACTACTGATTTCTTATCCGTAACATCTACATCGTGTTGTTCTATATTACTATAGCTCTCAACAAAAGTAGAGCTTGAGGCTGCCTTAGATTCCATTGGGAGATCTGCCGAAATTACAAGTGCATTTTGCTCACAGAGCGCTTGGCAAAAGCCTCTTCCTAAATACCCTCTACCACCTAAAACTAAAACTATTTTATTTTTTAAATCAAACATATATTCAGTAATTTAAAAAGAAAATTTTTCGTTTCTTTCAATACTTACCTTTTTACCAGTTTTATTAGACTTAAATAATGCATCAACAACCTTTAAACTCTCTAATGAGGATATTGCATCATATTTATGCCTCATTCTACCTTCTTCAACTGAACAGATAAACTCCTCTAGTTGGTCCAAATACATATCATTAGAATCATAGTTCAAATTATTGAACAACTCATATGGCTCTTCATTGATTCTTTGAGCAGTAATAGTCATTTTGCTAAAATCATAAGTAAGCCATGCCTTTTCAAATGTAACTATTCCACTTCGATGTGATGGCCTTTGAAGAAAGTCTAAATGAATTTGACTTACTGCCCCAGACTTATGTTTTATCATCAAATCAGAGCAAACATCTACATCAATGTCTAATTGCTTATACTCAGTAATCTCTCCTGAAACATGATTTGGTAATCCAGCTAATTCAAGTGCAAGATGAATTTCATGAATTAAAGATAAGGCAACACCTCCTCCTAAATCCTTTCTTGAATAGTAAGCCTTAGTATAATCTTCATAAGGATGCCAGTCTGGTAACCACTGACCAACTTGGCACTGGATATTAATTATTTCCCCAATATCATTTTCACTAATGAATTCTCTAATTTTTTTGACTATGGGGTGGAACATTAAATTATGCCCAACAAATGAAGTTATTTTATTAGCATTTAAGACCTCCATTAGCTGGCTAGAACCATCCAGAGTATTTGATAAGGGCTTTTCAATAAAAATTCCTCTTACGTGATTAGATATTTTTAATGCTGCTTCAATATGTAAGCTAGATGGATTAGAAATTATTGCAATATCAGGTTCGATACTTATTGCCTCCTCCCAATTATTTATTTCATTAACACCAAGATCTTTTGGTAGTTTTTTATAATGGCCTTTATTGCTCCTCAAAGCAAAAATATTTTTAATTCCAATTTTTTTTAAATTTATTATATGCCTTTGACCGATTGATCCAGCACCAATAATTAAGGCAGTTTTCACTTTCATAATTTTTTTCAACCTTGGCTCTGATTGAGAAACGAACCTCTTATTAAATTTTTTTTCACAATCACTATTTATTTCAATGATTTTAGGGTTAGCATCAAGCAAGTTAAGAATTTTTGACAGTGAAAAAACTTTATTCTCTTCATGCAACACATTAAAAATAGCCTTAAAAAATTCTAAATCCTCAGGGTAATCAAGAGTCATGCGTAACCCTGGTCTAATATGATTTTTATTTTCTACATCTAAATCTACCACTTTAAATAATCCAGTATCTGTGAAGTATCTCCCCCATACTTCAGTATCAAATGAATCTTTTATTTTTACAACCTCTCTTAAAGCCTCTACTTTAATTCCATAACTAAAAACACCATGTGGAAGGTCAAACTGACGAATCAAATCAGCACCTGTTTCTATATATTCCTGCACAATTTTATCAGCGTAACTCGGGTCAACAAAAGGACAATCTGCAGTGATATTAAGGATATAGTCAAGATTAAACTCATCAGCGGCGCCTAAAAGCCTGCCTAAAACATCATCTGGGTCTCCAAAATAGCATTTAATGTTATTTTCCAGAGCGAGTATGCCTAAAGGCTTATCTTGCTTATTTACAGATGTACACAGAATGATTTCATCAACTTCTTTAGCTAACTTTAACCTATCTATCATATGACTCAAAATAGGCTTGCCTTTAATTTTTAGCAATAGTTTCTTTGGCAAACGAGTTGACTTCAATCGACCAGTAATTAAATATCCAACCTTCATTTACTCTTTTGAAATATGTTTAGATAAAATAACTTGGTTAGCTTTTAAATCTTTAACCAGCTTACTCCCAATAACTTGTAATATATCTAACTGAGACATATCAGTTATCTGCGCAGTTCTAGAAAAATGAAAATTCTCCATTAACAACTTATCTCCTTTAGTAAGAGCATGTTTTGTAATAGCTGCCATTTTCATTGGGCCGAATGATGAATAATTCTGCTCAGCCTTATTTAGCTCCATAACACCATCACCATAAAGATTATTAAGAAGAGCTATTTCTGTATGGAGTTTATTTAATTGATCAATTGATATGGCTGCAGAGAAATCACATCGCTCTTTACCATATTCTGTAGTCACATGCTTCTCTATAAAATCCATTCCATTCGATGAAACCATAAGCGTAATTAGATTATTATTATTTTCATCCCAGGCAGTATGATCGGCATAACCAAAAATTGACCCTTTAAATAGGCCCTGTATCTTTCTTATTTTGTGAAGATTTACATCCTCATATTTAGTTGGATAGTTTTGAAAACCAAACATTAGTACTGTTTTTCTTAGATGAAAAAATTTAACTGCCTCCTCAACTTCCGCAACTGAGCAGCCACCAACTCCTATTACAACCATTGCTTTTTTGCTTATATTCTGGAGGACTGCACTTTGAATTCTTGGGACATTTAAGCAAACTGAATGAATCTCAACCATCTCAGGGTTAAACTTTTTTGAAAATTCAACTGCCTTAGTATCATTAAGTAACAGCATAAGTTCTTTATTATTCTCTCTAACTATACCAATTAACTCCTCCCAGTCTGACTCATTCAACATCCAAGATTTTAAAGTCTCATAAGCATCATGATCTTTACTCATATATTCATCTAAATCAAGAGTGATATGAAATTTAACTACATCAGCATTTGAGTTTTGACAAATTTTTGTCACTAAGTCTTTCATGAAGATAAAATCTCCTTCATGATGCCAAGCAGTTTCAGCGATAAGTTTAATCATCTAAAGAAAACCCATTAGAAAATGAATTATTGACACTTTGATATTCTTTAATATGTCCAACATCTTTCCAATATTCATGAATTGGAAATACATTTACATCTCTCCCTTCATTAATTTGCTGTTCTAGCA
>Ga0209482_1002805_pt1 | contig 10501 bp, 11 predicted proteins | sample CoawatmetaG10DNA_FD_187512 | JGI IMG/M metagenome (GOLD analysis project Ga0209482, IMG submission 187512) | Marine microbial communities from the West Antarctic Peninsula - Coastal water metaG104-DNA (SPAdes) (version 2) | ecosystem: Environmental > Aquatic > Marine > Coastal ... | reverse complement strand
AAAATAATGGAACAGCGAATAGACCAATTAAAATAGAAGTAACTAAATTAAAAACTGTACTAATAATCACATCAGCTATTGTTGTACTAAGAATCCAACTAGCTGTTGAGGTAATCCAAATAAACATTTACCAGTTTACCTTTAAGTTATTATTTTCTACACCCCAAGGAGTAATAGTATTTGACAAGATTGCCTCATTTATATTTACGCCCCTAAGGTCTGATTCAGTAAAATTTGCATCTTTAAGGTTAGCATTAGTAAAATTTGAATTTTCTAAAATTGTTCTAGTAAAGTTAGCTTTACTAAGGTTTGAATTTGTAAAATTTGATTGAGGTAGCTCTGACCCTGAAAAATTTGCTTTATTAAGGTTAGCTCCTTCAAATTTAACGCGCATCAGGGTTGATTGCATAAACTCTACTTCAGATAAATCTGCATTTCTAAAGCTAGTTAAAAGGACCGAAGAAGTGTAATAATTATCATCTTCTTGACCTAAGATTAAATTATTAAGTTGAGCTTTATGGAGATTAGCTGAATTAAAATTAGCAAGACCAATTTCTGAGCTTGATAAATTTGTATTTATTAATATAGCTTTTTCAAATGAAGCTCCAGAAAGTAAAGCGCCTTCAAGGCTTGCATTCTCTAGATTAGCTCCATTAAGATTCGCATTCTCTAGATTAGCCCCATTAAGATTAGCATTTTGTAGGTTAGCCCCCTCAAGATTTGCTTGACTTAGGTTTGCTAACTCTAAATTGGCATTCTCAAAGTTAGAATTTTCTAGGAACGCCTCACTTAAGTCTCCAAATCTAAGATTAGCACTTATAAATTGAGTTTCCCAACAATGTGCTTTATAAAGGTTAACCCTTTCAAGGTTTGCACTATTTAAATTTGATTCAGATAGGATTGAAAAAACTAGTTGAGTAGAACTAAGATTCGCATCGCTCAAATCAGCATTTTTGATGGATGCAGTACTAAGGTTAAATTTACTGAGATTTTCACCACTCAAGTCGCAATCATCACAAGCATTTAAGGCTAATAATTTTTTTACATTTTTAGATTGTGCAGCCTTTATTTTTGAATTTAAATCTTCATTAGTAGGCGTGATAGGTTTATCTTCTTCAATCTCTTCATTTTCTATAGCAATATCATCTGATTCATCAAGCCAACCAAGAATCAGTATGTGACAGGCTGCAATTGGGAATAAAAAAAAGATATAAAAGATGACTAGAATTGTATTGTATCTATAAAAAATATCACATAAACCTTTCCAAGCAATTTCCAAAAACGTGGGAATAATTTTCACAAAAAATTTCAAAAATTTCCAAGCGACCCAAATAATTAAAATTATGCCAATTGAGTAAAAAAGTAATTTGATTTGATTATCAGTCATAGATAAATTATATTTCAGTTTGAACTAAGGATAAACTATATTACCAAGCACCATTATTAATACAACTTTGAAAAAGGTCAGCTCCCTTTGCAGCTTTTCTTTCTTCATCAGTCTGTGGATTGCAAAGTTTTCTTACATCTTCTTTCGTATAGTCAGCACTAAGATAGCCTTGCTCAATTAGTTTTCTTATCTCTGATGAGTCTGATGTGAACCAATTAAAAATAACTACTATTGGAATTAATACAAGTACTACTTTAATTAGTTTTTTCATACAGTATAAAACAGATAAAAGAAGGTACTTGGAGTGAAGAAAACTATAAGTATTAAAGGCGTTATAAGTTTTAGCTTGTTCTTTTTAAATGAGCGAATAACTAATAATACTATTGAAATAATAATGGCAATAAACATTATGGTTTCAACAATACAGCCTACTACAGGAGAGCATAGATGAGGTCCTGCTAGAGAGCCTAAGAGCAGCCAAGTTCCTATTAATGAGCTTAATCCCCAAGTAAACCAGTATCTTTTACCTATTACTATGTTTTCCTTTGTTTTCATATTCAACCGGTAAAAGCCTCCCCACCAAAATGAGCACCTGGGTTGGTCTCCATTAACCATATCCCAAAAAATATTCCCGCGACAATAAACAAAATAGGGATAGAAAATATTATTATGATTGCTTTTCCAAGCTTACGATACTTTGTAAGCTTTATGAAAAATAGTCCAAAAAAGAAGAGAAATAACCATCCTGGGTAAAGGGGGACTGAATCGAGAAAGTTAATCATTTAAATTTGAATAATCCTTTACTAGTTAGGTAATTGGAACTGAGTATAAACACTTTAATTTAGTATGGTTCAATCTACGCCATAACTTCATCAATAAAACATATTGCCTTCATTTGGAGTACCTAGAATTACAAATATGAAAAGATTTTTATTGCTTGTACTTCTAACTCAACTTTCTATTGCTAACGAGCTAAGCTCAGCTCAACTCAAGGCACAACTTGAAGCACTAGAGTTAATGGCTGAAATTAAAGCAGAAATGGCTTTACATAAGGCAGAGCTTGCCTCTTTAGAATTAATGGCTGAAATTAAAGCAGAAATGGGTGTTACTGAATGTGTTTTTCCAGAAGCAAGAATATTGAATAGAGAATATCATTCCTCATTAAGAGTTATATTGTTGGACTTTGAAGGTTTTCTTAATAAATAGAGTTTTCATCTTCAAATAATGAACCGATAAAAAGCATAAAGAATGCGATTATGAAAAGATATATTAGAATCAAAAAACAACAGAAGAGTAGTTACATCGACTGCTGGATACTAAACAGACCTTATGCATTAAGACTCTTCGAAGAGAGATTTGTTACTTTGTTGGAGAAAGGCTATTGCTTGGGTGAGGTTAAAGAGCGCAGTGATTATTTTACAATCACGCTAGAACTTAAGGTTGTTGGCAGTTATGGGGTGTATTCTGATAAGTTCTTTTATCGTTTTGTGGATGAGTCTGCATTGACATATGACATCTATAGAAGTTTAAACTAGGCACATTGTTACAATTTGATATAAAAGGATAAAGTTACAATTTAATATGCCTAAATTAGACAAAAATGAACTAGAGATTTTGATTTATGACAAATATCCTTTTGGACCTATAGGTGTTTATGAATCTCATTTGGAGAAGGAATATCCCCCAACAAAATATATTGTACCCAAACCGAAATACGCCCCTGGCTCACCCTTTGAATGTTACTGGGAATACTATGAGCCCTTTGTCTTAGAGTTTTTTATTAAGAAAGTTACTGAAGCCCTTGATGCAACTGGAAGTCTGGACGAAATAAAAGACCGAAATTATAGTCGATATTCTCTCACTATTGAGGCTGAGATAGAGGGTCTGGGTGGCCCATATGAAGAAGAGTTTTCCTATGACTTTACTAATAAAGCGGAAGAGTTGTTAATGATGTATAAGATTAATAAACAATTGTTTAGCTAATCTATAAATTTCTAAATAGTAAGGCGCTAGCATCTAACTAGCGCCTCATATTAGTTATATTGACTACTAACCAAATAACTCTTTTTCACGTAACCTATTGGCACGCTTGCTAATAACAGACTCTCTCCTATCTCTCTCAAGCCTTCGTTGTTCAGTCATTAATTGTTGACGTTCAACCAAATACTGCACCTGCTTATCACTTAGCGTTGCATTGACTCCTTTACGAAGAGAATCCTCCTTATCATAAGCCTTCCTACACTCTGTTTGCACCTCTTGAATTCCTTTGTCGTCCTTTAAGTCTATAGCTTTTTTGAACTTTGTTGAAAGACGCGCAATGTTTGCCTTAAGCAACTTTTCTTGTTTTGCGATTTCTTCTCTTTGGAGTCTCGCATTTTCAAGTTCTTCAAAACTTTCAAGTTGAGTTTTTTGCATATATCCAAACATTGCTAATGCTCTGCCAATTGCACTCGTTTCAGCACACTCAATATGAGATGTCATATTAATATTACTAGTACCTTTAATTTCCATAGCGTGTGATGTGGCCTTTATAACTCCATCGACAACTGCGTGTGCCTTAAAGATTACTTCTCCTGTGTCTTTGTTATTCGAGATAATTTCAGTTAATATTTGGCCATCTTGATGGTCTGAATGAAATGCTTTCACCCTACCCTCGACAGTTGAATAGTCAAAACTATTTATAATTGTTGGGTTATTGATTTGTAATTGATTCATAAAGCTCCTCTTAAGTAAATGATTATTTAGTTAATTGAGTTATTAGCCAGTAAGGCTCATATCTTTATTTATGCGTGACAACAGAAACTGATTTAGTGGCTATAGATGCCGATTCCCATTTCATTTGATGAAGGGATTATTTGTGTGTTTCTGAGGGGGATATTATACAACATTATGGCTTAAAAGTCAAGCGCTATGGCTTTAAAACCCCTTAAGTTTATGTATCTAAATTGAGAGTGCTTTCAAGTGTATTTTTAAATTCGTTCTCATTGGCGTTGTTATAGAATGGAACTCCAGTAATTAAATATTTATCTGTATTAATTCTAATAGTTTTACTTTCTTCTCTAATATCTTTTAGGAAATCTTCTTTCCATTTATCATTGGAAGCTAAATGCAAACCCTTTGGCTCAATAAAAACCTGATAAGTAACCTCATCCATATCTTTTTGTTTACAAAATAATATGAAGTCTGGCTCGAAAGCACGGCCAAGTTTATCAAAAATTTTCAGATGTCGCTCATTTCGTATGAGGTAAATATTGCTATACTTTTTCTCCAGATACTTAAAACGTCTGGCAAACATTTCTACAAATTCTTTTTCTTCACTTGTACCAAAATTAGCGTTGAAGACATACCAATCTGATTGATTAACTATATCAAACTGACCATCCGCTCTTTCACTATCTTTGTGAACCTTAATCTCTTTGTCATTGAAAACCTTATGAACATAATCTTTAATATATTCAGAGCCCTCATATTCAGTTAAGTTCAATTTAATTTCCATTTCTATGTTGGTCAATAAAGCATTGATGGAAACTAAATAATCCTTATTTTTTATATTATTTAATCGATTTTTTGTGCCTTTGAAAGTTATTTCTAGAGAACCTAAATAGCCATTACTCTTTATAAAATCAGATATAGATTCTAAATTGGGAAAATATTTAATCAAATTATCAAAGTAATAAAAGGGGCTTTGTGTCAATGCAAAACGAATAATGTGTATAGGAATGTCTTTTAGCAAAATATCTTTTTGGACAATCTGCAATGTGTTTCCATTTTCTTTTGCGTTGAATACATTTGTCATTTTTCCAGCACCTGAAGACAGCTCACTAATAAAGTTTTTTTTCTTCACGCCTAAGTCAGCAAAAGAACGAATATTATCATAGCTCTTTTCAACTTTTTTATTGAATACTACTTGTCCAGTTTTGTAAAATTCAGTTTTCTTAAATTCAGGTTTAAGTTTTAGTGTAAGTTGAATTAAATTGTCATCATCTTCATAAATGCCAGTATCAATAAGTGCTTTTTTGAGCTCTGAAATATATCGATTATCTTCTCTTGTATGATAGTAAAGTTCTTCTAAAATTTTTAAGTCATTGGACAAATCATCATCAAATTTTCGAGTAAATGGGTCTTGGTTGTCTTCTAACCTAAAAGGAAAATATCTTGCCCCCCTTCCAATAAGTTGTGCCTCAGATAAAGTTGTATTTCCAATTGTTACGTTTTTCCCCCCTGTATTCTGACCTTCATACAAACGAACAATATCAAATAAATTAAGTACATCCCAACCCTCATTTAGCTTTTGAACAGCAAAGATTGCTCGAATCGGATTATTCCCATCTTCGAGCGTATTGAGTAAAATCTGGTTGTTTTCTGCTTCAGCATCATTATTTGCACTGATGCAATTTTCTTCTTTGAAATTAGCTTTCAAGCGTCTAGCTATTTCAGTACTGGAGATTTTTTGAGAGGCAAAAAACTGAAATGCTTTTTGTACTATTGGCACAGTTGATGTATTTTCTATATTGTTCACTAACTCATCTGAAAACCTGTCTATTAGCAGGTGAAAATTTATCTTATTTTGTTCTGACTCTTTAATAGTTCTCTTTGCTTTAAATAGGATTACAGGTTTGAGATTTATATTATTTGATGTTGCTAGCTCCTGTCTGTATAGGTTTAAAACTAATGCTTGAATAATTCTTTCTTCTTCTCCATAATGAGAACGAATTAAATTTATTTCCTTAGAGTACTTGTCCAGACGAAATTCAGATAAATCATATTTGTGTATGACTTTATCCTGATACTTTTCGGCAATATTACGACTTTCATAATCCAAAGTTGCAGTAAATTCCAATAATATATTCTCAAAATTGGCCTCAAGTATTTGCAATACTGTACTTTCCCAACTATTAAATAACTCACCGCTACTATTCCTTGTATTTGAACTCAAATGGTGTGCTTCATCGGCGATTAGAGTAATTTTTTTATCCTTAAAATCTTCTATAGTAATGCTATTTTCTTTAGTGTTATTCAAGTCAATATGAAGCTGCTGTATGGTAGTAAACTTAATATTTATATTTTCTGTTCCAGCTTCTTCAAAGTTTTTTACTTCTTTGATGAAAACTTCAGCACCATTAATCACTAGTTTATTGCTAAAAAGATATTTACTAGCTTGTTGATTCAAGAAGTTATCTTTAGTTTTTTTGATAATATTATTACTATTTACAAAAAATAGAAAATTACGGTAGCCTTTTTCATACAAGTAAAGTAATAAACCGGCCATTATCATGGTTTTACCACTACCAGTAGCCATATTAAAAAGCAAATGAAAAGGCTTATGAGGCTTTCCTTCAAACTCTTCAGTATCAACATATATAAAACGCTTAAAAGACTCTTCTTGATAGGGTCTTATAGTAAATTTTAAGTTATCGATAATGGTATTAGGAATTACAACTTTACTTAAAGTTGAGCGTGCAAATGGATTATCAAAAATTTTATCCAGGTTTTGCATTTCTATTTTTTTAGAGCCTTATAGAAACCATTTGTTAACTTTTTCTCTTCAGCCGAACATGTAAACTCTTTGTCATTAAGAGATGGCAGGTTAACATATAATTGATTTTTATCTAATAATTGACATAGATGGCTTTTTTGTTCATCAAGGGCTAGTTTTTTAAAGTCATCAATCTTTTCTTGTTGATTCTTAATATCAACATTGTAATTAAGGAAGCTCTTTTCTTTTAGCTGCTCCCATATCTGCAATAAAGTCTTGGAATCTTTTGCAACTTCAATTTCATCTATAAAAGTTTGGTTATATTTTTTAAGTTCAAAATAAATAAATGAATCAGGGCTGTTGTCATGATTTAAAACTTTTTGATTTCGTTCATTGCAAATCTTAAGATGGCCTTCTAATTGTTCAACTAAAATAAATTGTCTATTACCCTCATCTTTTTTGTTCAACCATAAAGCAGCATGACCTGTAGTTCCACTTCCAGCATGAAAGTCCAAAATAATATCATTTTTACCTGACATAATTTTTAGGGTATCTGTAATTGCATACAATGATTTCGGATAGCTAAACTCATTCCTTCCTAAAATCTTTTTTAATAGATTTGTCCCTTTAAATTCTGGAAAATATTTTTTGTCTGTCCAAATATTTTTAAATACTTGTTGCTCTCTATATTTGTTATAAATAATTATTTTTTTGCCATCTTTTTTAGCAACATAATCTCCTTTTTTTAATCTTTCCTCAAATGAATCTTGTTTGATTTTCCATGTGAATTCAGTGTCATTTTTATTAGTGTCTTTTTTAATGGGATAAACAGGAGTGTAAGATTCAATTTGTTCTGTTGTAATATCTGTTAAATCTGGACTTACAAAAATTGGGTAATAAAATTCTGGCTTTACAGTTCTCAATGTAGAAGTTCGAGCCCTAATGAATTCATCAAGTCTGTATCTACCATGCTTATCATTTAAATCAAAGGTATCAGTTTTATCTTTGTCTATAGTGGTTTTATTAAATTGACCAATGTTCACATCTTTGGCATATACCAACATATATTCAGTTGAAGCAGAAAAGAACTTTTCATGCTGCCTTCCTTTAGGATTGATGTAAATTGAAACAATACCTACCCTATTGTCAATTCCAAATATTTCATCTGCAATTGACCCTAAATAGAAAAGCTCAACATGGTCAATTGTAATAGCAATAAATCCATCATCTCTTAATAGGTTTTTTGCAATTTCTAACCTATTTTTCATATATGTAAGCCAGGTTGAGTGCTTAAAGTTATTATTGTATGAAAAAGTATCTGCACTTCCACCTGTATTATAAGGCGGGTCAATATAAATCAATTTGACCTTTCCAGAGAATTCTTTTTTGAGTGAGTGTAAGGCTAAATAATTATTACCTTTAACTACTAAATTATCAGTAATTGTATCTTCTGGCAATCCTCTTTTTTTATTGAAATTGGTATCACGCGTAAAACCACTAAATGCTCTTTCACCGTTTTTATCAAATAATTTTGCATTTGTTAATACTTTAGGTTCTAGTAATTGAGTTATTTCATCTTGTGCGAGAACTTCATTGAAAAAGATTTCTTCTCGTTTTTTTTCTTCATAGCTTTGGCCACCCTCTAATATGCAATCTCTAAATGGCCATAATAAAGCTACTTCATTCCGCTGATTCAAGTATTTACCATCAATGGTTAAGCCAACTTTATTTTTGTATCGAGTATAGCTGTCATTCAGATAATTTTTCTGCTCCAAAAACTGCACAAATAGATTTTGATTAAAAACTAGTGTGCCATTTATATCTACAAAGAATTTTTCTTTTAACTCACTATTTTCTAATAGAAGAGTTATCAGTTCAGTATCAAAATTTTGAGCTTTATTAACTACCATCCATTTTTTAACTTCACCATTATCACTTACAAAGTTAGGTTCTTTTTTGAGCTGGTTTTCTAATTCTTCGTTAAGTTTCATTTGTAAAATTTTATTTCATTTTGAAACTCAGTATACCAAACATTTTCACGCTAAATATTCCTCATAACTCTATTAATTAAAATTGACTTATGTTCAATACATACTTATACATAAGGCTTATTTACTTCTATTTTTTCATTACGACTGAAAAGTTTTTAGCAGTTATAGGTAATAGAGTACAATTAATACTAAGTTAAACTAGCTTTTGTAGAGATATAAGTTTCAGTTTATCTAGGTATCTCAGTGAGGTGCTATCTTGAGGACGAATCACAGAGTGATTCTCAGCCTATTAAATTCCCAGAGGGAGTGAACATAATTAGCCTTGATTAATAGTCTTGGCTGTTTTATTTTCCTTACGGAGGTTTCAATGAAAAGTATTGTAAAAATCAGCGCTGTTAAAAAGCAAACACACCTTAGTGTCGCGTCCATTTATCGTCTTGCAAAACAAGGCGACTTTCCTAAACCAATCAAACTAGGCGTTAAAGCTTCAGGATGGCTTCAATGTGAGCTTGATGACTGGATACAGTCTCGACTGAATGCTAGGGATGAAGAAGCTAAAGGAGATGACTAATGAACAAAAACACACAGCTTAAAAAAGAGATGCTACTAGAAGGATTAGTTAAAAGCCTTGGCGTAATTACCAGTGCATGTGCAATAGCAAATGTATCTAGAACGAGCTATTACAGCTACTACAAGGATGACAATGAGTTTGCTAAAGAAGTTGACGAAGTTAGCAATATTGCCCTTGATTTTGCTGAAAGTAAGTTATTTGACTTAATCAAAGATAAGAACATCACAGCAATTATTTTCTTCTTAAAAACTAAGGGTAGGCATCGAGGCTATTCAGAGCGAATTGAGTATCAAACAATTGATGCAGATAATATGAATCTTGTTGTTGAGTTTGTTAATTCAGATGGGAGTAAAGCATGAATAATTGGAATGAAAATGAAGACTCAGAAGTTAACAATACTTCTTTTGTTTTTTATGAAAGCTTTTTTAGTGCAATGGATGGCCTTAGCGCAGTTGAAAAAGAAGAATACATTTGGACTATTTGCAACTATGCCCTTTATGAAAAAAAATCTAACATGAGCCCTGAAATTCAAAGAATGTTTAAGTTAATTAAGCCTCAGCTAGATGCTAACCTAAAAAAGAGAAGAGATGGGGAATTAGGAGGTCGCCCAACTAAGGAAAAAACCTTAGGTTATGTAGTTGATAACCTAAGGTTACGAGATTGATAACCTAATGTAAATGTTAATACTAAGGTTAATGCCTATGTTGCTTTAAATGTTAAAGGAAATAACAATAATAATGCTAATCTTCATGTGCTGATAGCTTTTAAATTATTTAGTTATTTTGAAGATATTGTTATTTTTGATATTTGAAGTAATCAACATTAACCTTAATTATTTACCATTCTAAACAGCCCAACTAACTCCTTAGTTTTTGCCTCAACCCAAATAATATCTGTATTAGATTCAAATTCTGAATAAACATAAGCGATTACTAAACGATTATTAAGGTTCATCGCTGCAAGTGAATTAATCTCAAAAAACCCCTCCTCAAGATAATCTTCGGAGAAGTCACCAGCCATAATAACGCTAAATGCCATAGCATCTTCTTCATCCATAAAAACGCCTAATGGAGTAG
>Ga0209482_1002804_pt1 | contig 10502 bp, 17 predicted proteins | sample CoawatmetaG10DNA_FD_187512 | JGI IMG/M metagenome (GOLD analysis project Ga0209482, IMG submission 187512) | Marine microbial communities from the West Antarctic Peninsula - Coastal water metaG104-DNA (SPAdes) (version 2) | ecosystem: Environmental > Aquatic > Marine > Coastal ... | reverse complement strand
GAGGTCATGAATATGGCTGATGGTGGAATGGCCCGTATCAAGGGCGCTCCTCCCATTCAAGTGAAGGGCCTTACTTATAACGATAACAGTGGAAAGGGGACATTCTAATGGCAATGTCAGATGCAGATCGTGCTCGTGCTCGTGCGGTAAGAACGTTGAACACTACCAAATCAGCTAACTCAATTTCTAATCGAGACGCACGGCAAGCGCAACAGATTCTGGAAGAAGTGCGTATTGCTCGTGCTCTTAGGGAGGCGAGACAAGATTTCCTCAGTGGGGAAATGGGAACAGAAATGCCTAACTCTACCAAATCAGCTAACTCAATTTCTAACCGAGACGTGCAGATGTCGCAAGAAGACTACATGAAGCGCAACGATGGCGGCATGGCAATGTCCGGTCGCGGCAAACCTGTGAGGACATTCTAATGCCTGAAGGAGGAGCAACCTATAAAACACTAGCAGCCGCAAAAAAAGCTGCTGAAGAGAAGGCTGGGCAAGTCATTAAAGTTAAAGGTGGTTTTGCCGTGGTTGAGGTTGATCCGGCACCCATTGAAGATTATTTTGAAAAGCCCCCGGAAACGCAGCGCAACATGGGCGGCACGATGCGTAATATGCCCGGTTACATGGGCGGCGGCATGATGCCCGGTTACATGGACGGTGGTATGATGCCCGGTTACATGGATGGCGGTATGATGGACGAAACTCTTGGCTACACACGCGGCGGCATGAAGGAAGAGAAGCGCGGCCCGATTAAGTATTCCAAGGGCGGTGCCATTAAAGGTAAAAACTATAAGGGGTCTTTTTAACATATGTCTGACCCAACGACCTTTGCATACTCTTTGTTAAGAGCTATACAGAGTCGCATAGAATTAACCCAGAGCTCGATCCTTAATGGCACTCCAAGAGATATGGAGTCCTACCGGAGCCTTACCGGAGAATTACGGGGTCTAGAATTTACTGAACAGGAGATAAAGGATCTTCTGCAATCTTCGGAGGAAGAATGACTAAGACACTATTAGTGCCCGACCATGTCTTGGACTCAATCAAGTCTAAAGAAACAGAAGAGACAAAGCCCTCAAGTGCCTATGTAGAGAAAAGTGAAAAGGTTCTTGATCCTTCTCTTGTTAGTAAAAACTTAAAAGAAAGACTGCCGCAGCCTACGGGTTGGCGGCTACTTGTGATGCCATATATGGGCAAAGCGGCTACTGAAGGCGGCATTTTAATTCCGGATGCGGTTCGAGATCGAGAAGCACTGGCAACGGTTGTTGCTTATGTTTTAAGGGTCGGCCCACTAGCTTATCAGGACCCAAGTAAATTCGGTGAGGATTCAACTGCCTGGTGTGAAGAAGGCGATTGGGTTTGTATCGGACGTTATGCCGGAGCTAGGTTTAAGATTGAAGGCGGTGAAGTTCGCATCATTAATGATGACGAGGTTATCGCTACTATTCTTGAGCCCGATGATATCAAACACGTATAGAAAGAAGAGTTAAACCATGGAGATGTACCATGCCTGAAGAGACAAAAATTGACGTTGGTGACGACGAAGAAGATTCAATTGACGTAAGTATCGATGAAAATTCAAACACTTCTGATGACGATTCTGGCGTAGTTGCGTCGGAAGAATCTAATGAAGAAGAGTTGGAAGAGTATAGCTCTGGCGTAAAAGGCCGCATTAACGAGCTAACTAAACGTTTTCGCGAAGAGGAGCGACAAAAGCAATCCGCAATAACGTTTGCTGAAAACGTCCGCAAAGAAAACGAAAGTCTCCAAGAACGAATTAAATCCTTGGACAAAGGATTTCTTGAACAGTTTGACGGCCGTTTAAGTGTTGAAATGGAGTCGGCTAAGAACACCCTTCGAGAAGCTCATGAAACGGGCGACGTTGATAAAATCGTGTCCGCTCAAGAGTCTATGGCTGAATTAGCTGTTCAGAAAAGCAACCGAAAAAGTTTACAGTCATCTGAGGAAGATGAAGGCGTTGCGGTACAGCAGCCTGCTCCGGTACAGCAGCCTGCTGTTGCGAAAGCAGATCCAAAAGCGGAGTCTTGGGCGGCTAAGAATGATTGGTTCGGCCAAGATGAAGTTATGACATATGGTGCTTTTGGTATTCATCGCCGTCTTGTAGAGGATGAGGGGTTTGACCCGTCAACGGATGACTATTATGCTGAACTCGACAATAGACTAAGAAACGAGTTTCCAAATAAATTCGATTCTAAGCCTAAATCCGGGGGAAGAAAAGTTGCGTCGGCTGAATCTTCCAAATCCCGCAATAAGAGTGGACGGAAAACTGTGCGGTTAACGCCATCACAGGTAGCTATTGCAAAGAGGCTTAATGTGCCTCTCGATGAATACGCCAAATACGTGAGGGACTAAGACCATGACTACTGAGAATGACACATCTCGCCAAAAGTCTACGAGAACGCCAAGAGCCAATCAAACTCGTGCAGGGCAAGCACGCCGGGAACCTTGGAAGCCACCGTCCATGTTGGACGCACCACTTGCTCCAGATGGTTACAAACATCGATGGATTAGGTCCGAAGTAATGGGTTTTGATGACCGTAAAAACGTAGCAGCGCGATCCCGCGAGGGATGGGAGTTGGTACGTGGTGAAGAATACCCAGACTTTGATGTCCCAACCGTTGAAGATGGTAAACATGCTGGTGTTATAGGAGTAGGTGGTCTTTTGCTTGCAAGAATTCCACTTGAGATTGTTAAGGAACGTGACGCACATTTTCGTGGCATGACTCGCAATCAAATGGCCGCTGTTGATAACGATTTAGCTCGTGAACAGCATCCGGCAATGCCGATCAATAATCCTGATCGGCAATCTCGTGTAACTTTTGGAGGCCCTCAAGACGAGGGCTAGGAGATCTTAAATGGCTAATAGTAATGGAAGTTTTGGCCTACGACCAATTAGTAAATTGGGCGGAGGTTCAAATTCCACTGGTCTTACCGGATATACTCCATATGAAATTGCCTCAGACAATACTGGCAAACTCTACCACGGACAGATAGTCGTTCCCCTCGCTTCTGGGTTCATCGACCATACATCTAATGCCGCTGGTGGAACTGTTAGTGCTCTGGGTGTATTTCAAGGATGTGAGTATGTCTCAAGCACCACTGGAAAACCTGTTTGGAGTAACTACTGGCCCGGTTCTGGGGCAGATAGCAACCATCCGGTTAAAGCCTTTATAAACGACGACCCTAGTCAGTTGTATGTAGTTGCAACGGACGCATCGTGGACAAGCGAAGCAAACGCACGCGCAAGTGTGTTTTTGAATGCTAGTACGTCTACGGGTATAACGGGAACCGATGCTACGGGTGTATCATTGGGTCGTTTGGCTGTCAGTACCCTAGCAACAACCAATAGCCTTACTTTGCGGGTTATGGGTTGGACTGAGGATCCTGAAAATCAGGACTTCGCAGCCGCTGGAATTGGCGCAATTGTCAGGTTGAACAACAGCTTTAATGCACCTACTGGGTCCATTGCTGCTGGCACTGTTTCAACCACTGGCGTATAGGAGAGGATTGAAAAATGGCTATCAGTAGAGCCCAACTAGCGAAAGAGCTAGAGCCCGGTCTCAACGCCCTTTTCGGCCTTGAGTATGCCCGGTATGACGATGAGTCATCGGAAATCTATGACACGGAATCTTCAGAACGTGCTTTTGAAGAAGAAGTGATGCTTTCAGGCTTTGGGTCAGCACCCGTTAAGCAAGAAGGTTCAGCGATTACCTTTGATGATGCACAAGAAGCGTATACGGCGCGGTACACGCATGAGACTATTGCGCTTGCTTTCTCCATTACGGAAGAAGCAATCGAGGATAATCTTTATGATCGCCTCGCCTCTCGCTATACGAAAGCTTTGGCACGCAGCATGGCCAACACCAAACAGGTGAAGGGTGCAGCTACGCTAAACAACGCTTTTGATAGCACGTTTGCGGGTGGTGATGGTAAGGAGCTTTGCGCTACTGATCATCCTCTTGTAAACAATGGGTCGCTTCGTAACGAGCCCAGCACAGATGCTGACTTGAACGAAACCAGCCTTGAGAATGCTCTTATCGACATTGCAGCCTTTGTTGATGAGCGCGGCCTTAAAGTTTCGGTTCGTGGACAGAAGTTGATTATCCCCCCCGCACTTCAGTTCGTGGCGGATCGTCTTCTTGAGTCTACTCTTCGTCCAGGTACTGCGGACAACGATGTTAACGCAATGCGTAACATGGGTATGCTCCCGCAGGGTTATGTCGTTAACCACTATCTGACGGATACGGATGCATTCTTCATTAAGACGGATGCTCCTCGAGGTTTCGTTCACTTTGAGCGTATGCCGATGTCTACGAAGATGGAAGGCGACTTTGATACAGGCAATGTACGGTTCAAAGCCCGTGAGCGTTACAGCTACGGTTACTCTGATCCACGTTGCGTGTACGGATCTAAAGGCGCATAAGACTAAGGGGGAGGGTTTTCTCTCCCCCTAACTTATTTTTCTGGGAATCACCAGCCCTAGCGACTGTCCCAGCAGACGCTTACGAAGACTCTAGGGCCAATCTCTCGTAAGGAGGAACCCAAATGGGTAACACGACTTTTAGCGGTGCCGTCCGTTCAGAAAACGGTTTTGAAGACATTAGCATTGCCGCCGTTACGGGTGCGGAAACCACCAACAGTACCTTTAGTAACAACACGTCTATTGGTGGCACTCTTTCCGTAACTGGTGCAATTTCTGGCACGTCAACACTTACTGCCAGACGCTCTATTAACACCGATTTCAATGCCGCTGGAGCAAAAACACAGACCTTGACGGCGGCTGAATCAGGAACTTTGTTTTTGATTAACGGTGCGGCAGCAAATATTGTTAACCTTCCCGCGTTGGCTACAGGCAACGTAGGTGTAACCTATGAGTTTCAGCTTACTGTGGCTGTCGGCGGAAGCGTAACAACTACATTCGTACTTCCGGGTAGCGCGGTATCTAATTTCCAAGGCATGTTGTCCCTGGTGGCGGGTACAGCGGCTAACGCCGTTAGCGATGTTGCAGGCGATACATTGACGCTGCCAAACTCAACGGTAGCTAATGCCCGTATCTCGATGACTTGCGTTGCCGATGACGGAACCAACTCCACTTGGATGGCAACGGCCCTATCTACTCCTATTGCAACTATAAATTAATTTGTTTTGGGTGGGGGTTTAACAACTCCCACCCTTTCACAAGGAGTTTGGCATGGCTGATGCTGTAACAAAAACTACTGTAGAAGACGGTCCTAAAAGGGCTATTATTTACTGCACGAATACGAGCGATGGAAGTGGTGAGGCTGCTGTTGTTAAGGTAGACGTATCCGCACTTTCTTCCCTGCAAGACGGAACAGCTTGTACGGGTGTTCGCATTGAGAAGATTAAATTTTCTAATGTTGGGATGGGTGTCAAACTTCTTTGGGATGCTTCCACTGATGTTATTGCGGTAGAGCTCCCCGCTGATTATTCGGATACCCTAGATTACTCCGACATGAGTGGTCTTCCTAATGTTGCGGCCGCTGGAGGCAATACAGGAGACATCCAGCTTACTACGGTAGGTCACGGCAGTGGTGACACGTACTCGGTCGTTCTTCACTGCTTGAAACAGTACTAAGTAATATGTCTGATAATCTTGACAGAAAGAATGAGCTAGAGCTTGTCAAGATACAAGGCGACATAAAGCTTCTCTCGGAGAGGATACACATTATAAAAACAAATGATCTTTATCATGTCCAGAAATCTCTAGATTTGATTACTAAAATTCTATGGGGTGTGGGTATTTTAATATTAGGTCAACTTGCTATTGGTGTGCGTCTGGCTCTTTTTGGATAGGAATTAAGTATGGCAACGTCTGGTTCGGTTGATTTCAACTTAGACATGGCTGAAATTACGGAAGAGGCTTTTGAGCGGTGTGGCCTAGAGTTTAGGACGGGATATGACGCGAAAACGGCTCGTCGTTCTTTAAATCTTTTGTTTGCGGAATGGGCGAACAGAGGGTTAAATCTTTGGACGGTTGAGCAAGTTGTTCAGTCTTTAGCTAGGTACTCAACATCCTCCTCCGTATCCGAGTATCCAATAGGAACAATTACAGCTACGGTGGGGTCCTCCACAGATTTAATTGTTGGGCGCACCATAACAGGGTCAACCAGCGGAACAACGGCTTCCGTCATTACCAAGCCTAGCTCAACAACCATAACAATTACGGTGCCTACCGGATCGTTTACGGCCGGCGAGACTATAGCCAGTTCCGCCAGTGATGAGTCCGGAGTGTCTACTACTATATCAGCAGACCCGAGTCTGAGCGATGTTCAATCTTCCGTAAGCGTTCTTGAGGCGGTTATTCGGAGAAGTGGCTCAGATGTTGGGATTAGCCGAATTAGTCGAGGTGATTATATAGACACTCCTGATAAAAACACCCAAGGAAGACCGTCTCAGTTTTTTGTTAACCGCCAGGTTACGCCAACGATCACAATGTGGCCTGCTCCGGAAAACTCAACAGATCAGCTGATTTATTACAGAGTTCGACGAATTCAGGACGCTGACTCTGGTATTAACACTCCGGACATTCCGTTTCGGTTTTTGCCCTGTCTTACGGCTGGTTTGGCTTACTTCATTGCTATGAAGCGGTCTCCTGACCGCTTGAGCTTTCTTAAAGCAATTTATGAGGAGGAGTTTCAGAGAGCAGCCTCGGAGGACAGTGAGCGTACTGCTCTTCGTCTTGTTCCGTCCTTTTCCTCCCTGAGTATTAGTTGATGTCTCGTTACGCTGCCGGAACACATTCCAAAGGCATATCCGACAGGTCCGGAAGGGCCTATCCGCTTCGTGTAATGCTGAAGGAGTGGAACGGAAGTTTAGTGGGACCCGACGAGTATGAATCAAAACAACCACAGATAGAACCGAAACGAGTTAGGTCTGATCCGCAGGCGTTACGGACAAGCCGTCCAGATTCCGTTGAACCTGCGGTAGCAGCAATTCTTCCTTTAAATCCTTTTCAATCTTCAACTAGCGGTTCTGCTGTTATAACCGTTAACGAGCCTGGCCACGGTAGATCTACGGGAGATACGGTTCGTTTCAGAACCGTAGAGGCTTTTGATGGGTTTACCGCAGCCGTTATACAATCTTCAAGTGGATATTCCATAACCGTGCCAACCGATATTACTACTAAAGATGATTTTTATACGTTCACGGCTTCCAGCGGTACGGCTACGGTTGGTGATCTTGAAGGTGGCGGAGGAACTGCTTCTGCCGGACCCGTAACGCTTCCCGCATTGCCTGTTGTTGATTTAGGCAATGGGTATATCACCTAGTTAGGGGTCTAAGATGGCATATACATACACCACTTTGAAAACAGCTATACAGGATTACGTGCAAAGCACGGAGACAACGTTTGTCAGCCAACTTCCGCGTTTCATTCTAAACGCCGAAGAACGCATTTTAAAAGAATGTCAGCTTGATGTTTTCAGAAAAAATTCTACGGGCACCGCGAGTTCCGGTAATTCTTATCTGTCAAAGCCTAGTGACTTCCTCGCGCAAAACTCGTTAAGCGTTTTAAACGACTCCAACAAAGAGTTCTTGCTCTATAAGCAGGTTACTATGTTGCAGGACTACAATCCAAACCCCGCAACTACAGGCGTTCCTTTGTATTATGCCGATTGGGACGAAAACACGTTTCTGTTATCCCCGACACCTAACGACAATTTTACAATGGAATTACATTACTTCTACAGGCCAACGTCAATTACAGCAACGGCAAGTGGAACCAGTTATCTTGGAGATAACGCCGAACTGGCTCTTTTGTACGGCAGTCTTGTAGAAGCTTACACCTTTATGAAGGGCGAGGCCGATATTTTGGGTCTTTACAACCAACGATTCCAAGAATCTTTGCAATGGATGAAGAATTTAGGCGAGGGATTACAAACTAGGGACCAGTATCGATATGACCGTGTCCGAAGGGATGTGGCCTAATGTCGGAGCTTGCTGGCGTCAGCGAATTGGGAAATCCTTTGGTCTTTACTTCGGACAATAGCGGTCATTCCCCTGATCAGATGGCCGAAATGGCTTTAAACAAGATAATGATAGTCTCGGACACAGCTCCCCCTGTTATAAGAGATCAAGCATATGCTCACAGACAACGGTTGAAAGAAGTGTTAGTCTTTTATATGAATAAGATGTGTCAGAGCGAACGAACGACTATTTGGGCTTTGATGAAGAAACAGGGCCATGAGGACATGGCCGAGATTATAAGGAGGCTGTAATGGCTGTAGGAACATCCGGTATTTGCGGCACGTACAAAAGAGAGATAAACGCGGGAATCCATTTTTGGACCTCACATTCCCGTGGAGATGGTAGTTCCATAGCAGCGGATACATTTAAGCTGGCTATGTTCACAAACAGTTCGTCTATCGACGCGGACACTACGGGGTATACGACGAGCAATGAAGTTAGTGGTACTAACTACACGGCCGGAGGCGCGTCTATAGCGAGTGCTACGATTGGCCTTGGTGATAACAGTAGTTCTGTTCCCACAGCATTTATCGACATGGCTGACGTAACTTTTTCCACGGCTACTATTAGTAGTGCTCGCGGTGCTCTGATTTATAACTCTACGTTGGCTAATGCGGGAACCGCCGGAGATACTACTCACGCAGCCACACCGTCTGTTTGCGTAATTAACTTTGGCGCGGACAAGTCGTCTAGCGCGGGTGACTTTACCATTACGATGCCTGCCAACGACGCCAACAACGCATTGATTAGGATCGCCTAATGGCCGACAACCCTAACCTTGGAGGATGGGGAAGAGAAGCTTGGAACGCGGGTGCTTGGAATACTCCGTTTACTGTTGAGGTTACTGGTGTTTCTGCGGCTACGGCGGCTGGTAGTGTACAAGTAGATATTACCGTACCTGCTACAGGTGTTTCTGCGGCTACTGCGGTTGGCAGCGTACAGATAGACATTACTGTTAATGTTACTGGTGTTTCCGCCGCTGCCGTTACCGGAACTCCGGTTGTATCGGGTAATGCTAATGCGGATCCTACGGGAGTTTCCGCCGCAACAGCGGTTGGCAGCGTACAGATAGATATAACGGTTCCCGTTACAGGACTCGAAGCCGCGACTGCTGTAGGGCGGGTTCTTATATGGGATCAAATAGTCCCCGGTCAAATTTCGGGATTTGTCCCAATAACTTACACACAAGAGCCTAATTGGACTAGTATAGCGGCATAGGAACGGAATCATGGCATCATCATTTACAACAAGTTTTGGTATTGAAAAAATAGGGTCCGGAGAGCAGTCCGGAGCTTGGGGAGATACCACAAATCACAACATAGATATTTTAGATCGTATTGCCTCGTATAAGTCTGTAGGTCTTTCCGGAACCACGCACACCCTTACCGTCAGGGAAGCTTCTCCTGGTGCAGGAACCGAAAACCTCCAAGACGGCATGTATCGAGTGATTAAGTTTACCGGAGCTTTGGGCGGCAACAATACTGTTACAATAGCGCCTAATACGTCGTCTGCTTTTTTCATTATTGAAAACGCCACTACGGATTCTGGTTCTAGTGGTCCTTACTCAGTAATTCTTACTCAGGGTTCTGGAGCAAACATCACTGTTCAGAATGGTAAATCTGCCATTGTTTACTGCGATGGAGCGGGATCTGGCGCAGCGGTAGTAAACGCCATAGCTGATCTTCAGGTTGCAACTTTAGAAGTCACTGGCGCTGCGGCGGTTGACGGTCTTTTAACCGCCGGAGCCAGCGTGGCAGTTACTGGTAATGTAACCGCGACAGGAACAGTTGAGCCTGCCGGCGACACCGCTGCCGCTGACAATGCTGCAATAGGTTATACCGCCGCCGAAGGTCTAATCCTTACTGGGCAAGGTTCTACCAACGACGTGACTATTAAGAATGACGCCGACGCCGACGTAATTGAGATTCCAACCGGTACTGTTAATGTTACAATGGCCGGAACTTTGGGAGTTACCGGAGTAGTGTCCGGCGCAGGGTTTACTGCTGGTAGTGCTGTTATCAGCGAAGCAGAGTTAGAATTACTTGACGGAGTAACGGCTGGTACAGCGATTGCTTCTAAAGTAGTTACTACAGACGCAAATATAGACACTACGGGACAAAGAAACCTTACCATATCCGGAGAATTAGATGCTGCAACCGGAGATTTCTCGGGCGCTGTTGACATTGCGGGAGCACTGACTCTAGGCGGCACAGATCTAGCTGTCTCCCACGGCGGGACGGGGGCGGGGACATTTGCCGCCAACGGAGTTATCTTTGGAAATGGGACAAGTGCCCTTGGTGCTACCGCCGTTGGCACAGACGGCCATGTTCTCACCTCGAACGGCTCCGGTAGTGCACCGACATTTCAATCCGCTGGCGGCGGGATTACCATTGGCACGCCACAGACCACCGGCACCGCAAGTTCCGTAACCTTCACAGGTGTACCTGCTGGCACAAATCAAATCGAGGTGTCGTACTTCGGGATCACCTTTTCAAC
>Ga0209482_1002802_pt1 | contig 10503 bp, 11 predicted proteins | sample CoawatmetaG10DNA_FD_187512 | JGI IMG/M metagenome (GOLD analysis project Ga0209482, IMG submission 187512) | Marine microbial communities from the West Antarctic Peninsula - Coastal water metaG104-DNA (SPAdes) (version 2) | ecosystem: Environmental > Aquatic > Marine > Coastal ... | reverse complement strand
GTATGACCAAAAGCAACTAAAGTTTCATTCATTTGAGAAGCATTAATTACAACATAAGCTTTGTCATCTTTAAACATTACATCAGTTTTTTTAAGTAAAATAAATTTTTCATCTCTAATTACACCCATTATATTAGAGTTCAAATTTGGAAACTTTTTGGTAAGTTCGTTAAGCTTAATATCTTTTATTGGGCAATTAGCATCTATCAAAATCTCTAATAATCTAATTTTATTATTTGCAAAAGGAACATTATCAAGTGAACCGGGAGCTTCCAATTTTCTTTGTAGAGACTTTGCTATCTCAATTTCTGGAGAGATAATAACATCTATTGGTAAATTTTCTTTGTTATAAACTTTTGTAAATTTAGGATTTAAATAATCTTGAGATCTAATTCTTGCTATTTTTTTTGGGACGTTAAATATTGAAAATGCTATTTGACATATCAGCATGTTAATTTCATCATTACGTGTTACTGCAATAATCATATCAGCATCAATTGCGTTTGCTTTTTCTAAAATTGATGGATAGGTGCCTTTACCTACAATAGACTTAACGTCTAGTGTGTCATCTATCTTTTGCATATCTTCACTTGATTGATCAATTACAGTTATAGAGTGCCCTTGTTCACTTAAAATTTTTGCGATAGTAAAACCTACTCTACCAGCACCACAAATTATAATATTCATTTAATTTAATTCCTTGATCCCTAAAACTTTAAGTTTTCTATGTAAGGCAGATCTTTCCATTCCTATAAAGTCAGCAGTTTTTGATATATTGCCATTAAATTTTTTCAATTGTGTAGTTAAATACTCTTTTTCAAAATTTTCTCTAGCTTCTTTTAACGGTATAGATAAAGAGTTTTCTGATGATATATTCTTAATATCAGCCGTTTTTAGGGATTCTTTAATAATATTTGAAATTTTATCAGTACTATCGGGTGAAAGTATTGCAATTCTCTCTATTAAATTTCTTAATTCTCTAACGTTACCTGGCCAATTATAATTGAGTAGATAATTATTGTTTGTATCAATTCTTAATTTTTTTAAATTATAGTTTGTTGAAATTTTTTCAGAAAAATATTCAACTAATAAAGGTATATCAGAAACTCTGTCTTTTAGAGGGTTAATATTAATTTCGAATACATTAAGTCGGTGATATAAATCCTCTCTAAAATTACCATTTTCTATTTCTTTTTTTATATCTTTGCTGGATGAGCATATAATTCTTACATCCACATTAATATCGTGATTACCATTAATTCTCTTAAATTTTTGATCTATTAATACTCTTAAAATTTTAGATTGAGTATCAAGTGGGATTTCAGAAATTTCATCAATTAAAAGCGTACCTTTTGATGATTTTTCTAGAGCACCATAAGTTATAGAACCATTATCTTTTTCCTCACCAAACAATTCTAATTCATATTTTTCTATGTCTAATAATGCACCATTCAGAATAATAAAAGGACCCTTCTGTCTTTTAGATTCTTTATGTATTTTTCTTGCTATCAACTCTTTACCAGAACCAGTAGGTCCATTGATAAAAATTCTACTTTCAGAAACTGATATTTTAGCTATTTGATCTTTTATATTTTTAATATTGTCACTAAAACCAACTAACTCATAAGAGTAAAAAAGTTTGCTTTCAAATTCTTTATTTTTATTTTTAAGATTTAAGTTTTCAACAGCTCTATTAACAAAATTTAATAATCTCTCTTGATTAAAAGGTTTTTCAATAAATTCGAAAGCTCCAGCTTTTAAAGCTTTGATCGCCATTTCAACGTTTGCGTGTCCCGTAATTATTATAACTGGAATATTTTTATCCTTTTTTTTAATATGTGATAAAAGCTCTAGACCGTCGTTGTCTCCTTTGTCTAATTTAACATCTATAATTGCAACATCTGGAAGTTTTTTATCAATCTCGTTTAAAGCTTGATTGTAGTTTGCAGCCAATCTTGTTTTGTAACCAGCTTCGATGATTAGATCGTTAATTATATTTCTAATATCTGTATTATCATCAATAATTAATATTTCAGTACTCATTATTTTGTGAATATAATTTCTATTCTTGCTCCATTATCAAGTGAAACAAAATTTATTTTTCCATTATGATCGTTTATTATTTTATTAACAATAGACAAACCTAATCCAGTACCCTTTTTCTTCGTTGTAAAGTAAGGGTTTAGAATGTCTTTTATATTATCTGCAAATATTGCAAATCCTATTCCGTTATCAATAATTATAAAGCTAATTATTTCTACATTCTCATTTAAGGAAATATCAATTTTTCCAATCAAATTAACATTATCAATTTTTTTATCCTGAATACTTTCAATAGAGTTTTTAATTAAATTGAAGAAAACTCTACTTATTTGCTCACTATCAGAATTTAAGAGGATATCTGACTTACTTGTCTTAAAATCAATTATAATTCTATTATCTAATTCATTTATTAATTTAATGTTATCTTTGATCAAGGAAACCAAGTTGTTATCTTTGAGAATTGGTTTTGGCATTCTTGCAAAATCAGAAAATTCATTAACTAAGTTTTCAATTTGTTTAATTTGTTTTCCAATTATCAATAAACTTTTAGAAAAATCATCTTTTTCATGGTCTGCTATTTTTTTTGAATATTTGTTTTTTAATCTATCAATGGTTAACTGAATAGGTGTGAGTGGATTTTTAATTTCATGAGCTAATTTTCTAGCTAAGTTTTCCCAAGCTTCATGTCTTTCTTTAATTATAAGTTTTTCTTGTTGTGATTTTAATTTATCTATCATTAAATTAAAATTTTGATTTAACACTTCCATGTCTTTATCAGTTTTAATTTCTGGTACTTTAATATCTAGATTACCTTTCCCAATATTTGAAGATGCAATAATTAAATTATTAATAGATCTAAAAAATCTTGATGAAAATTTTATAGCGATTGATATTGATAAAAATAATAACAATGAGACGATAACAAGATAAATAAATACAAATGATATCTTAATTCCAGTTTGTTTATTTAAAACAGTATAGTAAAAATTAAGTGCTTCTTGAGACTCAAGTAAATATTGAGAAATTTTTTTATCTAAATATTTTACTATATACAAATACTTTCCATCAAAGTTTTCAAGTTTTATAATTGATGCTGTTTGATTTTTAAAAGCATTAATAATCTTAAGTGGTCTTTTATCATTTTGAACCATTTCTAAAGCTTCAAGCAAAGGAGGTATATACAAGGTATTATCCTCTAAGGTTGATAAGTATAAGTTTCCATTACCTTCAATGATATGTACTTCGTCCATACCTCTAATTAGTTTTTGAGTATTTAGAAAACTTTTAAATTGGTTAATATTAGTGTTTAAAAAATTGATACTTTTGTTTAAATCAAATGCTATTAAAATTATCTCTGATTGAGTTTTTGTCCTGACTTCTTCAGTATAGCTTTTCGCAATTTCATAAGAGTTGTTAACTGCAGTTGTTATTTTTTTATCCAAATATTTATCAAGCGCAAAAGAAAGAAGGAATAACGAGAATAAAGAAATTAAAATAGAAGGAATTAAAGTAAATAATGCGAAAAAAGTTATATATTTTCTATTAGCTTTAGAGCCACTTACGTCAACGTCTATCCTTAAGGAATTTCTTACTTCTGAAAATATCATAAAAAAAAGAAGTATTAACAATGCAATATTTCCAATTAGTAAAATTTGGAGATTATTATCAGATAATTTTAAAAAACTTTTATCAATGAACGTTAAAAAAGTTACAAAACCTATGAATAAAGTGATTAAAAATATTATAATTATAAATATATTTTTTTTAATAAAATCAATCATTGTGAACAAAATAATGTGTTATATATTTTTATCATGAATAGTTGTTTTATAATACTTGCTGGAGGCGAAAGTAAAAGATTTAATTCAAATATTCCAAAACCATACACAAATTATAAAGGTAAGCCTTTATTATTGCATTCAATTGATAAAGCTAAAATATTTAATAAATTTAATAAAATTGTTCTTATAATAAATAAAAAACATAAAAATTATATTAAAAATATTAATATCAAAAATGTTAATATTATCATAGGTGGTAAAACAAGAGCGGAATCGGCCTATATTGGCTTAAAAAATATTAAAAAAAATAATTTTAAAAATGTAATAATTCATGATGCTGCAAGACCAAACTTTTCTCTAAAACTTTTAAAGAAATTAATGGATGGATTAAAAAAAAATGATTGTGTAATTCCTGCGATTCAAATAACAGATTCAGTTAAACAAAAAACTTCAAATATAGTTAGAAATTTAAAAAGAGAAGATATTTACTTAATACAAACGCCACAAGCTTTTAACTATAAAAAACTTTATTCACTTCAAAATAATAAAAGTGAAGAAGTTACTGATGATGCAAATTTGTTTGTAAAAGCTGGCAAAAAAATAAAAATTATTAAAGGAGAAACTACTAATAATAAAATTACAGTTAAAACAGATATTAAGTTTAATAATTTAATAAAATTTGGAATAGGTTTTGATGTTCATAGGTTAGTTCCTAATAAAAAACTTTACATAGGTGGAATTAAAATACCCTCACCTATTGGTACATTGGGTCATTCTGATGGAGATCCAGTTCTACATGCTGTAACAGATGCAATTCTTGGGGCTTGCTCTATGGGTGATATTGGTGAAAAATTCTCTGATAAGAATAAGAAATTTAAAAATATTAGATCTACTATTCTATTAAGTAAAATAATTAAGCAAACTATAAAAAAAGGTTATCTAATAAATAACCTAGATATTAATATCATCACTCAAAAACCTAAAATTCAAAAATACAAAAAACAGATAACAAATTGCATTGCAAAAATCTGTAATATCTCCCCTACTCAAATTAATATAAAAGGTAAAACAACTGAAAAATTAGGTGTGATTGGTAAAGAAAAAGCAATAGCTTGTGAAGTAATAGCATCAGTTATTAAAAATGATTAAATCCTTCAACTCATTATTAGTTACTATGTTTGGTCTTGGTAAGATTAAGTATATGCCTGGAACTTTTGGGTCTTTAGCAACTATAATTATTCTCTATTATTTATTCCATACTTTAAATATTTCACCAAATATAATTTTAGTTGGGTTAATAATAATATTTATTTACTCATTTTATGCCGTTTCGAGTCATATAGAAAATAGTGAAAATAAAGATCCTGGTGAAATCATAATTGATGAATTTTTAGGTCAATCAATTCCTATATATCTTTATGAGATATCCCATGGAACAACAAAAGATGTGGGTGAAGCTATTGTTTATTATGCTCTATTTTTTATTCTTTTTAGATATTTTGATATAATGAAACCATTTCCTGTAAACTTTTTTGATAAAAACTTTAAGAATAGTTTTGGGGTAATTATGGATGATATCTGTGCTGGTTTTTATGTGGTTCTATCCTTTGTGTGTTTTATGATTATTAAAAGTTATGTTTTATAATGAAAAATTTAGCTAATAAAGTTGTAAAAAAATTAATTAAAAAAAAACTTAGAGTTTCAATTGCAGAATCTTGTACTGGAGGTCTTTTATCAAGTTCAATAACTTCAATAAGTGGGTCTTCTAAAGTATTTAATTTAGGATTAATTACCTATTCTAATAAAGCTAAGATAGAAATCCTTAAGGTACCCAAGAAAATTATCAGTAGATATGGGGCTGTAAGTAAAGAATGCTGTCTATCAATGGTTAAAAATTTAAGCAAAATTAGCAAAGCAAATATATCTATATCAATTACGGGTATTGCTGGACCTAATGGTGGCACAAAATTTAAGCCAGTTGGTTTAGTATATATAGGTGTTAAAAAAGGAAACAAAATAATAGCTAAGAAAAATCTCTTTAAAAATAAAAATAGAATATCTATACAAAAGATTACAGTTAGCACTGCACTTAATATAATAGATGATATTCTCTAATTTTTAGCCCAACTTATATTATTCCAAATTCTTTCATGAAAATAATATAAAAAAATTTTAGCTATAGCTTCAATACTGCCTATAGAAACAGCTATTAATAAGTCACCTGTTAATACCCATGCAATAATAAAAGTTGTTAAACTAGCAGTAACACGCCATGTCAATGTTTTAGCAATTGTTCTTTTTTGTAAGTTTGCAGATATAAATTACTTTTCTACACATATGGTTGTTTAATGATTTATCTACCCTTGAATAAATCGTTAGCTCTTTTCTGAAACGAGTCAGCTATTTTATCTAAACCATACTGAAAAGATTTATCCATTACAATATTTAAAAATTTATTTTCAATCTCAAAATCAATATCAAAAGATATCTCAGTAGAGTTATCTTTTTCAAGAAAAACCCATTTATTATCCAAATGTTTGAGGGGTCCATCGATATTTGTTACCAGAATAGTGTCTGCATCTTTATTAAATCTGACATCACTTTTATAGGTTGCCTTAAACGGACCCTTACCTATTGTAAGATCTGCAATTATTAAGATTAGATTTTTTTCTTCTTTTTTTTCATAAATTTTTGCATCTAAACAATAGGGAATAAACTTTGGGTAACTTTCAATATCTAGAACAAGATCAACTAATTGTTCTTTATTGCATTCAATTAATCTCTTAACTGAGGCTTTAGGCATTATATATTTGTAATCTATTTTTTTGTAATTGAGCAAAGTCTTCATCAGCATGATAAGAAGATCTTGTTAGTGGTGAAGATGAAACTAATAAAAAACCTTTAGACTTTGCGATGTTTTCTAAATCCTTAAATTCATCTGGATGGTAATATCTTTTAAGAGGGTGGTGTTTTGCTGAGGGTTGTAAATATTGCCCAATTGTTAAAAAGTCTACATCAGCATACCTTAAGTCGTCCATCACTTGAATTAATTCATCTTTATTTTCTCCTAAACCAACCATTAACCCTGATTTAGTAAAAACTTTTTTATTAATTTTTTTTACATTCTTTAAAAGTTCTAATGAGCCAAAATATCTCGCACCTGGTCTAACTTTTAAATAAAGCCTTGGAACTGTTTCAATATTATGATTGAAAACATCCAAGTCAGCTTCTAAAATCTTTTTATAAGAGTCGCCCTTTCTTAAAAAATCAGGAGTTAAAACTTCAATTGAAGTTTTAGGGTTTTCTTTTCTTATGGCTGTAATTACATCAAAAAAATGATTAGAACCTCCATCTTCTAAATCGTCTCTATCAACAGAAGTTATAACAACATGCTTAAGATTAAGTTTATGAACAGCATTTGAAATTTTGTAAGCCTCAAATGGATCTAAATTTTCAGGCTTTCCTGTTTTAACATCACAGAAAGCACATGCTCTAGTACAAGTATCACCCATAATCATGAATGTAGCATGACGCTTACTCCAACATTCTGTAATATTTGGACAATTAGCTTCCTGACAAACTGTTACTAAATTATTTTGATTAACAATAGTTTTGGTTAAGAAAAATTCTTTACTGTTAGTTAATTTAGACCTTATCCAATCAGGTTTTTTCTTAATTGGATTTATAGGTTTGTTAACTTTTTCTGGGTGTCTTGGTTTAATTGTCATTCTTTTTAATTATATAGAGGGTCTCCTCTTCTTTGCCAAACATAAATTTTTCTCTAATTAAGGTTTCGACATAATCTAGGTCTAATTTAGTACTTAATAGAGAATTTTTAAATTCAAGATCTTTAATTTTGTTAGATAAATTAGCTTCTTCAATTTTCAGATTAACTAAAATTTCTTTTTTTTTAAAATAAGAAAAAAGACCTCTTTCACCATCTAGAAGATTAAAGAAAAAATAGAGTATTAAAAAAGTAGAGATTAATAAGAAATAATTTTTTTTTAATTTACCCAGCATTAATGAATTTTACTCATTGATGCTTTTTTTCCAAGCTCTTCTTCTATACGTAATAATTGATTATATTTTGCAACACGTTCAGATCTAGCTAAAGATCCAGTTTTGATTTGATTTGAATTAGTTCCTACAGCCAGGTCTGCGATAAAAGTATCTTCGCTGTCTCCAGATCTATGAGAAATTATTGTTTTATATCCAATAATATGTGCAAACTTAATAACCTCAAGTGTTTCAGATACCGTACCAATTTGATTAAGTTTAATTAATATCGAATTTGAGGAATTATTTAAAAAACCTTTTTTAAGCCTTTCTAAATTAGTTACATACAAATCATCTCCAACTATTTGTACATTATTAGTATTTTTCATTAATTTACTCCATGCCATCCAATCATTTTCTCCAAATGGATCTTCAATAGATTTAATTTTGTATTTATTTATTATCTTTTTATATTCTTTAATAGTTTGATCTACCGAAACAAATTTTTTTGAATGAATAGAGTATTTATCTTTTTTAATTAATTCATTTGCTGCAACATCTAAGCAAATCGAAACATCCTTACCATTTTTAAAACCAGACTTATTAATTGCAGCAACAACTAAATCTAAAGCTTTTTCATTACTGCTAATCATTGGAGCAAAGCCTCCCTCATCTCCTACAGATGTTGATAACCCTTTTGTTATAATCAACTTTCTTAAATTATTAATTACAACAAAGCATATTCTCATAGCTTCTGAAAAACTTTTAGCTTTATCAGGTCTAATCATGAACTCTTGAATTCTTAATCCGTTATTAGCATGCGCTCCACCATTAATAATATTCATTAATGGGTAAGGTAATCTGTAATTATTTTTTACTAAAAAAGTTTTATATAAAGGAACTCTCTTAATTTTAGCAGAAAGTTTCTTAGCTGCCATAGATACTGCTAAAATAGTATTAGCTCCCAAGCTTGTTTTTTGCCGAGTACCATCAAGATTAATTAAGATTGTATCAATACGTGTTTGATCGTGAATATTTGCACCTATTAATCTTTTTGAAATTTTTGTATTAACCAAATTGACTGCACCTAAAACACTTTTACCTAAATATTTTTTATTATTACTGTCTTTTTTTTCAAATGCTTCGTACGTTCCAGTTGAGGCACCTGATGGACAAATAGCTGAGGCACTTAGATTTTTTGAGTAAACTTCTGCTTCAATTGTTGGGTTCCCTCTGCTATCAAAAACTTGACGAGCTCTTATCTTTAAAATCTTACTCATTTATTTTTTAATTAGATTATCTATTTCAAATAATTGAGATAGCAATTTTTCTAATTTATCTAGTGGAACCATATTGGGTCCATCTGACGGAGCATTATCTGGGTCTTGATGTGTTTCAATAAAAACACCTGCAACACCAACTGCAACTGCAGCCCTTGCTAAATATTCAACAAACTCTCTTTGACCACCACTGGTTTCGCCTAGACCTCCAGGTTGTTGGACTGAATGTGTGGCATCAAAAATAACAGGATAACCATTTTTTGCCATTATAGGTAGAGACCTCATATCAGAGACAAGGGTATTGTAACCAAAGCTTGCTCCTCTCTCTGTAACTAAAATATTATCATTACCTGAGTCTGCAATTTTTTTTGTAACATTGACCATATCCCAAGGTGCTAGGAATTGACCTTTTTTAACATTTATAATTTTTCCAGTTTTGGCTGCTGCAATTAATAAATCTGTTTGCCTACATAAAAATGCAGGAATTTGTAATACATCAACATGAGGAGCTACCACTGCACATTGTTCAGCATTATGTATGTCAGTTAATATTGGGACATCTAGTTCTTTTTTAATCTTATCAAAAATAGGTAAAGATTGTTCAAGACCCATACCTCTTTGGCCTTTTAAACTTGTTCTATTAGCTTTATCAAAAGATGTTTTGTAAACAAAACCCATATTAAACTTAGAAGTAATTTCTTTAATCTTACCTGCCATATCCATGGCATGTTGTTCGGTCTCAAGTTGGCATGGGCCAGCAATAATAAAAACTTTATTATTGTTTGAAATTTCTATATTTCCACAATTAACTTTTATATTTTTCATTTATGATTTTTAGCAGCTTTGATAAATGATGAGAATAAAGGATGTGGTACTAAAGGTCTAGATTTAAATTCTGGGTGAAATTGAACAGCTATAAACCATGGATGGTTATTTAGCTCAATAATCTCTGGTAATTTTTTATCTGGAGATAACCCTGAAAAGATAAGGCCATTTTTTTCAAATTGTTCTTTATAAACAATATTAACTTCGTATCTATGTCTGTGTCTTTCATGAATTGATTTTGATTTATAGATTTTTCTAATCAAAGAATTTTCTTTTAATTTGGCTTCATAAAGACCAAGTCTCATAGTGCCACCAAGATCTTTATCAGTTCCTTTAATTAATTTGCCATCCTTATTCCATTCAGAGATTAAACCAATGATTGGGGTTCCTCCAGATCCAAATTCACTAGATGTAGCTTTCTTTATATTTAACTTATTCCTTGCAAATTCAATAATGGCCATCTGCAGCCCAAAACAAATTCCAAAAAAAGGAATTTTTTTTTCTCTAGCATATTTGATTGCCTCTATTTTACCCTCTGTTCCTCTTTTGCCAAATCCACCTGGTATCAGAATTCCTGAA
>Ga0209482_1002799_pt1 | contig 10510 bp, 12 predicted proteins | sample CoawatmetaG10DNA_FD_187512 | JGI IMG/M metagenome (GOLD analysis project Ga0209482, IMG submission 187512) | Marine microbial communities from the West Antarctic Peninsula - Coastal water metaG104-DNA (SPAdes) (version 2) | ecosystem: Environmental > Aquatic > Marine > Coastal ... | reverse complement strand
CAACAATTCGCGCCACCCGCCCGAATCCTTGGAGGTGATCGCCACCATCTCGCCATTGACGCTCATCTGCGTCGTCCGCAGCCCCGCCACCGTCGCATAAACGAGCGGCGACGCCCCATTCCCCACCTTCAACAAAAAGGCACTACCCCGTTCCGCACTCATAAAATGTCTCCTGAAAAAGAATCTCCCTCTCCCACCCGGAGAGGGAAGGGACCCGCTGTCAAAGGCAGTGGGAAGGGTGAGGGTCCGAAATCGGGTTCGCGCAGAGGCGCAGAGGACGCAGAGCAGGCCCGCCCAGCACAAATGCCGTGCGCCAATTACCAGGCGGAACCTCGCCCCCCGCGCACTCTCTCTGCGTCCTCCGCGCCTCTGCGCGAACCAAATCGACGCTGCCGCAAGCACTAACCGCCAGAACCGGTCGCCCTCACCCTTCCGCGGCGCCGCCGCTCCCTCCCTCTCCCGCTGGGAGAGGGACGTCAGGCCGCCAGAACCCGCACGCGATATTCGACGCTGGCGTTCCACCGCCCCGCCGCAGCAGCGCTAAGCCGCGACCGCACCAGCACCACGCTCGCTACGCGCCAGCCGCCGAGGTCGCGCGGCACCGCCTCGATGGCCGCGCCTACCGCCCCGGCCAGCGCCTGCGCGCGCGCCGGGCTGTCGCCCGCATCGCGCACCGTCACGATCAGCCGCAGCTCGCGCCCGACGCGGTCCTTCACGCTCCAGTCGCCGCTCAGCAGATCGCCCAGCTCGGCAAACGGCACCGTCGCCTTGACCGGCGGCCCGAGATAAACGCCGTTCAACCCGGCGACCCCGCGCAGCGCCGCCAGCACCGCCGCTTGCACAACACTCTCCGCGCTCATGGCAGCAGACTCCCGATCCAGCGCAGCCGCGCATCGTCGGGCGCGATCCGCCCGCTCAGCACCACCGCCTCGCCCTCCACCGTCACCGTCACCCCCGGCAGTTCGGCGCGCAGCGCCTCCGCCACGCGTCCCCGTGCCCGCGCCGCCGCGCGTTCCGCCAGCACGCGCCCCTGCGCCTCCAGCGCGCTCAACATGCGTGCGCCGTCGGGCGCAGCGCGATCCGCCGGAACGGCCGCCACAAAGCGGTGATCGCGGTCGGCGGGGCGACGCTGGCCTCGCGCTGCTCGAACAGATGCGCCGCCAGCAGCACCACGCCTTGCCGGATCGGCGCGGGCAACCCCGCCCAGCCCTCGGCCAGGCCAGCGCGCGCCAGCACCATGACCGAGGTCACCCCCGCCGCTTGCACGATCCGCACCCAGCCCTCGCCTGCCGCATCGATGTCGATCGCAAAGGCATCCGCCGCAAGCGCCACCCCCGCCACCGTCTCCACGCCCGTAATCGCCGAGACCGGTGCCACGCCAAGCGCGTGCCACGCCCCCGGCACCGCCACCGGCACGCGCAGCCCCCGCGCGATCAGCACCATCCCCAGAAACTGCTCGGCCAGCCCCAGTGCCGTTTCGGCAAAGGCCGCGATCAGCGCATCCTCGTCGTCGCTCGCCACGCGCAGCACTGCCTTGACCGCCGCCACCGCCAGCGCACGGTCCTCCTCGCCAAGCGTCACCACGCCCGGCCCATCCGTCTCGATCATCGTTATTCCTCCATCTCCCACGCCCAGTGGGAGCGAGAAGGGGGAGGACGCGCACCGCACCCGCGCCCTCGTCTCCCACGGGGAGCGGGTTTACGCCGCCGCGAACTTCAGCAGCTTGATCGCCTCGGAATTGGACACGCACCCGCCAACGCGCTTGGTCGCGTAGAAATTGACGAACGGCTTGTTGGTGTAAGGGTCGCGCAGGATCACCGTCTCGCGCCGCTCGGCGATCAGATAGCCCGCCTTGAAATTGCCGAACGCAATCGAGAGACTGTTGGCGGCGATGTCGGGCATGTCCTCCGCCTCGATCACCGGATAGCCGAGCAACGTCGCCGGCGTCCCCGCCGTCAGGCTCGGCGCCCACAGGAACGCGCCGTCATTGGTCTTGAACTTGCGGATCCGCGCCAGCGTGCTCGCATTCATCACGAACACCGCGCCCTGGCGGTACGGCCCGCGCAACGCCTGCACCAAATCGATCAGCCGGTCCTGCGGGTTGGCCGCGAAATCGCCCGCCGCCCCGCTCGCCAGATATTGCAACGTCCCGAAGGCGCGCGCCGCATCCGCCGTGCTCGCGGTCGGCGCTTGCAAAAAGCCCTTGGGTCGGTTGACGCCCGATCCGTTGACATAGGCCGCCCCCTCGGCCTTGGCGAATTCCATCGCGATTTCGCCCGCCAGCCACGCCTCGACATCGAACGCCGCATCGTCGAGCATCGCCTGGCTTGCCGACGGATTGGCGTAGAGTTCGCCCATCGGCGGCGCGATTTCGGTGAACACCGGCGTCGCGGTGGTGCCGCGCGCATCGGTCTCCGCCGCCCAGCCCGAGGGCGTACCCCCGGTCGTCACCAGCTTGCGATACCCCGCCGACCCCACCGTCACCACATTCGCCACGCTGCGGATCGGCGAGATCGATTTGAGCGTCGCGTCGATCACCGCATCGATCTCGCGCGGCACGGCATAGCCACCGGCATCGCCGCTCACGGCGGTAAACGCCTTCATCTCGACGCTCGCGCCCGATCGGAGGAACCCCTCGAACGCCGCGCCCGAGGGTTCGCCCCCGCCCGCCAGCAACGGGCGCTGGACCGCGCCCATATCCTGCCCCACATTCTGCGCCGCAAAGCTTGCGTCCAGCGCGTCCACCGTCATGTCGGTCATGCTTTTTCTCCTTGTTGATAAAATTGTGGCCAAGGCCGGCGGCGCGCCCACAGCAGCGTCGAAGAGGTTCGCGCAGAGGCGCGGAGGACGCAGAGCAGCCGCGCCCGGTCGATTCCAAGCGCATCCACCATCCCGGTGATTGGCCCGGTGATCGGGACACGCACGTTGCAATCCGCGCGCAACACCTCTGCGTCCTCCGCGCCTCTGCGCGAACAAACCTTCTCCTTCGGCGGTGCGTCTGCGGCGCTGTCGAAGGCACGCGCCCGACACGAAAAAGGGCGCCGCAATCGCGACGCCCTCTGGCATTTCGGATGCGGCACCGACGCCGCATCAAAAGGGGGATCGGTTAGCCGATCACGCCTGCTTCACATTCTCGGCGCGCGGGCCCTTGGGGCCCTGACCGACGTCGAACGTGACCGTCTCGCCCTCGCGCAAATCCTCATAACGGACGCCCTCGACGCTCGACATGTGGAAGAACAGGTCCTTGCCGCTCGCATCGGCGATGAAGCCGAAACCCTTGTCGGTCAGTCGCTTGATGGTGCCTTCAGCCATGATCGCTCTCCTCGTCCGCGCGCGGCTGCCGGGGATCGGGAACCAAGTCTGGAGGCGGCATCGTAGCACGCTCCTCCACCATATGCACCCGTGCCAGCGGCTGCATCGGCTGCGCGACCAGGCTGACCTCGACCAGGTCGACCGCGGTCAACTCGCGCACCCGCCCCCGCACCGCGCCGCGCGCGCGGAAGCCGATCGACAAACCGTTCAGCGCCCCGCCCCGCACCAGCCGCGCGACCCGCGCATCGTCGATCCGCCCGATCACGCGCAGCCCGCGCTGGTCGGGCGCGATGCGCTCGATCGTGCCGATTGCACGCCCGCGATGCTGCCACAATAACGGCACCACCGGTACGTCCGCCCCGAACGCCCCCGCGCGGATCACGTCGCCACCCCGATCGACCCGGTCGAAAATCGCTGCATAGCCGGCAAAGCGGAGTGGCACCTCTCTCCTCCCCTCCCCTTCAGGGGAGGGGCTGGGGGTGGGGCCGTGCCGCCAATTCGGCATCTGCGACTGGTGGATAGGCCCCACCCCAACCCCTCCCCTGAAGGGGAGGGGCTTTCCGGTGGCCCCCCTCACTTAACCCAATCCCAAAAGCCGAATTTGGCGGCCAGCCCGGTCAGCAGCAGCGCGCCCGCGATCCGCACCACCCACGCGAGCGCAGCCTTCCACACCGATCTTTTGGCATCGCGCCATGCCCCCAGCAATTCGCGCAATTCGGCCATGTCCTTGGCCGCCGCCGCATCGTCGAGCCCGAGCCGCGCCATCGCGCGCGACGCCGCCAGTTCGCCCGCTTCCTCGGCAATCGCGCGCAGCGTGGTCAAATCCGCGCCCTCGCCCGCGCCTTGCGCCATCAACTGCGCCAACACCGCCCCGCTCATGGTGCCACCTCCGCCGCGCCGGGCCCCAACCCCACCATCGCGCGCTTTTCATCCCTCGAGAGGAAGTCCGCCGCGCCCACCTGGCTCCACAAGCGTTCGCGATCCTCGGCCAGCGCGGTCACCCGGTCGAGGTCGACCGACAATGCGGTGTCCGGGAACCATCCGCGCAACCCCTGCGTCAGCCCGGCCAGGATCGTTCCCGCCAGCGGCAGGATCGTCGATCGCCACAGCGCGCGATTGGCCTCCTTGTAATTGGCATAGGTCGCGTCGCCGGGCAGGCCGAGCAGCATCGGCGGCACCCCGAAAGCGGTGGCGATCTCGCGCGCGGCCGCCGCTTTCATGCCGACAAAGTCCATGTCGGCGGGCGTCAGGCTCAGCGCCTGCCATGTGAGGCCGCCTTCCAGCAGCATCGGTCGCCCGGCGTTGCGCGCGCCCGCAAAGCTCGCCTCCATTTCCTCGCGCAACCGGGCGAATTGCTCGCGCGACAAGGTCGAGCCATCGCCCGGATCATAGATCAGCGCCCCCGATGGCCGCGCGGCATTGTCGAGCAGCCCGGCATTCCATGCCGCCGCTGCATTGTGCAGCGCGATCGCGCTCGCCGCACCGCCGAGACACCCCAGGCCATAATGATCGTCGAGCGGATGGAACGCCTTGATCTGCACGATTTCGGGCCGTGGCTCCTCCGCCGACAGCCGTACCGATCGATCGCCCACGCTATAGCGATAGGCGATCGGCCACCCGCCCGCATCGGGCTCGACCGTCACCCGCTCGGGGCGCAGCGCGAACAGCTCGACCACATCGCCCGCCGCATCGGTCAGCATCTGGACATAGGCATTGCCGTGCAGCAGCAGATGCGCCGCCAGCGTCGCGGTCAGCGCCTGCCCACCCGATCGTGCCTGGACCAGCGCGATGGTTTCGGGCGTCCCCGTCAGCGGCGCATCGCCCACCGCATCAGCAACCAGCCGCACCGCACGCTGCGCCATCGCATTGCGCAGATACAGCGCGCGCACCTGTTCCGCATAGCTTTGCGGCAGCGCCCCGAAAGCCGCCCCCTCGGCAAAACGCGCACGCCGAAACTCCAGCGCCGGACGCGATTCCTCGCGCCCGGCTGCCTTCCAGCCGAACCATTTCATGCTGTCTTCCTTTTCGTAGAGAAACGACCCCGCAGGGAGCCGCCCCCTGGGAGAGTCCCAAGCCCGTCACCCCGGGCTCGTCCCGGGGTCCACCCTGATCCTTATCCTGCGGCCGCAGAACCCGCGGCAGGGTGGACCCCGGAACAGGTCCGGGGTGACGGCGGGATTACGCGTCGCGTCTCTTGCCCGTTACCCCGCCAGCGTCGCGAACCAGATCACATGGCGCGGCCCCTTGCCGTTCTGCCGCGCCTTCACCGCCACTTCATCGACCGCGAACCCAGCCGCCTTCAACCGCGTAACGAAGCGCGCATCAGAGGCCGCCGACCACACCGCCAGCACGCCGCCCGGTCGCAACGCCGCTCGCGCCGCCGCCAGCCCGTGCGGGGCATACAGCCGGTTATTCTCGGCGCGCACCAGCCCGTCCGGGCCGTTATCGACATCGAGCAGGATCGCATCATAGCCGCCCGGTGCAGCGGCAATCGCCTCGGCAACATCGGCCTCGACCACGTCCACGCGCGGATCGTCGAGGCACCCGGCAGCCACCGCCGCCATCGGCCCGCGCGCCCAGGCGAGGATCTCGGGCACCAGCTCTGCCACCGTCACCTCCGCCTTGGGGCCGACCACGCCCAGCACCGCGCGCAGCGTAAAGCCCATACCGTACCCGCCGATCAACACGCGCGGTGCCGCCGCCCGCGATAGCCGCGCGCACGCCATCGTGCCGAGCGCCTCCTCGGATCCGTTCATCCGCGTGCTCATCAATTCGTTGCGGTCGACCACGATCATGAAATCGTCGCCGCGCCGGTACAGCGTCATTTCCTCGCCGCCGGGAATGCGCGCGCTGTCGATCCTTTCGCGGGGCACCATGTCGTTCGTCCTTCCAGTCTTCGTTCACGGCGTTAGCGCGCGCAGCCACGCAGCGCCATGGCGATGGGCCCCGCTCACAAGCCCCGCACCCGCCCGCCGCCGCGCCGTTTGAGCAACAGCTCGCCCAGCGCCCAGACCAAGGCGTCGGCGCGGTCGGGGGAGCGGTTCGCCCCTTGATAGCCGCCCCCCACCACCAGCCCGCACAATTCGCGCTCCAGATCGGGCATCGCGCCGACATGCGAGACCATTCCGCGTTCGTACAGCAACGCGACCGGCTCGGCGCGCGCGACTTTGCCATCGCTGGCATGGACCAGCTTCAGCGGCAGGCTGGCATCGGCGGCGAGCAGCACGCTCTGCACCATCCGCCCGCCCTGATTCTTCTCGGCGATGACACGGTCGGCGCGGTGGCGTGCGGCGCACGCCGCCACCGCCTGCGCCCAGCTCTCGGGGGATCGCCCCGTGACGCTCGCATCCTCCAGCACATAGCCACGCCCGTCACGCCCCAGCCCGACCGCGACGATCCCGCACGCATCGCCGCCGCGCCCGGACTCGGTCCCGGCGGGCGGATCAACCGCGACCACAATGCGCACCACCGCCGGGGCAGACACCACCCGCGCCGCGTCGAATTGGGCGTGTGACCACAAGGCCCCCTCGACATCGGCGAGCATCTCGCCCGCAATCTCCTGCCGCCCCAGCCGCGTGCCGCCATAGGCCTGCTCGATCGCGGCCAGAAAAGCGTCGGGCAGAAACGGATTTTGGTGCGAGCTCCCGCCGGTCTCCCGACACCCGTCCAGCGCCATGATCCGCCGCAGCAATGGGGTCGGGCGCGGCGTTGTCGTCACCACCACTTGCGGGGCGTCGCCCATCCGCATTCCCAGCATCAGATTGTCCCAGGTCGCATCGCCCTTGCGCCATTTGGCCAGTTCGTCGCACCAGGCGGCGGCATGTTCGGGCCCGCGCAATTTCTCGGGCGCGTGCGCCGAAAAAATCGTAGCGCGCGCCTTGGAGGCAAATTCCACTTCGGTGCCGCGCGAGCGATAGCCGACCGATTCGCCCGGCCGCGCCACCGCGATCAGCCCGCTTTCGCCCTCGATCATCACGCGCCGCACATCCTCGATCGTCGCGCCGACCAGCGCGATCCGCGTGCCCGGCATCGTGCGCGCGATCTCGCTCACCCATTCGGCACCCGCCCGCGTCTTGCCGAAACCGCGCCCGGCGCGGATCAGCCACACCCGCCACGGGCCGGCGGGCGGCTCCTGCCCCTGCTGCGCCCAGCGCTCCCAGCTCCAATTGAGTTCGGCCCGCTGCGCGGCGGTCAGGTCGCGGAGCAAGGCGTCCCGCACGCCCGCAGGCAAGCGCGCTAGCTCGAGCAACAGCGCCCGCGCTTGCGCGGCGGAATATCGCTCGCTCATTTCGGCCCCATCCGCCGCGCGAGTTGATCGAGCTTGCGGCGCAGCGCCGCGTCGGTCTCGGCCGGCGACGCCATTTTCACCCTGCGCCCGAGCGTAACCTTTCCCTCGGCGGCGGCGCGTTGCCGATTGAGCAAGCCGACCGCGAAGTGCAGATCGCTGGCCGAAATGGTGCGCTCTGCAAGCGCCGTAATCGGGCTTTGCGCCAGCGCCTCGGGATCGGCGGCGGCGGGATCGGGCACCTCACCGACAACCCGCGCCAGCGCATAATCGAGCAACGCCTCCTCCAGCCGTTGGTAGCCGGTGGCGATCGCCTCCTCCCACGCCGCCGCGAAGGCCGCATCGCGCATCCGCGCGCGATAGCAGCTCGACTGAGCCACGCCCGCCGCCCGCACCGCCGAGGTGACGTTGCACGTCGCCGCCAGCGTATCGAGGAAGCGCTTGCGCTTGGCCTTGTCGAACCCGCCAGAGCGCACCCGGCGCACTTGCAGGACGCGTTTGTTTCCTGCCGTAATCGCTTCCATCCGGCCCCCCCGCACAGCAAAACGGGCCGAAAGGCGTTGCCGCCCCGGCCCGTTGATCGACCCCGAGAGGCCGACTCGCATTTCTTCATCGTTCCTGTTATGTACCAAAACAGCGTCGCGATGTCAAGGCTAATTGTGCCTATTTGGTTATTTTATTTCTCCCATCAGAAGGTCGCCCATTCGGCGTTTTGACCGCGCCCGCTGGCCGTGACTGGCACAGCGCGCGCTGCCGCCAAAGCCGGTTTGCGCGACGCCTTGGCATAGCTCCGCAACGGTGCCGGTCGCCCGGCACCCCCGATCGTAAACTGCGCCGCCCGGCTCGACAGCGCGGCAACCTCGTCGGTGAGATTGCGCGCGGCCGCGGAGGTTTCTTCCACCATCGCGGCATTCTGCTGCGTTGCCTGGTCCATCGTGCTGATCGCCGTGCTGATTTCGGAGATCATCGCCGACTGCGCATTATTGTCGTTCGCCATTTCACCCAGCAGCACATGCACCTCGCCCACATCGCCCGAAATCGTGGACAGCGCGCCGTCGACCTTGTGGACGCGCTCGACCGCGGCGACGATGTCGGTCTGCGTCGCGGTCAACTGGTCGCGCGCGCGCCCCGCTTCCTGCTCCGCCCGGATCGCCAGCGCCGATACCAGATCGGCCACCACCGCAAAGCCGCGCCCGGCCTCGCCAGCGCGCCCCGCCTCGACGGCGGCGTTCATCGCCAGCACGCGCGTCTGGAAGGCGATCTTGTCCAGCCCCTCGATCACGCTGTCGATGCCCTTGGCGCTTTCGCTCACCCGGGTCATCGCCTGCACCGCCTCGTCGGCAATGCCGCGCCCGCCGGCCACGGTGGCGATCGCTCCGTCGGCACGCTGTACCGTCCGCGCGGCGGCGGAGGCGGTGGCTTTCAGACGCTGTTCGATCTGGCTGATCGCCGCCGTGGTCTGTTCCAGGCTGGCAGCATTGCCTTCGGTCCGCCGCGCCAGATCCTCGCTCGCCTGCGCGATTTCGCCCGATCCGGTGCTGATCGCCGACGCGCTTTCCGTCACCGCCGCGATCAGCGCGTTCAACCCGCTGACCGCGCTGTTGAAATTGTCCTTCAACGCGGCGAACGGTGGCTGCAGGTCGGCGGTCACCGCCACGGTCAAATCGCCTTCGGCCAGCGACATCAGGCCCGACCCCAGACTATCGACAATCAGTTGCGCCTGCGCCTCTTTCGAGGCTTCCGCCGCTTGCAACTGGTCGCGAAACGCTAGCATTGCCTGCGCCATATCGCCCAGTTCGTCAGCGCGATCCGCCCCGACCACCGCGACGCCCAGATTGCCCGCGCCGAGTTCGCGCATCGTGTCGGCAAGGCCGCCAATCGGGCGGATCACGTGGCGGATGGCCATCATCACAAGCGCCGACGTTCCGACAATCCCAAGCAGCACGATCAGGATCAAAGCGGCGATTGCCACAATCCCTACGGTCCTGCCGGAATCCGACGCTTGCTTGGCATTGGCCTCGATCACGTCCGACGCTTTCCCCATCGAAATCTCAAGGGCGCGGAATTGATCGAAAAATCCTGAAAGGTCCGACCGGGCACCCTTCGGATCGGTCTTGATCCGATTCATGATCTGCGTCGCGGACGCCGCATAGGCTTCCATCGGCGCGACGAGCTTGCTGGTGACCGCAGCGACCTCGGCTGATCCGGTATAGCTGCCATCGGCGGCAATCCCTGCGCGCAGCGCCTTTAGATGTTCGTCAAAGTCCTTGGCGACGTCAGCGCTCTTGATCTCGCTCTTCGGCGTGGCCGCTTCGAACCCGGCAAGCACGTCGCTGCGGATCGCGTCATGCATCATGTCGGCCAGTTCGTGATTGGCAAGCAGCGCACCCGCCTCGTTCTGGCGCTCCAGCGCCGCCGACTGCAGCCAGGCCGCGGCGATCCCGCTGCCGCCGCTCAGCACCATCAGGCTTAGCAAGGCGGCCCCCGCGATGCGGATGGCGCGATCGAGCGGCATCGCAGCTAGACCGCTACTGATATTATTGGATTTCATCTCGACCACCCCCTCAAATAGAAACGACGATCAACGTCCCTCAAAGAGCGGCAATTGATCTCCGAATACTTCGCCAGGCTGCACGCATGTCGGTCGCATCCAACACAAGCCCCACTGCACCATCCTATAATAGATCATATTTTTGGAAGCGGGTGTCCGCTTGTCTGGGAAATAGTCGATGCGCGCGCTCTCTGCTTCCGTTGTGGCCCTGACAATCCTGTGTGCGCGCCCAGCGTTCGGGCAAACGGATACGCCTGATCCCGTCCTTGCCCCCGCCCCCACTGCAGCCCCCGCGCCACGCCCGATCACCTTCGACGGTCGCTATGTGCTCGATCTGATCGGCGTGGCGCGGGGGCTGCAGT
>Ga0209482_1002795_pt1 | contig 10518 bp, 10 predicted proteins | sample CoawatmetaG10DNA_FD_187512 | JGI IMG/M metagenome (GOLD analysis project Ga0209482, IMG submission 187512) | Marine microbial communities from the West Antarctic Peninsula - Coastal water metaG104-DNA (SPAdes) (version 2) | ecosystem: Environmental > Aquatic > Marine > Coastal ... | reverse complement strand
CTAAATCAGGAAATACATTGGAGACAATAGCGAATGCCAATGCATTAATTAATAAAAAAGAAAAAAATATTATTATCACTGAAGCAAAAAATAGCTATCTAACAAACTTAGCAGCAAAGCTTAAAGCAGAAATATTTGAGCATAAAAATTATGTAGGAGGTAGATATTCTGTATTGTCAGAAGTTGGAATGCTACCTGCGGAATTAATGAATTTGAATGAAAAGAAATTTAAACAATTTAATAATCTTGTTAAAAATAAAAATTTTATAAATAACTTGGTAAATAATGTGTCAACTACCTTAAGTTTAATTAAGAGCGGTAAACAAACATCAATAATTTTAAACTATGATGAGCAATCTGAAAATTTATTTAAATGGTATCAACAACTGATAGCTGAAAGTTTAGGAAAAAAATCATTAGGATTATTACCTGTTGTTTCTTCAATGCCAAAAGATAATCACAGTTTAATGCAGCTTTATTTAGATGGTCCAAATAAATATTTTTATACATTTTTTAATGTCCTAGAAAACAGAAATATAAAAATTAAGAATGGTGGCGTGTTAAATACTCATAAGTTTTTAAAAAACCTATCAATAGAAAAAATAAAACAATCGCAAATGATTGCTACAGAGAAAGTTTTTATTTCAAAAAAAATACCTTTTAGAAGTTTTAGAGTTTTAAAAAGAAATGAACAGTCTTTAGGTGAACTATTCTGCTTTTTTATATTAGAGACTATTTTGCTTGGCCGAGCTTTAAATGTTAATCCTTTTGATCAACCTTCTGTTGAACTAATAAAAATAGAAACAAAAAAAATCTTAAGTTAAAGTATTTCCAAATATAATTTTTGAAATTCCATAATTTTTTTCTAGAATTACGTTAAATTCTTTGGGTAGATCATCCTCTTCTTTTTTATGTCTATGAATAATTATGACGCCACTGGTGTTGAGTAATTTTAATTCAGTTATTGCATTTAGGAGATGTGATAATTTTTTCTCCTTATAGGGAGGGTCTATGAAAATAATATCAAATTTGTCATTTAATAACTTAAGTGTATTTCCAGAAAAAATGTCTTTTTCAATTACCTTTGTTTGATTTTGCTGATTTAGATTATCTATGTTTTTTTTTAAAACACTTAATACTTCCTTATAACTCTCCAAGAAGGTGACATTTTTAGCACCTCTAGATAGACACTCGAGACCAAATGACCCAACACCCGAAAATAAATCTAGAATATTAGAATTTTCTAACTCTACTTTTAATAATTTAGAATGTTTTAATATATTGAAAATTGATTCTTTTGTTAAATCTTTAAGAGGTCTTGTAAGTTTATCTTTAGGTAAAAGAATTTTTTTGCCTCTAAAGCTTCCTGAAATTATTCTCATTCATCAATTACCTTATGACCAATATCTTTTCTATAGAACCCATCTTTCCAATTAAGGTTTTTAATTAAACTTATAGCTTTATATCTGCTATTTTTAAAATTTGATGAAAGACTAACAAAATTAATTACTCTTCCACCATTTGAATAAACCTTATTGTTAATTTTTTTTGTACCAGCATGAAAAAAATAATCATCTGCACTTAGATCTAGATTTTCAATATTTTCTATTAAAATTTCATTATTATATTTATCAGGATAACCTTTTGAACATAAAACAATACATAGACTTTTTTTATCATGCCACTCTATATTTGTGTTTTTTAGAGTTTCGTTGCAGCAAGCATCTATAATTTCAAATAAATCTGTTTTTAACTTGGGCAAGATGGTCTGACATTCTGGATCTCCCATTCTTACATTGTATTCAATCAAATAAGGCTCATCTTTAAATATCATTAAGCCAGCGTATAAAAACCCTTTATAATTAGATCCCATTTCTTCTAGAGCTTTAATAGTAGGTTTGATTATTTTATTTAATATTTTTTCTTCCAAAGCTTGATTGAGCAGTCTTGACGGCGAGTACGCACCCATCCCACCTGTATTTGCTCCTTTATCACCCTCTAGAACTCTTTTATGATCTTGTGCTGTTTCAAAGCTTTTGATTTCTTTACCATCGCTTATAATAAAATAGCTCATTTCCTCACCAACAAGAAATTCTTCAATTAAAATATTTTTTGCTAATCCAAATTTTCCATCAAAAACTTCTTTTATTGCTAAATTTGCATCATCCTTATTTTCACAAATATAAACACCTTTTCCTGATGCAAGACCATCAGCTTTGACAACAAGTGGAAACTGGGTTTTATCCAGAAAAGATATTGCATCATTAGCATTTTCAAAAATACCAAACTTGGCAGTTGGTATATTGTACTGTTGGCATATTTTTTTAGTAAATATCTTTGAACCTTCTAGCTGAGAAGAAATTTTATCAGGACCAAAAATATTTATTTCTGTATCACTAAAGAAATCCACTATTCCATCAACTAATGGTTTTTCTGGTCCAACAATTAATAAACCAATTTCGTTCTTGATTGAAAATTCTTTAATTTTATTAAAGTCGGATAAATCAATTTCAATATTTTCTGCTATATTTGAGGTTCCTGCATTACCAGGAAAACAGTATATTTTATCAACCTTAGGTGATTTTTTGATGGATAGACATATAGCGTGCTCTCTTCCGCCACTTCCAATTATTCCAACTTTCATATAGATGTGTATAAACTAAAAATGAATAAAAAATTAGCAAAATTAAAATATTTACCAAATAACTTTGAAATTATTGAAAATGGTGATCATGTTATTTGTGCTGTATCAGGAAAAGTAATCAGTTTAGAAAATCTTAATTATTGGAATGTCGAGCTTCAAGAGCCATATTTTTCATATGTAGAAGCTCATAAAAAAAAAGAGACCAACTAAATTCTTACTTCCATCTATCATGAGACCATATCCATTCACCTGGATTTTTTAGAATCATTCTCTCCAACCAAATGTTTAAATCTCTAGTAATTTTTTCAGCTGTACAGTTTTTTGAAAACTCCATAGGTTTTTCAACTTTAATATTAAAGTTTACACCATTATGTCTTTCAATAGAAATTGGTACTACTTTACAATTAAATTTTTTTATAAATTGTGCGGGGATAGTTGTCGTGAATGCTTCTTCATCAAAGAATTTCGATTTTATTCCTTGAGAGACTCTCTGATCTATCATTAAGGCTATAGAGTAGCCTTTTTTATATAATCTTAATAATTCTCTAACTCCGTTAGTTCCTTTTTTAATTTGATTTTTACAAATATATTTTTTTCTAATTCTTTCCATCAATATGTTTAAGAAAATATTATTTAATGGGCGATATATCGCTGAAAGTTTTACACCAGATCTATCAATTTCCATCGCCATTAATTCAAAATTGCTAAAATGACCAGAAACAAAAATTACCGGTGTATTTTCAAGTTTTATTTTTTCAAGAATTTCTTTACCTACTATATTAATATTCGATTTAAATTGATTGTTTCTAAAACCTTTGAGGAACATATATTCAGACAATGTTCTTCCATAATTATTCCACATATCTTTTGTAATGATTTTAACTGTCGATGGATTAATTTTGGGAATAGCTCTTTGAATATTTGATTTAATAATATTTTTTGATCTAAAAATTGGACCTAAAGCTTCAAATAATTTTCCACCTATATAAGATGAAATTTTTAATCCTAAAAATTTATATATAATAAAAAGAGATGATATGATTAAAAACTCAAAAAAATATTTAATTTTTTTCATTTAGCTTGTTTAGTTGGTTTGCGAGGCTTTTTTCATCTGATATATTAAGACTTGATTTGATATAAAGAATTTCATTTTTGCTAAAGTTTTCTAGCCTTAAATAATCTTTTTCTGTAGTTATAATATGCGCATTATATTTATTGGCATTAATTTTTATTTCATCAAAATCTTCTTTTGAATATTGGTAATGATCTGGATATTCTAAATCACTTACAATCTTTAATTGATTATTTTTTAACATCTCTACAAAAGTTTTGTGATTACCAATGCCAGAAAAAACTAAGTAATTTTGATTTTTGTCAAATTCATTTATGTTTAATGGTGTATATTTTCCAGAATTAATATTCATATTTGGATTAATTTTTTTGATTTGATCTTTAATGGCAATTAGATTTTCTTCATTTCCATTTAAAAAAACATTTTCATAAAATTTTAGGTTATTAATACTTTCTCTTAAAGGTCCCGATGGTAATGTAAGCCCATTTCCAATCCAATTTAGATTATTAAAACAAACAATTTCCATATCATACTTGATAGATCTGTCTTGAAGTCCATCATCAAAAATAGCAACGTCAAAACCTTTTGAAATTGCTTGATCAAGTGCAGTAATTCTTTTTAAATCACTAAACAAGGTTCCATTTTTACTAAGTAGTTTTTGTTCATCAGTTTGATTGGGGTAAAATTTTTTAATAAAACAAGCTTTGATATTATTTTTCTCTAAAATTTCCTTTATCTTAATGGCTAGAGATGTTTTTCCAGTTCCCCCTATATAAATGTTGCCAACACAGACGGTTGTGATTTTTGAATTAGAGAACTTGGGTTTTAATTTTATTCTAGTGATTAAACCTAAAATAATTGAAAAAGGTAATAGTAAATAGGAAAAAAAAGATGGTTTTTTATAATCCCAGAATTTAGGTTTTTTTAATTTCATTATTAAATAAACTGTTTATCTCATCTATAGTTTCGTTAAGTATTTTTTTTCCTATTTTCGCAATTTCTAAATAATTTTTTTTGTTATAGGGTTTAGTGATTAATTTGTCTATTGAGTGAGTTAAGCTTTTTACTCCACTAACCTTATAAGCTAAATTTAGTTTATTGAGTAATTTATAGGTATCTTTAAAGTTATCTACATTTGGTCCATATAAAACAGCAGAACCTAAGTTAATAGGCTCAAGTGGATTTTGACCACCTTTTCCTGAGATTGATTTACCCATAAAAACTATATTAGAAACTTGATAAAATTTTTTTGTTTCACCATATGTATCTACTAAATAGATATCTGTATTATTTAATTTTTTTGGTCTGGAGCTGTGTAAAACTATATTTAAATTTAAACTTTTAATTTCATCAACTATTTTACTAACACGATGAATATGCCTCGGTATTATTATTGTGAGAAAATTTTCATACTTTTTTTTTAAGTTTTTATGGACATTTGCACAAATGATCTCTTCACCTGAGTGTGTGCTCGCAGCACACCAAATTTTTTTAAGATCCATGTTTTTTAAAAAAGTTTTTTCTAATTTAGTAAATTCAGATTGTTGATTATTAAAAAACTTAAGGTTTCCTATCTTTTTAATTTTTGAGACATTTAATTTTTTAAGATAATTAAACGTTTCTTGATTTTGAGGATAGGCAATTGAAATATTCTTAAAAACTGAGTTTGAAAATTTCTTTACACGTTTCCATTTTTTAAAAGTTTTTTTTGTAATTCTTGCATTAAGAAGTTTTAATGGAATATTTTTTTTACTAAGAATCTTAAAGATGCTAGGCCAAATCTCAGATTCAACAAATATTGCAATAGTTGGCTTCCAGTAATTCAAAAACCTATATGAAAAAAATATTGAGTCTATTGGAAAAAATTGATGAATAGTTTTTTTAAAATTAAATTTTTTAAATATTTGAGCAGAACTCAAAGTTGAGGTGGTTATTAAAATTTGATTTATAGACTGATTTTTTTCAAGTTCATGAATAAGGGGAAGAATGCTCAAAAGTTCACCAACACTAGAGCCATGAAACCAAATTAAGTTTCCATTGATACGTTTTTTTGATGGAAAGCAAAATTTTTCTTTATATCTTTTTCTATCTTCTTTTTTTTTTAAAATCCTAAAAAATATAATTAACGGAGAAAATATTAAAAGTATAGTTATCAATATTTGATATAAAAAAAACATTATCTTTTTCGAATTTGTTTTTCGTAGAAATTTTTATAAAGTTCTGAACTTTTTAATAATTCATCATGTTTACCATTTGCAACAACATTACCTGCATCAATTATGTAAATTTGATCTGAGTTTAAAATTGTTGATAATCTATGAGCTATTACAATAGTAGTTCTATCTTTGGTTAATATTTTTAAAGCATCTTGAATTTTGCTTTCTGTTTCAGCATCGAGGGAAGAAGTTGCTTCATCTAAAAGAATTATTGGACTTTTTTTAATCATAGCTCTAGCTATGGATAGTCTTTGCTTCTCTCCACCTGATAACCTAACCCCATTTTCACCTATTATGGTTTGATATCCATTAGGTAATTTATCTATAAATTCATGTGCATAAGAGAATTTTGCAGCTAAAATTATCTCTTCATCTGAGACATCATCTTTTGCATATTTAATGTTATTTTTTATAGTATCGTCAAACAAGGTTGTATCTTGGCTAACAAGTGAAATTTGATCTCTTAGAGATTTTATTTTTACTTTATATATAGATTGGTTATCAATCATTATGTCACCTGACTGAACATCATAAAATCTAGGTATTAAATTTAAAATTGTTGATTTTCCAGAACCACTATGCCCAACCAGTGAAGTCATTTTACCACCGGATATATTGAGGTTAATATTCTTTAAGACATTTTCCTCATTAGAATTATATTTAAAATTAATATTATTAAACTTAACATCAGAATTGGTAATGTTGATATTTTGAGAGTCCTCTCCATCAGTAATTTTATTTTGGGTATCAATGATAGGTAGAATTCTATTTGCTGCAGATAATCCTTGTTTTAGAGTCATATTCATTCCTGCCAGCGCTCTAACAGGTTGATAAGCAAGCATCATTGCAGCAAGAAAAGAGAAAAAATTTCCTATTTCGATTTCATTATTAAAAGCTAATTTTCCAGAATAAAATATTAAAATTGCAATCATTATTCCAGTTAAGGTTTCCATGATTGGTGACAGTCTCACATATACTGTATGAATTTTAATATTTTTTTCTTTTAGCTCGTTTAAATGACCGTCTGTTCTTCTACTTTCATAATCTTCTCTTTGAAATATTTTAATTAACTTATGGTTTTTAAATAATTCAATTAAATGTGTATTTAAAAAGCCAGATTTTTCTTGTGCTTCTGTAACAACTTTCCCAACTCTTTTACCAAGAGTTTTTGATGCTAAGCCAGCTACCGGTATCATAATTATTGCAATTAATGATAATTTCCAATTTTGATAAAACATTACAAATAGTAAACCAAATAAAGTTAAGCTATCTTTAAATAAGCTTAGAATAGCAGTACTAAGCATATTGGTGATATGGGTTACGTCATATGTAAGGTTCGAAATAAATTTTCCAGAGTGTTTTTGATCTATCAGCTGTGTATCTGCGTTAATTAAAGATTTTACCATTTGAGATTGAAGAATCTTTTTAATTTCTTCAGCAACTCTAATCATAATTGCTTTTGCAAAATAAAGAGCAAATCCTTTAATTGCAAATGCTACAATTATTAATAAAGGAATTACAAATATTAGTGATTGATCTTTTTCAACAAATATTTTTTTTATAGCAGGATCTAAAAGCCACGCTATCGCAGAAGTGCTTGCAGCAACAAGAACTCCAAAAAAAACTGATATTAGTATTTTATTAATATATTTTTTTGAATAATCTTTATAAAGTCTTTTATAAATTTCTGAATTTTTCATTAAAACTGTCCAATTAAAATATTACAAAAAATAAGAAGACCAACCAAATTATTGCTTTTAAAAACTTTTAAGCACATTGAGGGGTTTTTTGAGTCAAAAAATTTAATCTGGTAAAAAAATAAGTGAGCAATTGTTATTAGTAAGCTTACAAAAAAAAAGTAATTATAATTCATCATATAACCCACAACTAAAATAGAGAAAATCAAAAAAGTATAACATGTAGATATAAAGTTTTTCGGTTTATTTTTGAATTTTATTGAAGTTGATTTTATGCCTATAATTTCGTCATCTTTAATATCTTGAAACCCATATATTGTGTCGTATCCTAGTGTCCAAAATATGGCTCCCAAATAAAAGATAATAGCAACAATATTTATTTCACCTTGTATTGCTGTCCACCCCAAAACCAAACCATAATTAAATGTTATTCCTAAAAATAACTGAGGCCAATAGGTAAATCTTTTCATCAAAGGGTAAGTGAAGGCTAGAGGCATAGATCCAAGAGCAAGTAAGATTGTTAAGTTGTTGAAGTTAATTAAAACCAAAAATGCAAGCAGACACAAAATTAAAGTATAAAATATTCCTAATTTCACTGGAACTTGATTGGATGCAATAGGTCTATTTTTTGTTCTTGAAACTTTTTTATCAAATTCTTTATCAGAAATATCATTCACAATGCATCCTGCGGAACGCATTAGTACTGATCCTAAAAAAAATAATAATAAGTAAAAAAAATAATCATTTAAGTTCTTTGAAAAATCATAAGCAAGAGTTAGTCCCCATGCACAAGGCCAAAATAATAGCATATAGCCAATAGGTCTTTTCAATCTTGTTAATTCGATAAAGAGATTTAATTGTTTCATAATAATTTACTTGTAAATAACAAAGGCTAGTTTCATAATCAAACTGATTCGTATGAATATAGATTACACAGTTACAGCATTGATGTTTCCAGCAATACCTCTACTTATGAACATCTATAGTAATAGATTTCACTCACTAAGTAAGCTTATTAGACAGCTTCATGATGAACATGTGTATGAAAATCATATTCCTCCTGAATGGAAAAAACAGTTTATAAATTTAAGTGGAAGAATTGTGTTATTGAAGTGGACTATTATGTTTGCAGCTTTCGGTCTTTTATTTAATTTGCTAACTGTGTTTGCCCTCTATCTAAATGAAATTTTTGTAGCAAGGATTATTTTTGGATCTTGTTGTTTATCAATGATGGTTTCAATTTTAGTTTTTTTAAGAGAAATCCACATATCAACAAACGCATTAAAATTACATATGTCTGATATGGATGTTGATTTAGATTAATTAGGAATAATAACTGCAGGACCAGTTAATAGTCTTGCTTCTAATTCTTCATGAGCTTTTTTCGCATCATCAAGAGAATATCTTTTTGAAATTTCAACTTTAAATTTCTGAGATAAAATTGCATCAAAAACTTTTTTAGCAGACTCAACTAATTCTTTTCTTGTCATTGTATAATGCGCAATTGAAGGACGAGTAAAAAACAATCCTTTTGCATTAATATGTTTTTTAACATCTATAGTATCAACGTACCCTGACGCATTTCCAAAAGCGACCATCATGCCTCTAACTTTTAAGGTTTCAATCGATCCATCAAATGTTTTAATACCAACACCATCGTAGACAACATCAACACCATTTTTACCTACAACTTTTTCTACTTCCTCAACAAAATTTGTATCCGTATAATTTATCACATGGTGACAGCCATTTTTTTTAGCAATTGCTTCTTTTTCCTTAGAGCCAACCGTTCCAATAACTTCAGCTCCTAATGCATTAGCCCACTGACATAATATTTGACCCACACCACCAGCAGCTGCATGGTATAAAACTTTATCACCTTTTTTAATTGGATAAGCTCTGTGTAATAAATATTCAGCAGTTATTCCTTTAAGCATAATACAAGACGCAATTTCGTCTGAGATACCTTCTGGAACTAAAACTAGTTTTTCTTGAGGAAATAATTGTTTTTCCGAATAACTTCCAATGGGCATTGAAGAGTGAGCCACTCTATCGCCAACTTTAAACAGATCAACTTCGGAACCAACTTCTTCAATTATTCCACATGCTTCTAAACCAATTCCACTTGGTAGAGGAATAGGGTATAAACCTGTTCGGTGATAAACATCGATATAGTTAAGACCAATTGATAAATTTTTTATTAAAACTTCTTTTGGACCTGGTTTACCGATTTCAATATCCTTAACCTCTAATACTTCAGGGCCACCAAATTTTTCTATTTTAATAGTTTTCATTATTTTACAAATGTATCATTATGATAATCTTGAACTGCTTGCAAGATCTCTGCTTTAGTATTCATTACAAATGGACCTCCTCTAGCAATAGGTTCGCCAATAGGTTTTCCAGATATCAATAAAAACTTAGCTTTAGTTAAGCTAGAGACTTTTAATTTTTCACCTCTAGTTAGGATAATTAAAGTAGAATCTTTAACAGCGTCATGATCTTGATTTCCAACTTTAATTTCACCCTCAACTAAATATATTAATGAATTATGAGTTGAGGGAAGATCAAAATTAAATTCTTTTCCTTTTTCAAGCTCAACATCAAAATAAACAGGTTCAACATTGTGACCTTTAACAGGTCCTTCTGCATCCTCAAATTTTCCAGCAATCACTTTGACAGTTTTATCATCATCTTTATGAGTGCTCATTTTATCTGCATCAATATAAATGTACTCTGGTTTAGTCATTTTCAATTTAGCAGGCATGTTTACCCATAATTGAAAGCCATGAAGCTTACCTTCTTTCATTGCAGGCATTTCTGAATGAATGATGCCACTCCCAGTTTTCATCCATTGAACATCTCCAGCAGTCATTATTCCTTCTCCTC
>Ga0209482_1002785_pt1 | contig 10545 bp, 8 predicted proteins | sample CoawatmetaG10DNA_FD_187512 | JGI IMG/M metagenome (GOLD analysis project Ga0209482, IMG submission 187512) | Marine microbial communities from the West Antarctic Peninsula - Coastal water metaG104-DNA (SPAdes) (version 2) | ecosystem: Environmental > Aquatic > Marine > Coastal ... | reverse complement strand
ATAATTCATGAAGCACTAAATATATAGCAAATGCTAATATTGGATTATAGGAAACATGGCTCATAAAAGGAGTTGGATTATCAACCCTAGCCTCTTTAAAAGTTTCAATTATCTGAAACCAAACTAGGTAAGAAATAACCTCAGTTAAAGCAATAGCAAATAAAAAAGAATAGATATAAAATTTAATATGATCTTTTCTAACTATTGTAAAAAGAATTGGAAGCAACAGCAAAAAATACCACATTTTATGAATAATGTGTAGACCCCAACTTAAATCTTCTGTCCATAATAATCCAACGAGATGCAAACTAAAAAATACAATTGATGCTATCATTAATTTACTACTGGTGATTTGATAGAATTTAGATTTATAGTTTCCTGAAAATAACCATATGAAGCAGATAATTACAATAATTAAGTTTGCACCAAAAACTGTTAATGGCATTAAAAATGCCAACATGATTAAAAGAAACTGATAAGTCTTATCTATATTAAAATATGAAAACATAAGTAACGTTAAATAAAAATTTAAAATAATTACTTCAATTATACTTGCCTTAATTTATGACTATTAAAACTATTTTTCTTGATCGAGATGGTGTAATTAATAAAGAGATAAACTACTTACACAAAATTGAAGACTTTAAATTTATTAATGGTGTTTTTAAAGCTTGTCAATACATTCAAAGTTTAGACTATGAAATTATAATAGTTACAAATCAATCTGGTATTTCTCGTGGCTACTACTCCGAGAATGATTTTCAAATTATAAACAAATGGATGCTAGATCAATTTAAGCAAAATAATATTAATGTATTAGATGTATTTCATTGTCCCCACTCTCCTGATGCAAATTGTAACTGTAGGAAACCTAAGCCAGGAATGCTCTTGCAGGCAGAAATAAAATATGATATAGATATGTCTAATTCATGGTTAATTGGAGATAAAGAGGTTGATATTACTGCTGCAAATAATGCGGGAATATACAATACTATTCTTGTCAAAAGTGGGCATAAAATTAATGCAAGTAACTCTAATGCAAAATATATCCTTGATTCAATTCAACAAGCAAACCAAGTAATTATTAACTGAATGTTTTGCACTGATCAAAAATTTAATAATTCCTTAGAAACCTTTAATATTTCTTGCACTTCAATATCTTGTATTGAGAAATCATTTTTATTTATTTTTAAAGGGTTAACTTTAGATTTTGACTCAAGAACTCTATTAGTTTTTGACATATAAGTATTCCGGTAACCTGGGGTAGCTCCAAATAAAGTAATTGAGGGTACACATAAACCCCAGGCCATGTGTGTAGGACCAGTATCAGGACCTATCACCAAGTCGACCTGTGAAATTAATGATATTAACGAGTCTATTGATAGCATTTCACAGATAATTACATTTGGGGCATTAACTTTTATTTTTTCAGCCATTATTTTTTCATCTAAATCTCCCCATATAATAAGAAAATTAGCATCAAGTAAATTTGCTAGTTGAGCTAATTTACCTTCAGGATAACGCTTAGTGTTATGAGATGCCCCAGGAATTATTAGAATGTTTTTTTTAGAAGTAGATAAGTTATTAGTTAAATATTTTTGACTTGGGTATAAAAAAGAAGACTTATTTTTAATTTCCTGTTTCTCAATATCCATTCTTAAAGCAAATGATATGAGTGCAATATTACGTTCAATAACATTTTCAGCATACCCATAATTAAATGTTTTGTTATAAAAAAATGATGCAATACTTTCTCTTATTGAAGATCTGTTAAAGCCCAAGGTTATTTTTGAAGGTATTAAGTGAGCAATCAACGCTGATTTAAACAATCCCTGCATATCAATTACTAAATCATATGATCCAATCATTCTCATTTTTTTAAGTTCGCTTAAAAATATATATAGTGATCTTTTCTGCTTAGCTTTTTTAATATTTACCACATGAACTTTACTAACATTGGGATTGAACTCCAATAACTCTTGATAGCCCTCCTCCACAATCCAATCAATCTCAACCGCTTGATTATATTTCCTTATAAACTGCAAAACTACCATGGCATGAACAATATCACCTAATGCTGAAAGTTTGACTATAGCTATTTTCATAAAAAGTATTTTACAGTGGCATTCTATTTAAAGCGCTAGATATTAAATTAACCTTTTAATGATATAATTTATAAAGCTTAGACCATACTTAGAATTAATATAAATGGATACTCAAAATAAAGAAGTTAAGCCTACTAACTTCATACGTAATGTTATAAATGCAGATCTTTCATCTGGTAAACATACGCTTATTAAAACACGATTCCCCCCAGAGCCCAACGGCTATCTTCATATAGGTCATGCGAAGTCTATTTGCCTTAACTTTGGAACAGCTGCAGATTATGATGGATGCTGTAACTTAAGATTTGATGACACTAACCCAACTAAAGAAGATATTGAATATGTTAATTCTATTAAAAAAGATGTTGAGTGGCTAGGTTTTAAGTGGAATGATGAGGTTAAATTTAGTTCAAGCTACTTTGATATATTTTATAAATGTGCTGAAGAATTAATATCTAAAGGGTTGGCTTATGTATGCTTTTTAAGTAGCGATGAAAGTCGTAAATATCGAGGAACACTTAAGGAACCTGGCAAAAATAGTCCATATCGTGACACAAATATTGAGGAAAACTTAAAACTGTTTAAAAAAATGAAGTTAGGTGGATTTCAAGAAGGTGAATGTGTTCTTAGAGCTAAAATTGATATGTCTTCTAGTTTTATGTGCATGCGTGATCCAACTCTTTATCGAATTCGTTATGAGGCACATCACCAGACAAATGATGATTGGTGTATTTACCCAATGTATGATTTTGCCCATTGCATTGGTGATGCTATTGAGGGGGTTACACACTCTCTTTGCACCTTGGAATTTCAAGATAACCGTCGAATTTATGATTGGTTATTAGAACATTTAGACAAATTTAATAAACCCAATCGTCCACATCAGTACGAATTTTCTCGCTTGAATCTAGAGTATGCTACTACATCAAAAAGAAAGTTAAAGCTCTTAGTAGATAATAATCATGTACTTAGCTGGGATGACCCTAGGATGCCAACTATTTCAGGGCTTCGAAGAAGAGGATATACGGCAGCTGCTATTAAAGACTTCTGTGAGCGAATTGGAGTTTCAAAAGTTAACAGCTTAACGGATATTTCAATTTTAGAATCATCAATTAGAGATGATTTAAATAATATTGCACCAAGATCAATGGCTGTGATTAATCCTATTAAATTAATAATTGAAAACTATCCTGAAGGGAAAATTGAGTCTCTTCAAGCTCCAATCCATCCGCAAAATGAAGCGATGGGAACTAGGGAGATTTTCTTTAGTCGAGAAATATATATTGATAAAGAGGACTTTTTAGAAGTGGCGCCAAATAAAAAGTACAAACGTCTAGCAATTAATAAAGAGGTGAGACTTAGAAATTCTTATGTTGTCAAAGCAACTCATTTTGATGTAGATAAAAATGGCATTGTAAAGACTGTCTATTGCACTTATGACTCAGAGACCTTAGGTAAAAATCCATCTGATGGTAGAAAGGTGAAAGGTGTTATTCATTATGTTGAATCTACTAAGGCTATTAGTGCTGAATTTAGAATATATGACCGCCTTTTTTTAGAATCAAATCCAGCGAAATCTGATGATTTGTCATCTTCAATTAACTCCAACTCACTTAAGATAAAAAATGGATTTATAGAGCCAAATTTATTAAATGCAAAGGCTGAAAAAGCATACCAGTTTGAACGAGAAGGTTACTTTTGTAGAGATAGTGAGTCTGTTGGATTAATATTTAATAAAACTGTTGGGCTTAGAGATACCTGGAATCAATAATCCATTTTTTGAAGCCAGTCATTCACTCGCTTTACTTCAGAATGGTTAGTTGTATCAATCTGAAGAGGAGTGACTGAAACAAAGTTATTGGAAATTGCATGGAAATCTGTACCCTCTGAATTATCGGCTTCCTTCCCATTCTCACCAATCCAATAAAGAGATGTATCCTCTTTATCCTTAATACTTGGTTCAGATTTATGCCTGCTTCCTAGGCGAGTACTCTTAATACCTTTAATTTCACTAAGAGGAATATCTGGAACATTAACACTAATAATGGTGTTGTATGATAGTTCAGATCTATCAATTTGGGTAACTAATCTCTTAGCAATTTCTCCCGCTGTCTCGAAGTGGTTACATTCCCAACTAGCTAAAGAAATGGCAATTGATGGAAGCCCTAAAAATCGTCCTTCTATAGCCCCGGCAACGGTTCCAGAATAGATGGTATCGTCCCCCAGGTTTGCCCCAAAATTAATACCAGTTACCACCAAATCAATTGACTCCTTTATAAAACCACACAATGCCAAATGAACGCAATCAGTCGGCGTTGCATCGATTGCATAAATATTTTTTTCAATTTGAATTGGCTTTAATGGTCTTCCAAGAGTTAATGAGCTACTTGCTGCAGACTTATTCTCACTTGGAGCAACAACAATGACTTCTGCAATTTCACTAAGAGATTTTGTAAGCTGTTTGATGCCCTTGGCCTGGTAGCCATCATCATTACTTATAAGAATTCTCATTAACTGATTGTTAAGGCAATCTTATCTTTACTAACACCTACTTTGACAGTTCCACCAGCGCTTAGCTTACCAAAAAGAAGCTCATCAGCGAGAGGTTTACGCACCTCTCTTTCTATTAATCTCATCATTGGACGGGCGCCCATCATAGAGTCGTAGCCATTTTCTGCAAACCATTTTCGAGCTGCATCTGAAACAATCAATGAAACATTTTTTTTCTCAAGGACGTCTTCAAGCTCAAAAAGAAATTTATTGACTACATAGACAACAACCTCTTCATTAAGCTTATTAAAGTAAATAATTTCTGAGAGGCGATTTCTGAATTCTGGTGTAAATATCTTTTTAAGCTCACCTTCGTAATCAAGAGAATGATCTTGCTCATTAAATCCAATGGAGGCTCTTTGAACATTTTGAGCTCCAACATTAGAAGTCATAACAAGTATCACATTACTAAAGTCAACTTCACGGCCATTAGCATCAGTAAGCTTTCCATGATCCATAACTTGAAGTAGGATATTAAAAATATCAGGATGTGCTTTCTCAATCTCATCCAATAAAAGAACCGCATAAGGATTACTATTCACTGCTTCTGTTAATAGGCCTCCCTCGTCGTATCCAACGTAGCCAGGGGGAGATCCTATAAGCTTAGATATAGCATGCCTCTCCATATATTCTGACATATCAAATCTTAATAATTTGACGCCCATAATTCTTGAGAGCTGCTTACAAATTTCAGTTTTACCAACTCCTGTAGGACCAGCAAATAAAAAAGAGCCCATTGGCTGCTCAACTGGAGAAAGTCCAGAGCGAGAAAGTTTTATAGCAGTTGATAAAGACTCAACAGCATTATCTTGACCAAATACACCAAGCTTAAGATCACTCTCAAGACTTTTAAGTAAAGATTTATCATCACTAGTAACTTGGCGAGAAGGAATACGAGCAAGCTTAGCAACAATATTTTCGATATCAGGAACTCCAATATTGACTTTACGCTTTGATTTAGGAAGTATCTGCTGAAGAGCGCCCACTTCATCAATGACATCTATCGCTTTATCTGGAAGGCGTCTATCGCCAATATGTCGATGCGTTAACTCTGCTGCAGAAACTAAAGATGCAGCTGAATATTTAACTTTATGATGAGCTTGATAATATTTTTTTAGACCATGCAAAATTTTGATTGTATCTTCAACTGAAGGCTCCTCAATATCCACCTTTTGAAAACGCCTTGTGAGCGCATGATCTTTTTCAAAAATCTTACGATATTCATCATAGGTTGTAGAACCTATACATTTAAGTGAGCCATCTGCAAGAGCTGGCTTAAGAAGGTTAGATGCATCTAAAGAGCCGCCAGAAACGCTTCCTGCACCAATTAAAGTATGAATTTCATCAATAAAAAGTACTGAATTTTTATCCTTTTCTAAATCTGTAAGTACTGACTTTAATCGCTTTTCAAAATCACCTCTATACTTTGTTCCAGCAATTAGTACGCCAACATCTAGAGAATAAATAGTTGTATCTTTTAGAATTTCAGGAACCTGACCATCCACTATCCTCTTAGCTAGTCCTTGAGCAATAGCGGTTTTACCAACTCCAGCCTGACCAACAAGTAAAGGATTGTTTTTGCGCCGTCTTGATAAAATTTGTACCGTTCTAAGAACTTCTTCCTCTCTACCAAGAAGAGGATCAATTTCACCAAGTCTAGCTTTTTCACATAAATTAGTTGTAAAAGATTCAAGAGAAGATGGTTTAGCTTGTTTTTCACCTTCAACTTTTTTTGTTTCTTCAGCTGGATTATCAGCCAGATGGGAAGAAATTCCCTCCATAACATCCAACCTGGAAATATTATTTAATTTAAGCATATAGACAGCATGCGATTCTTTTTCAGAGAAAATACTAACAAATACATTCATCGCGTTAACAGAATTTTTTTGAGCAGACTGCGCCTGATAAACACTCCTTTGAAGAACTCTTTGAAATCCCACTGTTGGAACGATATCTATTTCAGCATCTTCAGAGATAATAGGAGTGTGTGAGTCAATATATTGATCTAATTCAGCGCGAAGTTCGTCGATGTTGACTCGCTTACCACGAAGAAATGCAATAACTTCATCCATATTAAGAAGGGCTAGCAATAAATGCTCTACCGTTACGAACTCAAGGCGACGATTTCTAGCCTCAGTCATCACCATATTAATTTCTTGCTGTAATCCTTGTTCAATCATAAAATACTATTTTTTTATATACTCAATTAATACTTAATTTTAACATCACTATAGGCAATTTTAATCAAAAGAAATTCAAATTAATCTTAAATAAATTGTTAAATAGATCTCAATTTACTTTCAAAATCTTCCCTATTATGATAACCACCACAAAGTTGGCGATACCCTGTCAAAGATGAACGTGCATGAAGAAGTCTCCAATTATCAAACGTTAATACTTTTCCAGGATTCAACATAAACTCAAATTGGCGACTTGAGTCATTAGCTAGATTATGAAATATTTTATAAGCATCATAAAACTGAATCATTAATTCATTTTCTAACCTAAAAGGCGCACGATCATGATTATTAAAGCTTACTTGAATAACATCACCATTATCATTGACCCGAAATAATGGTCGATATGCTTCTAAATAAGTATCTGGCTTGATATACCGCCCAGGAATATTAACATTACATAGAACACTAAATGCATCAGGATGCTCATGTCTCATCTTTTCTGCAATTGCAAGACCATCAATTAATTGATTTTCACCACCAATAGAATCTCTTTTTATACAGTGCAATGTTTGAAGTCCTGGCGCATCATGAACATATGTTCCATCTGTATGTGGCTCAATAGCTAGTGATGTAAAAGCAGTATCATCAGGATTTTCAAGCTTATTATCCCAAACAGCAAACCCTCCAAAAATAGAGTTTCTAATATAAGCCATTCTCTCCATCAACTCTTTTGTTGCTTCTGGAGTTTCAGGAGTCTCTGTTACTATAGCAAAGCCAACTCTTTGAATATGGTTTAACCAGGTTTTTATTCCTCCATCACTCATAAGCTTCTGATAGGTTATTTCTGGGAAGTCCTTAATTTCATTTGAGGAATTCCATACGTTGGTGCAATTCAATGCATATGACTGAGGAAGTCTTGGAACTGACATAGTTCGAAGTAATTTAAAAGACAGAATACTTTCCGATTGGTCATCCCATTTAATAAAAATACTTTCAGAAGGGCCATCAAGCCATATTTTGTTGACAGTATTATTTGGTGGCTCACTAAATGAATCAATCTGACGTTGTTTAGTATCTGGATGCAGGTCCTCTTTGCTTTCACTGTGGTCTCTAAGCCAAAACCAAGGATAGCAACTCAAGGAATCATCACTCCAAAAAATATTTAAACCTTTATCTAATGATTCAATAGATTTGATTAACATGTTTCTTCCTTAATTAAATTTATATAGTGAATAAATTTTATCATCTCAATAGGCATTAAATTCAAAAAATTATATATCTATCTCTCTCAAGATAGCCATAAGTGGCTGATTATTTTCTCTAGAATAGCCAATTACTTGCTTAACTTTTGTTTGAGCAACATCATAAGAATATGTTCCACATACTGCTTCGCCATCTATATGAATTTTAAGCATAATGGCTTCAGCAGCTTGAAACTCTTTATGAAAAAATCTCCGTAATATCTCTACTACAAACTCCATTGAGGTATAGTCATCATTTATCAAAATAACGTCAAAACGATTTGGAATTTTTAGTTTGTGCTTTACAGTTTTTAAATTAGCCTGACTCATTTGATTAGCTAAAAGATTTTTTTAATAATAAAACTATTGCAATAACCATTACCACAATAGAGGGCAATATAACGCTCAATAAAGGGCTAAAGTCCAGGCCTAATGCCATTGTGCTAGCAATTCTTGACAACATTTCAAATGATAATCCAAGCGCAACTCCAAAAAATATTTTTCTCCCCAAGGTTACATCCCGTGTAGATCCAAAGATAAATAACATTGCAAGTACAATCATTGCAATAAGAGTTATAGGCTGGATTAAACGCTTATATAACTCCACCTCAAAAACTCCTGAGCGTAATTTATTACCAGACAAAAATCGAACCTGCTTAATAAGGGTAAAGGATGAAAGGTCTTCAGGCGCTTTTTCTAAACTATCAATCAAATCCTGATCAAATGAGACTATTTTATTGTATGAATTTCGTTCTTTTAAAGAAATATTATCAAAAAAACTTGAATCATCAAAAGAAAAAATCACACTACCATTCATATCTAAAGAATCCCCATCAAAAATAGCATTTTCTGCCTTAATAACTCTTTCAATCTTATTCGATGAATTAACTTCAATAACTGTAATGCCACTCAATAATGTTCCATCGATATTTCTTTTAACATTAATAAAGTTATCACCATCTCTAATCCAAAAACCATCTTGATTGATTGTTGTACTTGAATTTCCCAAAGCATTTGACCTGCTACTTTCAGCAAAGTTACTTACAATTGGAGCTATAAACTCGCCTATAGAAATGAAAAAAAGTAAAAAGATAAGGGAATTTTTTAAAGTGAGTGATGTAATTTTAAATATAGAAGCGCCAGACACCCTAAAAATAAGAAGCTGCCCAGTTGTAGCAAGGTGCCCCATACCTAAAATACATCCCAATAATATTATTGGTGATGCCTGTTTATATAAAACTTCTGGCAACTTAAGAATAATATAGGTAAATGCTGAAAGGACCGTATAACCTTCTTTTCCAACGCTATTTAGCTCTTCTAAAAAGTTAAAAAAACTATAGATACTAGTCCAAACCACAAGAACAATTATTGTGTAGCTTAAAAGCGTTTTAGCAATGTAACGGTCTCTTATTTTCATTAAAATAACATTTTAGATATTTAATTTTTTTAAAGTAATTTTCTTATGTCCAATATTCAAAATCACAAAATACTAATTCTAGATTTTGGCTCTCAATATACTCAACTAATTGCAAGAAGAGTAAGAGAGATAGGTGTTTATTGTGAATTATTACCTTATGATGTAAATCCACATTTTATTGAAAATTTCAACCCAAGTGGCATTATTCTTTCTGGTGGGCCAGATACAGTTAGTCAGGATGATTCTGCAAGAGCACCAAATATCATATTCGAACTAGATATACCTATACTAGGAATTTGTTATGGCATGCAAACTATGGCTGTTCAACTTGGTGGTTATGCCAAAAGCGCATCAAAAGCAGAATTTGGCTTTACGCAGGTTCGTGCCCAAAATCATTCTAAACTTTTAAGTGGAATTAATGATAAAACTAACTCAGATGGGCATGGACTTTTAGATGTTTGGATGAGTCATGGTATTGAAGTGACAAGATTACCTCCAGATTTTGAACTAATAGCTTCATCTGCTAACTGTCCGATTGCTGGCTTTGCTAATAATAATAAAAACTACTTTGGGCTTCAATTTCACCCTGAAGTGACTCATACAAAGAAAGGAACACAAATTTTGCAAAGATTTGTTCAAGATATCTGCAAATGCAAAATGAATTGGACTACTGATAATATTATTGAAAATTTATTGCTAAGTATTAAAAGACAAGTTGGTGATAAGAAAGTTCTTTTAGGTCTATCAGGTGGCGTTGATTCTTCAGTTGTAGCTATTCTTCTTCATAAAGCTATAGGGGAGAAGTTAACCTGTGTTTTTGTTGATAATGGCCTTTTAAGACTTAATGAAGGAGATGAGGTTATGGATACTTTTAAAGAGAATATGGGTGTAAAGGTCATTCGTGCAGATGCACAATCATACTTCTATGATGAGCTTTCTAATGAATCTGATCCAGAATTAAAAAGAAAAATCATAGGCCGGGCTTTTATAGAAATTTTTAACCAAGAGGCGCAAAAGATAAAAGATATTAAATTCTTAGCCCAAGGAACTAT
>Ga0209482_1002783_pt1 | contig 10547 bp, 20 predicted proteins | sample CoawatmetaG10DNA_FD_187512 | JGI IMG/M metagenome (GOLD analysis project Ga0209482, IMG submission 187512) | Marine microbial communities from the West Antarctic Peninsula - Coastal water metaG104-DNA (SPAdes) (version 2) | ecosystem: Environmental > Aquatic > Marine > Coastal ... | reverse complement strand
AGCTTTTTTATTTTTTTTAATCCAACTGAATCCACAAGTTTTATATGTAAACCCCCATGATTTTATTGTATCTAAACCTTCTTGTAACAAAGGATAAGTTACCCAAATAAACAATACACAATTATTTTCAGTAATTTTATTTATTGGTAAGTTTTTAATATCTTGAATAGTCATAACGTCATATTTTGGAGATTTTTCATCACCTTTTTTAGACCATGTTTTAAATGTCCATGCAGGATCAGCATAAATAATATTATATTTCTTTTTAGGGAATGGTATCATTTTCTCCTTGCAAATATTGTTCTCCAACACCAAGATCTAACCATAGATATAGCTGTAAATATTACTGCTATATGAAAGCTCTCAAGAACTGTTGGGTGTAAATCAAAAAATGGGAATATAAATAATTGTATTAGTGTAGATAATATTAAACCACTACCTACATCTATAAATGTTTCGAATAAGTTTCTCATTTTTTATCTTTAAATCTTTCTTCTTCTTTTATTTCCTGGTCAGCTTCCTTAATACTCTTTCCGTTAATATGTAAATACCAACATTCAACGCAATAATCTTTTCCTTTTTCTATTACATCTGCATGATTTTTGCATTTAATACAGACCTTATAATCTCCGTATATATTGGTCTTAATTGGTAGCATAATAAAAAATCCATAGAGCCAACTCTATAGCAATAATTGTTTCAAGCATGGTTTTCCCTCCTTTTTAAAATTTTTATATTTGTTATAGGTAACCCCATTCATGGCTCTAGAACCATCCAGAATATAAGTTAACATTAGTTCCTTTAATTCTTTAAGGTCTAATTGTTTAATAGGTGTTTTTGTTTTTGTATTGTAAAACATTGTTATATTTTTCCTTCCATAGCTTTTTAAATTCAAAATTGTCAGCTCTATGTTGAGCCTTATCAAATTTAATTAGCATCTTATCTATTTTATCTATGTTGTTGGTTTTTATGATTGGATAACCAAAGTTATTTCTTTCCATTTTCTCCCCCTTCTTCATTGTTTAAATTAATAACCAAATCCTCTGGCAAGTCAACTACTTCTGTTCTATTAGGCTCTATAAGGCTATTATCTTGCTTTTCTATGCCTAGACACTCTTTGATATATTTAAAGATTCTATGTTTAAGCTTCATTATTTTTTGTTTGCTCTATAGGGTTTATTTTGCTTTCTCTATATCGTTTATTTTGCTCATCAATATAATCTTGACTACTTCTTGCAAGATTACAACCTACAACTATTATAATTAAAATAGTGCCTAATAATATCCATTCCATTTAATAACCTAACCAATTTTTTATATGTTGCAATTTATATATTTCTTTGTTTCCTAGATCCTTAATAAAATCTTTAAGCTCATTGTAATTATTATGACCATGATTTTTTAAGATTCTAATTACTTTTATTTTGGTTATTGTTTCCATTATAAGCCGCCTTGTGTTGCTAATTGGTGAAGTGCCATTAATCCTAAAATTACAAATACACTTACCGCAAATGTAAAGCCTAGAACGTAGTAAATAGCTTTTTTCATTAGTTCCCCCATGTTGGTTTATTATTTGTTTCTTTAGAATGAGATAAAAGATTATATGTGTCTAAAGTCCATAATTGATGGTCACTTGACCATATTGGCGTTTTAATAGGTGCATCAACTACAATAGTAACCAAATCATTATTGATTTCTTTGATGTAATATTGATAATCTTTCCCACTAGAACCATGATAAGTTAAAACTTTTTTATCAACCATGTATTCTTCTATTTTATTTATATTGTCCATTGTTTACCTTTCTTTTAGTTTCTGATCTCATCAGTTAGGGATTAACCCTAAGACAAGGGGAACAAGTCCCCAAGTTTCGATCTTTAAGCTGCTTGTTTTTTTGGCTCAAATCCTAAGATAATATTAGCCATAAAATCAAAGTAATTTTGAGTAACTGTATTTTTTAGCTTATCATTTGGGTTAGGATTAATTGAACCCATTTTGATGGCTAGGTCGACAATAGCATCATTATAATATTCTATATCTAATGCTAGACCAGATAACCATTCAGACATAGCTTTATGTTTGCCAACTCTTAATGGTATATTATGACAATAATATTCAGAATAAAAACGGTCAAAAATATAATCAATCTTTTTTGACTCTGTTGTGATTGCTTTACCTTCTCCATCTTCTTCGATAGTTGAAAGAATATAATTTTTATAATTCTTTTTGTATTCTGTATGATGTAATTTAGTCATTGTTTTTCTTTCCTTTATTTGATTTGTTTTAAACATGATTACTTGTATCATTCTTGTTCTATATGTCAAATAATAAAAGCATATTATTTAAATTAATTTGTTCGCTGTTTGTTCCTCATTTTATGCTTGATTGTTTAATACTTACCCTTTAAATAGATAACCAGAAAGCAACAAAGAAAGGAATATATGACGAAACAAGGGTTTTCCATGATACCAAATCAACTAATTATAGATGAGAGGTTGAGCAAGGAAGCAAAGCTATTATTTATATATTTAAGATATTTATCACCTAAATTCAGAATATTAAGAAATAAAACTTTATTAAGTAAGTTAGATATGTGCTTGAGTACATTACAGAAGGCAAAGCTTGAATTGGTCGCAAATGAGTACCTAGTTGTCCACAGGAAGACCTCAGCTAATTTTTACGACCTTAGACTACCTATCTCACACTCAACCGATAGAGTATTAAATAAGCACCCTACTAAGTATAATTTACTTAGTATTAATAAGAACAATACTATGTATAACAACAATAACCTTAACAAGGAAAAGTTCAAAGGTTTTAAGAAGCTTAAAGGTTTTAAAGATGATAAGTGATATATACTATTATAAAGGTAAACCTTTACAGAAAAGCTATAGTAACAATTACACCCCCCCTGAAAAACTTGAAATAGTTAATAAAATAAATAATGACTTTGCAAGTGGTATGCTCTCATTTTCCCAAATGAATTGGATAATAGAGAATGCTTTGTTTGGCAGCTTCTGTTGCATGAGAATTATTGATAAATTATTATTTGATAAGAAAATTAAGCTAAACCCTCTTACACTTGACAAACGAACATTTAATACAATTAAGAAGCCATTCGACTTTTAAAGCTTTTAAATATCTATATGTTGTGGTAATAATGTTGAAGGCTACTAGCTCCCTTGCTTTGGTCTATTAGTTATATAACTGTTACTGGTGGAGTCTTTCCCTTTCTTTCTAACTCTGCCAGTAACCCTAAATAAAATATTATGGCAGGACGACCAAGAAAATTAAACAGAAAACTAGAAGAACAGATCCTGGAATTAATTGCTGATGGTTTAACAATTAGACAAGTATTTGAAAGACCAGAGATTGAGTATAATTGGTCTAGCTTTAGAAAAGAATTATTAAACTCTGAAGAACTAATGATGAAATATAATCAAGCTAAACAATTAAGTGTTGATTTAGAGCTCAGTTCTTTAAAAGATAAACGATTAGAATTAGAAGCAAAGATTGAGTCTGGTGAGTTAGATCCCAAAGCAGGTCAAAATTTAGTCAATCTATTTAAATTAACAATTGCATCAAGCCAATGGTCTGCAAGTAAAATTATACCAAAGAAGTTTGGAAAAGCTGCTGAAACTCTGTCAATTAAATCAGAAAGCAACGAACCTTTGACTATTTCATGGTCTAAACCTTGAATTAATTATGAATATTTACTTTGCTAAACCTTCTAGAAGTATTGATAGTATTGAAAGAGTTATAAAAAGAACACACAAAGTTACAAGATATTACATACGAAGTAAAAACATAGCCAATATGAAAGGAATATAAGAACATTTAGCGAACATTCTGATAATCATTAATTATCGGAAAGATTAGTAGTGATAGTCTGTAATTATCACTAGTAATAAAAGCTAGATAAATGAAAGCTAATTGGTAAATAGGGGGGGTTTTAAACTGGGTACACCCATTTTTGGAGTTACCTCTTAGAATAATGTTGATACAAGGCATAAACACATGGATGATAAATTCTTAAAAACAACGATCTTTATAATCAAGAATAAAGTAACAAAAAAACCAATAGTTATTACTCACTTTGAAGGGTTCAAAGATAAAGCTGATGCTGAAGACTTTTCATTGTTTATTAAAGAACAGTTTGTCCTGGAAGAAGATTTTTTAAATCAAAACAAAACTTTACATTAGGGGGGGTGCTTTTTAAAATATGAAACAAATTGTAATTCCATACGCACCAAGAGAAATCCAAAATTTTTTGCATGAAAAATGCGATACGAACCGCTTCAATGTAGTAATAGTTCACAGAAGGGGAGGTAAGACCGTCTTTGCTATCAACCACTTGATTAGAGCAGCTCTAACGTCCAGTAAACCCTATCCTAGATATGCTTTCATCTCTCCGTACCGTTTGCAGGGAAAGAGTACAGCATGGGATTATATGAAACAATTTTCTGCCACAATTCCAGGTGTTAAATTTAATGAGTCTGAACTTAGAGTTGACTTTCCTATAAACAATTCCAGAATACAGATTTTAGGCGGTGAGAATAGTGCTGCTATTAGAGGTCAATACTTTGATGGTATAGTTTGTGATGAAACCCAGAATCTTTCGCCAGACCTCTTTGATACTATTTTAAGACCATGCCTCTCCGACAGGAAAGGTTTCGCAATATTTATCGGTACGCCAATGGGAAGAAATTGGTTCTACGAATTACATGAAAAAGCTAAGAAAAATAAAGATTGGTTCACAGCTGTTTTCAAAGCTTCGGAAACTAAGATTATAGCTCAAGAGGAATTAGATGCAGCCAAACAAACCATGTCGCCAGAAAGTTACGATCAAGAATTTGAATGCTCCTTTCAAGCTGGAATAAGTGGTTCTTACTTTGGATCTACAATTGAAGAATTAGAGAAGTCAGGCAAGGTTACAAACTTTGATATAGAAGAAGATTTAGAAGTTGAAACATGGTGGGATTTAGGCATGAATGATTCTACTGTAATTACCTTTGCTCAACGAAGAACTAGCGGCGAAATTAGAATTATTGATTGCTACGAAAACTCAGGTGAAGGCTTAGAGCATTATATTAATATCGTAGATAGCAAACCTTACAAGTATTCAAAGCATATAGCTCCCCATGATATTAGGGTAAGAGAGATCGGCACTAATAAATCTAGGTGGGAAACAGCAAAAGAACTAGGACTAGAATTTGACATAGCACCCAAACTTAGTGTAGAAGACGGTATTGAACAAGTAAGAAGAATGTTGCCGAAATGCTACTTTCATAAAAACAATTGCAATAAGCTTGTAGAAGCGTTAAAGTCTTATTGTAAGCGTTGGGATGAAAAAAATAATTGCTTCAGAAATAAACCTCTGCACAATTGGGCATCTCACTTTTGTGATTCGATAAGATATGGAGCTGTAACAGAACCCATAGAAAGATCGGATTGGAAAAAGCCAATAAGAATAGATACAAATTATATAGTTTAATATGGCAAAAAAAAATAAAGACCAAAAAGAAAATTCAGACTTAGAACTAAAAACCATAATAGGAAACCAGATAACAAATGGTTTAGGCTATTTAGGTGGACAGCTTTCAGATCAAAGAAGAAAATCTTTAGAATATTATCTAGGCGATAAACTTGGAACAGAAATAGATGGTCGTTCACAAGTCGTTAGCACAGATGTATCTGATACAATCGAAAGTCTATTACCAAATTTATTAAGAGTATTCACAGCTTCAGATAATGTTGTTCGTTGCGAACCTATGACTGCCGAAGATGTACCTATGGCTGACCAAGCGACAGCTTATTTAAATCATGTTTTCTATAAAGAAAATAATGGCTTCCAATTATTATATAATTTTTTTAAAGATGCTCTAATAGAAAAAAATGGCTTCCTAAAAATCTACTGGGACGACTCTGAAAAAGTTGATTACGAAACTTACGAAAATTTATCACCAGTTGAGAAAGAGGCTTTGCAAGATACTAAAGATGAAATAGAAATTGTTGACGAAGAAGTATTTGAAGATGAAGATGCTAAAGAACAATTCGAAGCAACCTTAGCTCAGTACGAAGCACAAGGTGTGGATGTAAGTCAAATCCAAGTTCCTAATTTTAATTTATATAATTGCAAAATTAAAAGAATTAAAAAAACAGGAAAAGTAAAAATCGAAAGTGTTCCGCCAGAAGAATTTTTAATTGAGAGAAATGCTAAGACGATTGATGATGCCGATTTTGTAGCTCATAAAGTTTTGATGACAAGATCAGATTTAGTTTCAATGGGTTACTCTCAAGATGAAGTTGATGAATTACCAAAATCAGATTTAGATATTTACAATAATGAAGAAATTGTAAGGATGAGAGATATAGACGAATATAATGTTTCTACTCCAACGGATAGCTCAACAGAAAAAGTTTTAATTTATGAATGTTATATAAAATACGATTACGATGGTGATGGTATTGCAGAGTTAAGAAAAGTTGTTGCAGCAGGTAGTGATGGTTCTCACATATTATCTAATATGCCTTGTGATAATATTCCCTTCGTTACAGTAACTCCTATTCCTATGCCACACAGATTTTATGGAAGATCAATTTCAGAATTAGTTGAAGATGTTCAGTTAATGAAATCTACTGTGATGCGACAGTTGTTAGACAATATGTATTTAACAAATAATAACAGAGTTGCGATCATGGATGGTATGGTTAATATGGATGACCTACTTACGACTAGACCTGGTGGAATCGTTAGAACTAAACAACCACCGAATCAAGTTTTACAACCGCTACAAGCTCAACCAATTTCACAACAAGCTTTTCCTTTATTAAGTTATTTAGATTCAGTTAGAGAAGGTAGAACTGGTGTTTCAAAAGAAGCTCAAGGTTTAAGTCCTGATACATTAAATGCTAAAACTGCAACTGGTGTAAATGCTTTGATGACGCAAACTCAAATGAGATCAGAATTGATTGCTAGAGTCTTTGCAGAAACAGGTGTTAAAGAATTATTTAAAAAAATATTTGAACTAATGGTTAAGTATCAAGATAAAGAAAAAATTATTATGATGAGTAACCAATACATTCCAGTTAGACCTACTGAGTGGAGAGATAGATTTAATATATCAATCGTTGTAGGATTAGGAACTGGTTCTAAAGAACAACAAACTATAATGTTAAATTCTATTTTAGAAAGACAGATCCAAGCTTTCCAATTACAAGGCGGTAGAGAATTACCAATGGTTAGTCTTAAAAATATGTATAACACTTTGACTAAAATGGTTGAAAATGCTGGACTTAAAAATGTAGATACTTACTTTGTTAATCCTGATGTTGGTAAAAAAATGATGCCACCTCCTCAACCACCACCACCATCTCCAATTGAGAAAATAGAATTTACTAGAATTGATGCTGAGAATAAAAGAAAAATGGCAGATATTGAAATTAAATACAAAGAGTTAGAGCAAGACAATAAAAAATTAATGTTAGATTTTGAATCTAAAATGAAAGAAATGTCTTTAAAATACAATACCCAATTAGATAGTGCAAAAATTAAAGCTGATGCCGAAATGGAAAAAATGGTTTTCTCTGAACAGAGTAAAATACTTGACCAAGCACAAAAATCGACTAATATGTTTCAACAACAAGTAAAAGGACTAAATGGAAACGCAAGACCAGACGAACAGGTCGGTGGAAGTGAGCCGATCCAACGAAGCGAAACAAATACTGGGGAGTAAACTTTTTCAAGAGAGCATGGAAACTCTTAAAAAAATTTATTCTGAAGCACTTCTTGAAAAAACAGGTGCTGATGAAAGTGAAACCAGAGAAAAACTTTGGATCGCTTATAATGTTGTAGGTAAAGTGGAACAACACTTACATACAATAGTTGAAACTGGAAAACTTGCATCTAAACAGTTGGAAGATTTCAGACAGCAACAGAATAATACAAAATTTTAACCACTAAGGTTAGAATAAGCCAAGTCGAAAGACAGCTTAACTAGGAGAAGACTAAATGTCTGACGGAAACCCTTTACTGAACAATGAGTCAGTACAAGGTGCGGCTAAAACTATTGAAGGTTTGATGGACTCTAATGGAGTTATCAACAAATCTACAAAAGAAGCAACACCAGTTGAACCAAAAGAAACTACAGAAGTAGAATCTGAGGTTGAGCAAAAACCAGAAGCTCAAGTTGAGGAAACTCAAGAAGTTGCTGAAGAAGAACAAGCATCACAAGATGAAAATGCAATTGAAGAACAAGAAACCGATCTACACCAAGTTACAGTTAATGGTGAAAAGATTGATGTTGACCTTGACGAATTAAAAGCAGGTTATCAAAAAGATGCCGACTACAGACGAAAAACTGAGGAGATAGCAATCGAAAAAAGAGAGCTTAAATCTGAAGAAGATCGTTTGAAGAATCAGTATTCGACCAAGATGGACGATTTAAATTCATTAGTGGTTACTTTAAATGCTGAGATTAACAATGATGTAAGTTCTAAGGAGCTTGATGCTCTTTGGGATGAAGATCCAACTGAGGCTGCTAGAGTTGATCGTAAAATTAATAAACGAAAACAATCAATTCAACAAGCACAGCAAAAATTGAGAGAACACCAAAATGCTCAATTTCAGGAAGTGTTAAAAGGTGAACAAAGAAAACTTCACTTAAAACATCCTGTACTTGCTGATCCTATGAAGGGTAATGCAGTTAAGTCAGATATTATGGGTTATTTAAGTTCTAAAGGATTCTCAAATGAGGATGTTTCAAGAATTTATGATTCAAGAATGTTTGATGTCATCATGGATGGAATGAAAGCTAAAGCGAATAAACCCAATTTAGTAAGTAAAAAAGTTAAACCATCTAAATTTGTTAGGTCAGGCGTTAAAACTACTAAAGAAGATATAAATAGTCAAACTAGGTTGAATCAGATTAAGACGTTGAAGAAATCAGGAAGCACAAAAGATGCTACCGATTTATTGATGCGTTATCTATAAACAATAACCTAACGGAGAAAATAAAATGGCTACATATCAAACATACCAAGCTATAGGAAACAGAGAAGATCTAGTTGATATTATATATTCAATTAGTCCAACTGAAACACCCTTTATGTCTGGGATTGCTAAAACAAAAGCAACAAACACACTACATGAATGGCAAACTGACGCACTAGCTGACGTTGCTGCAAATGCTGCTGTTGAAGGAGCTGCTATAAGTTATGCAACTCTAACACCATCAGTTAAAGAAACTAACCACACTCAAATTTCTACTAAAGGAATTAAAGTTTCAGGAACTCAAGATTCTGTAACTGCCGCTGGAAGAAATAATGAGTTAGCTTACCAAGTAGCAAAAAGTGCTAAAGAGTTAAAAAGAGATATGGAAGTAGCTCTTTTATCTAACGTAGCAAAAGCCGCTGGTAACGCAACAACTGCTAGAAAACTTGGTGGATGTCAAACATGGTTCGAAACTAATGTTGATGCTGGTGTTGGTGGATCAGGTGCTGGAAATGGTGCAATCAGAACAGATGGTACTCAAAGAGCATTTACTGAATCACAATTAAAAAGTGTTTTAGTATCTTGTTACAATGAAGGCGGAAACCCTAACATGATTATGGTTAATGCTTTTAACAAACAAAAACTATCTGGATTTACTGGTGGTTCTACTAGATTTGACGCTGCAGAAGATAGAAGATTAATTACTTCTATTGATGTATATGAGTCAGACTTTGGAACTATGCAAGTTTCTCCAAATAGATTCATTAGAGGTGCTAATGGTACTTCTGCTAAAATAGGTCAAGACGCACTTATTTTAGATATGGAATACTGGGCATGTTCTTTCTTAAGAGATTTCTCACTACAAACTCCTGCACAAGACGCTGATGCAGATCAGAGATTTATGGTTGCTGAATACACTCTTGAGTCAAGAAATGAAAAAGCAAGTGGTTTAATCACAGATTTAACTACTTCATAATAAATAGATTTGCTTGGGGTGTAACCTAAAAAAATGCACCCCATTCAATTAAACAAAATGTTGAAGTCTTAAAAAGGTTATAGACGGAACAACTAACGGAGAAAAAAAATGAGAACATTAAACGACTACTTTATAACATCTGCAATTCCAGACGTATCAACAGCATCACAAACTTTTGTTTGTGTTCCTGATGGTGGAAGAATTGTAAAAATTATTACACATAACAAAGCAGTTACAACTGGCACAGCAGCTATTTCTTTTGAAATTGGTGGTATAGCAGTAACTGGTGGAGCAATAAGTCATACAGCTTCAGGATCAGCTGGTAGAATAGCAACTGCTGAACCTACTGCTCTTAATAGAGTTGAAGAAGATGGAGCTATTGAATGTATTACTAATGGTGGATCATCAAATGCTTCTAAAATGGAAATTACTTTCGTAATTAGAAGATAATAGTATATAACAATATTTGGGGGATCTTGCCTAGCGGTAATTCCCCCTTACTAACTAATGGAGAAAAAAAATGAGTTTTAATTACGGACTAAGACCTACTACACATCAAGGTAAAACAAGTGGTGGAACA
>Ga0209482_1002782_pt1 | contig 10549 bp, 8 predicted proteins | sample CoawatmetaG10DNA_FD_187512 | JGI IMG/M metagenome (GOLD analysis project Ga0209482, IMG submission 187512) | Marine microbial communities from the West Antarctic Peninsula - Coastal water metaG104-DNA (SPAdes) (version 2) | ecosystem: Environmental > Aquatic > Marine > Coastal ... | reverse complement strand
TAATTGAACATTGATATTTATTGTAAACTTTAATCATCTGTAAAAGAACACTATCATCATCAATATTATCACAAAGATCATCAGCAAGAACAACAGCAAAAGGGACATTACCAATTAATGCTTCTCCAGTAAGAATAGCATCCCCCAGACCAAGCATTTTTCTTTGTCGCACATAAGTAAATGTTGAGCTTAAAATAATTTTCTGTATTTCTTGTAAATAATGCTCTTTTGGTGTTCCAATTAATTGAGATTCAATTTCAATAGAATTATCAAAATGATCTTCAATCGATCGTTTACCTCTTCCAGTCACAATGGCCATATTTTTTATTCCAGCAGATAATGCTTCTTCAACTCCAAATTGTAATAATGGCTTTGTTAGGATTGGGAGCATTTCTTTCGGGATGGCTTTTGTAGCAGGTAGGAAGCGTGTTCCATAACCTGCAGCTGGAAACAAACATTTGTTAATCAAATTCTGCAAACCTCATTCAATAGATTAAAAATAAATTTATATAATTATTTATCAAGCAATAAAAAAATCAATAGAAGCACATCTAGCTATTTTGATTGGTTAATTTACAAAAAATCATAATATTAACTAAATCTAATAGTTCTAGATCGAAGCATTGGTTATTAGCATTTTAAAATTGATTATAGTCAATATTCTCTTTATTTATCATATAAATTTTTTTCCAATTGATTTGAACATCATATGTATGAACCAATAAAAATATAACCAAAGAATGTGTGAACATTTTTGTTCTAATTTCACCTTCTAACTTACATCTCTTTCTGACTAAATTGCAAATAAAAAAACTGACAGCAAAATAATCATTGCAAGGTAACTAAGAACCCTACCTAAAAAAATGGAATAAACATTTTGTAACCATGACACATCATCTGAATAAGAGTCAATAGATCTGCTCAACATAGGGTCTAAATAAAAAGCAAAAATAACTGCGCCAAAGCCATGAAAAGTAGCGACAAACTGACTGATAGTCAACCTATTCTCAGGAAACATAATAGCCAACAGAAACGCATTAAAAAAACCAGTTATCAAAAACGTATACGCTAAAAAAGAGAGTAAAGTTTTTTTTAATATGATCTTATCAAAAGTAAACTTATCGCAAGTCTTTTGATTAGGGTTTGTTTTTTTACTTACTATAGACTTTAATATTGCTATAGGAATAGTATTATTAGCATAATTTTCAAATACAACTTGATAAAATTTTTGGAGACTGTTGATCTTTGTAATCATAGTAACGGATACTATAAAAGTAAGAATATAAGTACAAAGTATTAATAACAAATAATCATTTATGGTAATTCCAGATTCTACTAAGTAAGCTAAAGAAGGTAAAAAAATGATTAATATTAATCGACTTAGTGTATATATAGTTTGGGAGAGTGTAGTTCCTAATGCAGCTCTATTAGTTATTCTTCCAGCAACACGGGTTCCAAATGAGGACATTTCAATAAAATGAACTGATATATAGGTAGTTATAACAATGAGTACTAGTAAAGACATAAAAATTAATGAGGGATTATACATCTCAATATACTATACTTTATAGCACGCATTATTTTCATTTATTGGCACCTTTTTTGTTCTAGTATTTTTTTCAAAAAAATAGCAATCTAATAAAATAATTTCTCAGATAAGTAGCTAACATTTTCATACTAAAATTTCAAAGTTTGGGGGGAAATACTACATTATTTTTTATCCAGCTGCTTTAGGTTATATCTTAGTTTTAGAATGTGTAATAAAAAAGGAATGGGTAGAATTATGAAAATTAAAAAGTTAAGTAAATAGCTCAAACTCTTTCAGAATAAAGTAAATTAACTCTGTTTAGTGTTAAACTTCAAGTTTGTAATATTAGTAAGAATTTTTTAAACAAAATTGATAGCAACATAACGTATGAAAATAGCAATTATTCCTGCTAGAATTGGTAGTAAGCGGATTCCTAAAAAAAATATAAAGGATTTTTGTGGTAAGCCAATGATAGCTTGGGCAATAAATGTTGCGAAAAAATCAGGTTTATTTGATCATATTATTGTTTCAACAGATGATTTAGAAATTATGCATATATCTAATGATTGGGGAGCTGAGACACCATTTATAAGGCCGAAAAATCTTGCAGATGACATAACTCCAACGGTCCCTGTGATCGCGCATGCTATTGAGGAATGTCAGAAGCTTGGTTGGTCTATAGACCATGTTTGTTGTATTTACCCCGCAGTTCCATTATTAGATGTGAGTCATTTAACTAAAGCATATGAGCTCTTGATTAAATCAAAAGAAGATTTTATATATCCCGTAACCGAATATGCACACCCAGTTCAAAGAGCTATGCGTCAACTACCGAGTGGCCAGATGGAATTTCTTAATGTTAATAATGAGTTGGCCAGAACACAGGATTTAGAGTCTACATATCATGATGCAGGGCAGTTTTATTGGGGTAGGCTGGAGGCCTGGATTGAACATAAAAAAATACATACTGATGGTTTAGGTATGGTAATCCCAAATTGGAGAGTGGTTGATATAGATAACACTGAAGATTGGAAAAGAGCTGAGCTACTTAGTGCAGTAATAAAGCTAGATTGATATAGAGGTTTTTGATGAAGATAGTTGTTTTAGGAGCTTCAGGATTACTTGGCTCTGTGCTAGTGCCGAAGTTAATTTTATCTGGTAACGAAGTTACTACGATAGGAAGATCATCTACTAGTCAGTATCAATGTAATGTTGGCAATATAGGCGCAATTAGTGGCATTTTGGATGCTGTAATGCCAGATGTTATAATAAACTTGATTGCTTTAACTGATGTAGACTATTGTGAGCAAAATCCAAATCAAGCTTTTGTCGTTAATGTAAAGACTCTAGAAAATGTTGTGACTTGGATTAAAAAATCAATTTATCAGTGTCATCTAGTTCAGTTTTCGACAGATCAAGTTTATGATTCTGTTGGTCCACACTTTGAAGATAACGTTGTATTGAGTAACTATTACGCATTCTCTAAGTATGCTGCAGAATTAGTTGCGTTAAGGGTTCAGAGCACCATATTAAGAACTAATTTTTTTGGAAAAAGTAATTGTAATAAAAAAACTAGTTTTACTGATTGGCTTTATACTAATATTAGTAATAAGGAAGAGTTATTTTTATTTAGTGACGTTTTTTTTAGTCCACTATCAATGACTACACTTTCTGAAGTAGTATTGAAAATTTTGGAAGTAAAACCTAAAGGAATATTCAATTTAGGTTCGCGCGATGGTTTGAGTAAGTCCGATTTTGCATCCCTATTCGCACAGAAATTAAATCTTGAGGTTCATAATGCTATTGTTACCTCAATTGATGATGCCACTTTTATAAAAAGCTATAGACCAAAAGATATGCGCATGTCTGTGTCAAAGATTGAAAACTATCTAGATATTATAGTGCCCACGTTGGAGGAAGAAATCGATAAGACAATTGGAGACTATAAAGGGATAGTCTGATTCAGTATTCAACATTGGTGAAAGGAGTATTGTCATAAATATAGTTAGGGAATTTAGGCTTTCTGTTAATAATGGGAGATATCTAAGTTAATTGTATCTCTTGGAAGCACTATAATAAGCTAGATACGAGGTCCTGACTAATGACTAAAAAAATAACGCAGTTATCAAGTCATATTGCTACTCAAAAAAGTGTGGTTTAGTAAAGAAAATTTTCTACAGAGTATAATTTTATTTTCAGATAAAGTTAAGGACAATCTTAAATTCTTGATATAGGATTGAAAGCTTCAAAGTTTTGATGATTATCCTCACTAGTCCTTTATAATATGTTTTAGATTTAATCATGCAATCAGGCATTAATAAATGAAAAAAAATGAACTAAAAATTGTTGTAACAACAACTCCTATTCGTCCTGTCCCAACAGACTTCCCACCCATTGGAGCATTAAGTGTTATTAGTTCGTTAAAAGATGCTGGATATTCATCGGTAAAATTTTATGATATTGATAGATTAAGGCCATCATATGAAGAGGCTTTAAATCATTTAATGAAATTAAAGCCTGATATCGTAGGTATAAGCGCTGTAGTTTCTACAGCTTATGAATATACTAAGAAACTTTCATTGGACATTAAGAAAAATTTACCAAATACGACAATTGTTGTAGGTGGTAATCTTGGAGCCAGTGCTGAAATTCTATTGAAACTTACTGGAATTGATTTCGTTGTTGTGGGCGAAGGAGAGAGGGTGATTGTGGAATTTATGGACACTTATATTTTAGAAAATGAAACAAAATCATATACAGATGTTCCTGGTTTAGTTTTTTTAGATGAAAATCAAAACCTTATTAATACTGGTTTTGCAAAGCCAGTTAGTAAGGAAAAGCTTTATGATATTGACTGGAAAATATTAGAAGAGGATTCAATAATTGAGGGTTTTTTCATACCCGTTAATGAGTCAATTTTAGCTAAAGCTGCGTATGGAGATGATCCAAGATCAAAAGAAGAGCATCGGCAGAATAAAACTCTTGGAACAATCGTTTCTTCCAAAGGTTGTGTTGCAAGATGTACATTCTGTCATAGATGGGATAAAGGAATTCGATACATACCAGTTCCAGTTCTTAAAAAAAGGATTCAGGAAGTTATAGAAAAATATAATGTAGGCTTTATAAATTTTGGAGATGAAAATTTTGGCACTCACCATGCTTGGCTAAATGAATTTTGTGAAATGATTAAAGAATTTGATGTGTTATGGCGTGTTGCTGGTATGAGAGTTAATAAAATTGATCAAGAGCATTTACATATGATGAAAGATGCAGGTTGTGTTGCGGTCTATTTTGGAATGGAAACAGGTAGTAATAAAATGCTTGAGATTATGGAGAAAAAGGTTGCATTAGAGGACAATTTTAAAGCCCTGACATGGACGCTTGAAGCTGAATTGAATACTACGGTTCAGCTTATTCTTGGCATGCCAGGTGAAGATTCTGCTACAGTACGTGAAACTGGAAAATTTGTAGAATTTGCTTCCCAGCTTTCTGTAGATCACAATCCACTTAGCTTGAGTATTAATTATGCCCAGGCATTGCCTGGCACGCCACTTTATGAGACTGCAAGAAAGTCAGGAGTTATAGGTAAAGATATTTCTTCTGAAGAAAAGTATTTGTTGTTGATTTCAGATCGTGATGCAAGTGAAGTTGAAACTACACTTAACTTTACTGATGCACCAAAACTTATTACTGAGTCGTGGCGTCCATATTTAACTGCTTTAGCTGCAAGAAGCTATATTAAAAAATTTGGTAGAAAAAATTATGTTAAACATTTGCAAGCATCTAATTACTTTGAAGTTATTGGAGATGAAGATACAGATCTTTCAAATGAAACAGGTTATTTTAATTTTCCTAAAGAAAAAATTGATGTAAATGTAAGCGCATCAACTGACTCAACTAGCAAGGCATCAAAAGCCATGACCATGAAAGATGGTCAATTACCAAGTTTTTGGAAAATTATCGCTAAAAAACAATGGAGGGTTTTATTTGTTGTTTACCCAATGTTTATATATCATTTTAGGTTTTTTCTTCCAATGCTTGTATTAGTTTATTCTTTTTTTCGTCAAAACCCGACTTATGCTGGAAATTTACTTAAAGAATATCTTATTTGGCGTTGTAAGAAGGTTTTGAGTTTGTCTAGGTCTAAGAAAAATATTGAGGCAAAATCACTTAGAAAGATTTTAAAAGATGATCCTTTAGAAATAGTTACAGATTTAACTGCTATGAAGCCTTTACGAGAGGGGCGTTAAAAATAAAAGTAAAGTGTGCATTTCAAAAGCTAATTTAACTCATTTTGAGCTAAAAAATAAAAAAGATTAAAAGTGAGTATGGAAATTTGACTATCTCTATGATTCATCTTCAATCTTGACACTGAGAATAATTAATTTCTTGCCATCTTTTGTTTTAATATATGCATTTGGATATGGGTCAGCAAGCATTCTAATTTTGTTATAGAGAAATTCTGAACTTTCATATTTTATTTCATTAATAGTTATCTCACTATCAGCAGTATTTCTTCTATTAAAGTGTGTAGCTTGAGTATGATCTTGTGGCTTGGGTTTCAAACCATTCTTAATAATATCCAGTGTCAGTTTAATCCCTTCAAACTCTACTCGCTCAAAAATACTATCTAATGTACCTTCAAGACTGATATCCGCTTGACCAACTATATCACCAGCATCAATTTCACTATCCATTATAAATATTGATACTTTGGATTTTCTTTCTCCTGCAATAATTTGATTCTGAATTGGACTGCCACCTCTGTATTTAGGAAGAGGTGAAGGGTGAAGCATAAGACATTTATAATCAGTTAATAGTTTTTCAGAAACAATCCAACTCCATCCATAAAATAAAATTAAATCTGGTTTGAATTTTCTTATGGAGTTTTCATTAAATTCCAATTTTGACCTACATATAAAGTAGTTATCGTTTGTTCTTTTTTCTAGGGCATCATAAATATTTAATACCCATTGTCTATATCCAATACAAGCAATCCTCACTTTTTAAAAATCCTTATAAGGTTAAATGCTTCGGCATATTTAAAACCTGACTGCATCCCTCTCATCATTGCGATTGCTTTAATTCCTTCATTTGACCTTGGAAAAGGGAAGTCTTTGATTTCTGATTCATATATTGAAAGCGCATGACATTTAGATTCAATATGACTCTCATCTAATTCTTCAAAATAATTTGGCTTAAAAGTATCAATATAAGCCCATTCACTTGAGGATAAAATTTCGAAAGACATTAATGTTTTAACGTGATTACTGGCAACAGGCCTTGTTGCCATTATTGTTGCATTAAAAACAATCTTATGATCATTATTAGCATCAGTAGGGGAATGCGTTAATACTGTATCTGGAGCAAAACTATCAATATTTTTTTCAATAATTTTATTAATTTCTATTATGGGTATCTGATCAAATCTCCCACAGGGTAAATTACTAAACTCAATATCTTTAACCTTTAAATATTTAAGCGCATTTAATGCTGATAAATTGCGTTTTTCAATTTCAGATTTTGCTTCCTTACTTCCTGGGTCTTCAAACCTACATGTGGAACCTTCTCCAATAAATAAAATTTTGAAAGTAACCCCTTTTGACTGATATTTTGATATGAGTCCTCCACAACCGAGAATATCATCATCTGGATGAGCTGCAATTATAAGTATTTTTTTCATTTTATGCCTCCGGAGGATTATAAGGGTGATATTTATTAGTGGTAAAGTCACCTAGATCAAATTTTTTAAATAATGCTATTCCATTTTTTGTAATTTGATGATTTTTTTTTATAGATATATTTGAATCATGTCGCCTATAATAAAATAAATAGTGAGGGATGTGTTTGCCTATTTTTTGGTCTTTTAACAATCTTAATATCAATTCATAATTTTCAAGCCCACTATTTTTTCGTCCTTCAAGATAATAACCATAGCTTCTTAAAAGTTTTGCTGAATATAAAGTTCCAGTTGCAAGAAAATCACCTCTTTTTAGAATTTCATTTACATTAAATTCAGGTAAATTCATTAGACTTGTAATCTTCATATTACTATCAATTACTCCATAATCTGAATAATAAAAATCAAAACTAGACGATAAATTTTTTTCAACATAATGTAGATACGATGTCGCCAATTTATCATCAGCATCAACTCTAACAATAAATTTTCCTTTAGCTTTAGATAGCGCAAAATTCGAAGCTATTTCAATCCCTGAATTTTTAATTCTATATTTTCTTAAAATTTTATTTTTAAATTTACTTAAAATTTTTGGAGTTTCGTCTGTACTACCATCATCAATAATAATTACTTCGTACTTTATCTTTGTATCATCTTGAGATAAACATGAATTGATACATTCTTCTATGTATTGAGAATAGTTATAAGAAGTTATTATTATGGATACATCCATTATTTAGCTCCTGTCAATTGATATCGTTTTCTTTCAAATAATCATCTTTACCAAAATCTCTATTTAACGACCTTCCAATAATTCTTCCTAATTTACTAATTTGCATCGCATCAACAGGGCAGGGCCTTAGAGCAACAAAATCTCCTATTGAGATAATATGGCCTTTTTTAAATGGTGCTATTGCTCTTAAAGAACGTCTTTGGACAATTACAGTTTCAAGTTCATTATTTTCTACTACTTTAATACCATTTCCTAGCGCCATTTCAAGTTCACGAGTTCGGTCTACCATTTCACTCCACGAACTTGGACTCATTGAGAACTTATGATCTGGACCAGTTCCACTAGTATCATCTGTAAAATGCTTTTCAATTACTCTTGCACCAAGGGTAACTGCACCAAGAACAGTTGAATGCCCAGGCGTATGATCACTTAAACCTAAAACAATACTAGGGTACATATTTCTGTATGTCCTGAGAACATTTAATTGAATATATTTAAAATTCTCAAGGCTAGCCGTATAGTTAGTGTTGCATTGCATTAAGCATAGCATAGGGTTAATTGACAATGCAGTTTTGACTGCAAGATGAACTTCATCAGCAGTTGATGCGCCAGTAGCTAGCATATATGGTTTTTGTTTCATTGCAATTTTTTCTATCATTTCTAACCAGGAAATATCACCTGAACCAATTTTATAAGCAGGCACAAATTCATCTAATTCATCAACTTTATCTAAACTATAGGGTGTTGAAAAAAATGGTATATTTGCCTTTTTACAAGTATCTCTCAGAGTCGCTGACCAGTCCATACTCACGCTGGCACTCTCGTAAACCTCAAATACAGATTTATTCCAATTTGCTTGATGAGATTGTTTTCCTTTCATCGCTTGAAACCCAGAGTCACTAACAATGGTTTTAGCGTCAAAGTGTTGAAATTTTGCTGCATCTGCACCAGCTTCAGCAGCCAGATATATTAAATCTTTAGCACGCTCAAGATCCCCATCATGATTGGCTGCTATGTCAGCTATAAAATATGTTTCAAAATTATTACCAATTTTTCTTCCTTGAATATCAAGAGTAAGCTCAGGTAGTTTCATAGACTTTCTAACCTAAAGATAAAAAAATGTAGTAGCCAAGGCTCTAATAAAACCTTCATAGCCAGCAAATACTATTTTTTTGTTATTCATTTATTTCTCCAATTACATATATAAATAATTTAACAACTAATTATAAAGATAAATATTCAAAAGTATAGTATTTGACTGAGAACTTTCCAATCTTGACAGGGAAGACTTTATCTCTTATCGCTTTATTTGGGTTATACATGAGACTATTAGACTCTATCTCAATATTGAACTCTAGACAGGGTATTAGGATGGGTAAACATGTATACGCGAAATCACTCCACTGTTACGGATTTAGCTAAGTTTCTTGGTTTATCTACATCAGTATTTCTAATGAGCGCAACATGATAACTTAAAAGTTGTAAAGGAATTATAAAAATAATTGGAGCTGAAATGCGTCCAAGATTTGAAGTAATTGGGATAACTTCCATTGCTTCCATTTCCTGAACTTTTGAATTTTCATCCTCAAAAACAATCATTTGAGAGCCTCTAGACTTAACTTCTTGTAAATTAGATTTTAACTTTTCAAGAAGCTCATCATTTGGTGCAATAGCTATTACAGGCATGTCTTTGTCAATGAGTGCAATTGGTCCATGTTTTAATTCTCCTGCAGGGAATGCTTCAGCATGTATGTAGCTAATTTCTTTAAGTTTAAGAGCTCCTTCCAGAGCAATAGCATGCATTGTTCCCCTTCCTAGAAATAGTGCACTATTTTTGGCTTTAAAGCGAATTGCAAGCTTCTTAATTTGTGTTTCCTGAAGAAGAGCTTCATTAATAAGTCCAGGTAATTTTTTTAAGCCATCAACTATCCTTCTTTCTTGCTTCTTATTGATAGCTTTTTTTATCTTGCCAATAGAGCAAGTTAAAAGTGCTAAAGAAACAAGCTGAGTAGTAAATGCTTTTGTGCTTGCTACACCAACTTCAGGGCCAGCATGAGTTAAAAATACTACATCTGAAAGCCTCGTTAAACTCGATTCTGCAGAATTAGTTATGCAAAGAGTAGAAATATTACTATTAATTTTCTTAGCAGTGTTAAGAGCTTCAATTGTATCTGCAGTCTCTCCACTTTGTGAAAGTGTGATAAAGAGAGTATCTTTCAAAAGTATAGGACGACGGTAGCGATATTCACTTGCCACTTCAACATTACATGAGGTTTTAGCAATATCTTCTAACCAATATTTAGCAACTAGGCCAGCGTTATAACTTGTTCCACAAGCTACAATTTGAACTTGTTTAATTTTAGTAAAAATTTCTTTAGCTTTATGCCCAAAAGACGAAATTAAAACTGAATCATTTGCAATTCGTGATTCTAATGTATCCCTTATAGCTTGAGGCTGTTCAAAAATTTCTTTTTGCATAAAGTGATCATAATTACCTAAATCCACCTGACCTTTCTTTAATTTTGAAGTTTTGATAGGGCGGTCAACTAAATTACCATTTAGATCATAAATGGTAATTTTGTTTATTTTTATTTCAGCAACATCTCCC
>Ga0209482_1002777_pt1 | contig 10562 bp, 19 predicted proteins | sample CoawatmetaG10DNA_FD_187512 | JGI IMG/M metagenome (GOLD analysis project Ga0209482, IMG submission 187512) | Marine microbial communities from the West Antarctic Peninsula - Coastal water metaG104-DNA (SPAdes) (version 2) | ecosystem: Environmental > Aquatic > Marine > Coastal ... | reverse complement strand
CCACCACCAGCTATGACTAAGAAGTCTACTGTAACAGTTGTAGGTGCAGCGGCTGAAGATGAGAAAAAACTAAAATTAAATGGAAACATATGTTTATGTTTTTATATAAGATTTAATGTGACATTTGCATAATAAACACCTTGACCAGCAGAAGAAGTACATATTAAAGTTACTATATCTACAGCAGCATTAGTAGCTGTAAGAGTTGGTTCTGTGCCACCGGGCCATTTTATATTACTAGCACCTATATTATCCCAGTTAATAATTCCGTCGCCTCCAGAAGGTTGTGTTATTTTTAATATATAAGTAGCTCCGGCTTTTGGATTTGTTGGAGTAAAATTAGTTTCTCCAGAAGCTAAAGTTACTTCTTGAACATTGCCATTAATCCAGTCAATAGCAGTAATAATAGCTCCAGAATGTAACTCTGTATAAGCTTGACCTGTTATTTTTAAAGAAGACCTAAGCGTTGATTCGCCTAAAACTGGACTGGCAACACTTCTATCATGGTCTCTAATATCTAAAACTGGATCTGCGGATGTTGTTATCGAACTTAAATGAATTTTAAAACTTCTATCATCTGCATTTCTAACTTGAGTATTAACGCCGCTAATATTTATAACACCAGAATTTAATCCTGTTGTATAAGCAAATTTACCTATAGCTAATCCGTTTGTAGATCTTGCTGAGGCAGATTGACCTATAGATATAGTATCTGGTGTAGAAGTGTTATTGTGTCCAGAACCAAAGCCTATAGCTATTGAGTTTTGGCCTCTTGGTGTTGTACTTGCTCCTATACCTATAGCTTGAGCACCAGTAACTTGAGCTGCTGAATTATCACTAGTACCTATATAAATACTTTTACTACCTATAGCAGCAGCATTATGTCCTAAAGCAATAGAAGATGTACCTTCTGCTTCAGAAGACGCACCTATAGCAATAGAAGATGTACCTTCTGCTTCGGAAGACGTACCTATAGCAATGCTATTTTCTTTTGATGCTCTAGCATTTGCACACATCGCTAATGATCCAAGAGCAGCGTTACTGCCAGTTGCATCGCCAGCAACTGCTCCGTTACCAATAGAAATACTATTTACAGATGCCTTCGCTGTAGGAGCTGTGTTGTTACCTGCACTAAAACCTATAGATACTGCTCTATCTCCACTTGATGCAGAAGACATACCTATTGATACACTATTAGCTCCTTGAGCTCCTAAGCCAGTACCAGCTTTACCTATATTTATAGCACCTGCTGCAGCTAAAGTGTTTTCACCTATACTTATACTGTTAGTAGCACTACCACTAACTCCAGCATTGTGACCTATACCTATTCCCGCAGTTAAAGCTCTTGCGTTACTACCTATACCTATACTATTTTTATAGTTTGATTGTACACCTAAACCTATAGCTATTGCAGGATCTGTTGCATCTGCTTGACCAGCAGTTACCATATTAAAACCACGGCCTATAGCAACATTACCAACTATCTCGCTAACTACATCTTTACCAATTGTAAATGCGCCATCTTCCTGAAACTTAAACAAGCTAACTGCACTATTGTCTTTTATTTCAAAAGTACCACCAGTAAAAGTTAAACCATTACCGGCCATTGTAACTGTTCTAGCTCCCGATAGAGTTCCGTTTACACCATATATACTGGTGTTGGCTTTTAAAGTGTCTAATGTAAAGTCTATATTGGTTAACGGACTACTACCGTCGTAACCTACTATGTGAGTTGTTGCATCTAACGTTGTTCTTGTTGCAAATTCTGAAAATTTTTTTGCCATTTTATTCTATTATTAATTGGACATTGTTTTCGTTTACCATTAAAACGCCTGCCTCTGTTATTATATCGTCAAAACCAGTAGCTGGAGGTTTTGCTTGTCCGGGTGGTACTGCTCGTTCTGGTATCCAATTTATTATTCCTATAAACATATTAATACAGTGCTATTATTTTAGTTGGAGTAGCAGCATTGTAAACTACTTGTTTAACTAAATAAGGGTAAATTCCACCCGTTAAAACACCACTAAATTCTACAAAATCTAAAACTCCATAACCTGTTCCAGCTGTACCAGTGAAAGCAGTTGATTCCATTATTACCTGCAAAGCAGCTCCACCAGCTACGTCGCCTATATATAGACAGCAACCTCTTTGTTGAGTGTTTGGAATATCTATATTAGAAACTGTAGCTTCAAAACCACTTCCAGCCCCATTTGTACTTTCTTGATTAGCTGTGCCACCTACTAAATATTTAGCTCCTACTGTAGACATTTCGTAAGTTAATACGGGTCCTGTAGCTGCTGCACCACTTATTGTTAACACTTTAACAACGGCCCTGTCTCCAACAGTACCGCCTGTACCAGATGGTGTAGTTACTGTTATTAATTCACCAACAATATAACCTGTTCCAAAATTAGTTACATTCAGACCGCTATTATATTGTGAATTATTTATAGCTCCAATAATTATTAATTTAGCATCGTGAGCAAACAACCTTGGTTGAGCCTGCATGTTTCCTTCTAATCCGCTTAGTGTAGGTTCCCAAGCATTAAATTGATTTCCCATTTTTATTTATTTATTTATTTTTGTAATTTTTTCAGCGCCTCGACTACCGAAGTACGCTACATATACTGTTACCAGTAAAGTTTTTAATAAGTTTATCCAAGCTTCATCAACTTGAAATTGTAAGTGAAATGAGTCTACAGCCATCATAAATACAGCTGATGCTGTTAAAAATATAAGAGCTAGTGGACGAGTATTTTTAGAAAGCCAAGAATCGCTTTTCATATCGCTCCTCCATCTGCTAGACACTTCTTTCATTTCAGTTATGTCTTGTTCTATAAGTTTCATTGCCTGCTCTTTGTCAACAGCCTTAATCTTAGTATCACTCGATATAAGATTTTTTACAAGGCCAAGTGTTCCTTGATTAGGCAAAATGTCTCCTATTGCTTGTAAAACTTTAGGAGCTTTATTAGCTAAAAAAACTCCTATTTTTGTTTCTTTTATACTTTTTTTCAACTTTGGTTATTTTTCTTAAGCCTATTGCCAGCGAATATTCCTTTAGTTATTTTTTCAGTTATACTCTGATTAGATTTATTAATTTTGCCTTTTTTTCTTAAATCAGCAACACTTTCACCTGAGTCTAAGAAAGTAACACCTTTTTTATCTGCATATTTTTTAGCTTTTCGTCTAGTATTCTGTAAGTCGTAAGCTGCTTTTACTTTTTTCTCAACATCACTATTTTCAAATGTTTGTTTTTCTCCAAATACTTTTGTTAATAATTTCCCAGCACCTGCACCTGGTTTTCTTCTTCTTGTATCAATACCTTTTCCTCGTTGTTTTTTTCCTTGTTTAGTTATGCTTAGTCTATCTCTGCTTATTCCACCATATTGTTTAGTTACGGCTTTTTTAATTTCTTTTTTATCTCTATAGACCGGTTCTAATTCTTTATTTGGTTTATTACCACCACCAGTATTAATAGTTCTAAGTTTTGGTTGGCTCTGAGTTGTTAAAGTAGCTTTTCTTGGAGTCATTTTAGTTGGAGTGGTAACGAAAGTACTTTTTCTACTTCTTATTTCGTTTTTTTCTTCTTCAGATCTATTTGCCCATGTTCTATTTCCTTCGGCCTTAGCTTCGGGAGTTGAGGCTTTATAAATCTTGGTATATTTAGTTACTGCAGACAAATCACTGTCTCCTTGAAGATCATAGCCTGGATCACCTTTAGTTAGTTTAGTTTTTTGAATTTCGCCTTTTCCTGGTACGTTAGCTTTTAATTCAGATATATTTGATTCAGCTTTTTTACTGCCTTCAAAAGGTAGTTCACCTGGAGTTTGTCCACTATTTTCAAAAGCTTTTAATGGATCAGTATCTAAAGCAGCACCCATTAAGCCTTTACTAGTTAAGTCATTAAAAGAAGCTCCATTACCTTCTCCGTTTCTTAATGTAAATTTTTTTGCCATTGTATTGTTTTTTTGTTCACCTTTTAATAATTTGTTGCTTACTTTATAAGCATCAACTTCCCATGGTAGTTTTTCATTGTGTTCGTTTAAATTCTCTCTAGGATATGTCTTACCTTTCCAATAAAAGTTTTCTTTGTCATAATCTAAATCACCACTACGTTGTTGGTATTGATGAACTTTCTCGTGAGCAATAGCAGCTTCTTCTTCAATAGGACTTATTCCTGTTTGTAGTATTATACCAGTATGATTAGATTTAGCTGCAGACCCATCACCTAAGTCTTTACGATATACCGCAATATTCATATTGTCTTTATCGTAAGGTGCTGTTTTCTGCTTAAAACCCATTATCTATTTTTTAATCTTTTTATCTTTTTTTATTTCTTTATCAGTTAAAGGAACATCAGCATCAGTTGAAGGTCTCATTTTTATCGTGCCTTTGTCACAATAAAACTCTCTTCTTTCTCTAGCTGCTTCTTCTTTACCACCTTCTTTTTCTGCATAGCCTGCTTCCCAAGCTTTCCAGGCTTTTCCGCATTTACCTTTACTACCTCTTGATCTCATATTATTTTTTCTTTTTCTTTTTACTGTTAGTAATAGGTTTCATTGTTTTTTGAGCTTTCTTGTATACCTTACCATAGGAAGTCGGCGCATTTCTATCTACAGCTTCTTGCGTACTCATTGATTTTCTATCTTTATTCATAATTTCCTTCATGGTACTTGTTAATTCTTTATCATCCCTAAGAGTTTGGTCAACTTTATACTCATGCATACTTCCACTTTTTGGTATAGCTCCCGTTATAGCTTCTTTACTTTTTATTTTCTTTAAAGGTGGCTTTTTCACAGAAGCACCGTCAGAAGCTAATATCGCTTTCTGTAAATTAGCAGATAAATTCTTTTGATTACCCTTTAATGGAACTGAAGCTCCATCTTTAGTTTCGCAGTCTTTTGATTTCTTGTGGTTATAACCTTTTTTCTTTAGCTTTAAATGCTCTTCCATTGTCTTAGCTTTAACCTCTTTGCAATTTTTGTACATCATGTGTACTTTAAATTTTTTCATTTTATTTATTTTTTTGTTTTACAACCAAAATTATTAGCGTAGTTAGCCATTTTAACTACAGCTGGAGAATACTTTTTAGTGTTTTTCATTACTTTACCAGCTGCAGCGCAAGTGGTTTTACCAGGCATGTTTTTTTTAACCCACGCAGTAAATTTACCTTCGTTTTTTTCTTTTATTTCTGGAAATTCTTTTTTAGCCATTATTTATTCATATTGTATGGAAAATTATTATTAAACCACTGTTTACGATCATCACAACCGCAACCACCTGGTATCATATCTGCAACTCTTTTTATACCTGTTGCCTTTGTAAATTTTTCTATGCTATCACCTAAACCTCTTGATTTCATTTTTCTTTATTTGAGTTACAAAACTTTCTAGCAGATTCAACAGATCCAAAACCCCATTTCTTTAAAGCTATAGCTTTTCTAGTTGGCTCGCCATTAGGTTTCTTCATAGGACCTTTCATGCCAGCGAATCTACAAGCGAATGAAACTCTACGTTTACCCTTTCCGCTAGTTTGTCTAGAACCTAGTGTTTTACCTGTCTCTTTCTTGTATTCAGAACGCATTTTGCGATTAGACTTTTCATAGCTAGCGTTATCCATTACTTTTTATTTTTAATCTTAACGCAATTGTTAACCATTTTAGGTTTACCATTTTTGTCTTTCTTACCACTAGGAGATTTTTTCTTGCCTTGGGCTTTATATCCTTTCCAACAGGTGTCTCCTCTTTTAGTTTTCTTTTTAGCCATTATCTTTTTCTTTTTGTTGGAACTTCCTTAACTATTATAGTTGTTTTAGGTTTTCTTTTCTTTAGGTCTTCTAATTGCTTTTTTAATTCTTCTAGTTTACCATCGCTCTCAGTACCATCTTTTATTAAAGTAGAAATAACATTTATTTCTTCAAATATAACATCGTCAACTTGCTCAAGCATTTCTACTCTTTCTTTCAAGTCCATAATCATATCTTCATTCCACTCTTCTTTTAATTCATACTCTAAACGAGTAACTTCATTAGGTGGTAACGTTTTAGCTAGTGCTATATCTTCTTGTAATGTATAATACATACCAACTAGAGTTGTGGTTAACATTATTATTCCAATTACAGTTTTTATGTCAATTTTAAACTCAGTATTTTCAGATATTTTCATATTCTTTAGTAGCGTCAAAAGATGGGCATGCTTTAGCAGCAAACTCATTATGTGAATAAATAGTAGCAAGTGGAAACATCGCCATTAACGTTTTAAGGACGTGTAACAAACTTTCTTTTTGTACTGGTGTTCTAGTATCCTTTGGTGTCTTACCGTCACTCTCTACGCCACCACAATAACAAACTCCTACTGAATTTCTATTATGTCCTTTTGTATGAGCTCCAGTTTTATCAACATCTCTGCCTTTTTTTATAGTGCCATCTAGTTCTATATAAAAATGGTAACCTATATCAGTCCAACCTCTACCTTCGACGTGCCATTTCTTAATGGTATCTACTGGTATCTCCTGTCCTTCTCTAGTCGCAGAGCAATGTACTATAATTTCATTTATACTTCTCATTTTATTTAGGTGAAAGAACTGATAAAAATGCCATAGGATCTAATGCAGGCTTTTTATTTTTTTTGGATGGACCGTGGCCGTAGTTCTTACTCATAGACACACCTTGGTTAAATTGATTTAAATTATTTGCATCAACTTGTGGTATATTAGGTCTAGCACTACCTGTACCATTTGAATAAGGATTCATTGTAGGATCTACTGCTGCAACTTGCATTGTAGGATCTGGTACTGGAGCTACAGGAGTAGGCTGCATTGGTATTGCTTGAGGATCCATTTGAGCAGCAACATCTTTATTCATGCTTTCAGCTTTATTAGTTATAGCGTTGTTCATTTTTTAGATTTTTTCATAAGCCACCACTTGTTTAAAGTATAACCTATAGTTATTATTAATAATAATATTTCAAGACCTGGTTCTATCCAATTAAGGTTCACTATCAAGAATGAAAATGCATTCAATAAGTATAATCTCATATCTTGTGCTAATATCATTTCTGAGCGTTAAGAACAGAATTACCTTTGTACTCGCAATTAGATATACCACCAAGCGTTGGTGTTATAGTAGAATTGTTTGATTTCATTATTCTTGTTCCTACAATAGGTTTAGCAGTATTTAATACTTTACCTGCTGGCATTTGTTTTTCTCCGTAATTTGGCATAATTATTATTTATTAAAAGTTTTATTTGTAATATTGTTTTTCATGTAGTCAATATTTTGCATGATTTTTTGATTAGTGGCTTCTTTCTTAGCTTGAGCCGCTGATTGTTTATTAGCAACAACTTTAGAATTTGTAAGTTTTGTTAATTTTTTTGCTTTAACCTTATTGACGGCGCCTTGACCTAAAGTTGATAAAATACTAGCCGTTTGACCTATATTAAAATTAAAACCTTTCACGTTAACATTAGCGTTAATACCTTTTATAAAATCTAAACCTTTTTGCCCAGGTGTTTTAGAAGGATTTTTGATATTGCTACCGCCTAAACTACTAAATTTTGCAGAACTACCTTGAATATTGCTAGAATTTAATGATGATAGTACCGGTGGATTACTTTTTATTTGACCTGATGTAGTTTTAGAAGTTCCTTGAAGTGAAGCGCCAAAATTATCATATTTTAAACCTTTACGCATGCTTGGTCCTGTTTTTGGATTAAAATAAGCAGAAGGACCTTGTGGGTTTGTGTAACTATTCATAGTTATTTCACCATTTGGATCAGTAGCTGTGTTTTCAGAGCTAACAACAGAACTTGCTTCTGTTGGGTCTGGTTCGGAAAGTTTAGAAGCTAAATTTTTAGCACCTTCAACTCCTTTTTGAGCAGCATTACTCTTCAAAGTGTTTAATCCTTCTTCACGACTTTGACCAGTAAGATTTGAATATTTATCTACTCCTTGAGAAATTTTATTTTTACCTTGATTATAAAGATCTTTAACTCCTTCCTTAAAAGTTGGAGCTTTTCCTTCAGCCATTTTGCCAGCTTGCTTAGCAGCTTTCTTAGCAGTTTGAGCAGTTTTACTTGCTATTTTTTTAGCTGTTTGTTCGCCAGCTTTTTTAGTAAGAGTTTTACCTAAAGCTTTTTTAGCTACTTGTTTAGTAGTAGCTTTAGCCGCTGCTTTTGTGCCAGCTTTTGCAATAGCTTTTGTGCCAAGTTTAGCAGCTGATTTTAAAGCTACTTTAGCACCAACTTTTAAAGCTAATGCTTTAGCGCCAGCTATAAGTCCAGTTATTGCTAGACCAACTGCTGGTGGACCATCATTATTTTTTTTCATTATCTTGTTTTATCTTTGTTAACGTATTCTATAGATTTAGTCATTACCTTATAACTATATCTGTTACTATTTTCTAATTTAGTTATAGGCATGTCTTCTTCGCCTAACATGATTCGGTACATGCGACTTATCAGCTGTTTGCACTTATAGGAAACTTTATATATATGATATTTTTGAGTGGTGTGGTTTCTTTTCCGCCACACTGTAATCCACCCTTGTTTCAATAATCTGTTCCAGCGCCTGTTATCCCAGCTGAATGAGTACGTACCTTTTTTAAAATCATCTTTAGTAAACATATTTATAGCATCTAAATAAATTAGTAGCTCTAAATCTGCATCATTTAAGTTATTAGTTTTACAAGCCCATTTTCTTATTATTCTATAATGCTTAAGTAAACCTAGTTCTTTTAAATCACCAGATGTTAACTTTCTCATAGAATAATAACTACATCATGTTCTTTGATAACTTTGTATTGTTCTTTTTTTATTTCAATATTAAATCCAGACGACTTATCGTAGTATATTTCGTCATCTTTTTTTAATACAGATACATCAGAGCCAGGTTGTATAACCTTAGCTCTTCTATATCTAATATCTTCTCTTTGTTTATCAGCTAGAATTAATCCACCTTTTGTTTGAACATCAATTTCCCTGATTGGTTCAATTACTATGTATTTACCTACTGCTTTCATGCTCTTATGTTATTAATCACACAATCAGTTGATAATATAGTAGTAGCTACTGAAGCCGCGTTTGTTAATGCACTTTTAGTAACTAGCAAAGGATCTATAATTCCGGCTCTTACCATATTAACCGTATTCCCTGTAACCACATCTAATCCTAAGCCTTCTACTGTTGGAGTTTCATAATCTTCTACGCCAGCATTTTTAAGTATTAATTCAAAAGGTTCTTTAATAGCTTTATATAAAACTTCTTCACCTATTGATTCTGGCTTTAAATGCATTGAAGCGTTTAGTAAAGCTATACCGCCTCCTGGCACTATACCTTCTTTAATCGCGGCTTTTGTAGCGCAAATAGCATCTTCTACTCTATCTCTTTTTTCTTTTAACTCTATCTCAGAGTTAGCCCCAACTTTAACTGTAGCAACTTTAGCTTTTAATTTAGCTAATCGTTTTTCTAGTCTAATTATTATATTAGGATTTTTAGTTTCTTTAATATTCTTCTCTAATAAAGATATAGTTTCTTTAACATCATTGTTTTCTGTTAAATCAACTTGAAGTATTGTTTCTTCATGGTTAGTTACAGACTTAATACATGAACCTAAATGTTCAGGTTCAATTATATCCATATCGTCACCTAGATCTTCATTAATAAGTGTAGCGCCAGTTACAGCACATAAATCGGATAATACATCTTTTTTGCTTATCCCGTATGTTGGTGCATCTATTATATTTACTTTTATATTACCTTTAGATTTATTCATAGCTAACGCAGAAACCACTTGTGGATCAACATCAGCAATAATAAGTAAACTCTTACCATTTTTAATAATGTATTCAAGAACTGGTTGAATTTTTCTAATATTAGATATAACTGATTCAACAATTAAAACTAATGGGTTATCTAATTCAGATGTTCCTTTTTCTTTATTAGTAATGAAATGATTGTTTTTAAGTGGTTGGTCGTATTGAACACCCTCTATTAATTCAACAACAGTTTCAGGCTGCTCATTTGTTTCCATCATGACAACACCTGTTTCATCTACTAATCTAAAAGCTTCACCTATAACTTTACCTAACTCTTTATCATTGTTAGCGGATATAGTAGCTACTTGATCGATCTTCTTACCAGTAACTTTTTTAGCTTTCTTATTTAAATACTTTATAACCTTGTCAACACCTGATTCAATACCTTTTTTCATCTCTCTAGTGTCTTCAACTAAAGAATGTTCTGTAGCTTGATCTAATATAGCTTTTGCTAACACGGTTGCTGTAGTTGTGCCATCGCCCGCGTCTGCTACAGTTCTTTGAGCTGCCTGTTTAATAAGCGTTGCTCCAATGTTTTCAATGGAATCTTGTAGTATAATGCTGTTAGCAACTGTTACTCCATCCTTTGTTATTTGTGGTTGTCCATTAGCGTCTTCTAATATAACACATTTACCACTTGCTCCTAACGTTGACCCTACTGCATTAGTAAGTTTTTCAACGCCAGTTAATATCTGACTTCTAGCTGTATCGCCAAAAGCCAGATTTTTAACTAACTTTATTTCTTGCATT
>Ga0209482_1002774_pt1 | contig 10579 bp, 9 predicted proteins | sample CoawatmetaG10DNA_FD_187512 | JGI IMG/M metagenome (GOLD analysis project Ga0209482, IMG submission 187512) | Marine microbial communities from the West Antarctic Peninsula - Coastal water metaG104-DNA (SPAdes) (version 2) | ecosystem: Environmental > Aquatic > Marine > Coastal ... | reverse complement strand
GCTTTATGGAGGGCCGGGTTCCATCCCGGCCAGCAGTGTCAGCGGCAGCTCCGCTGGTCGAGATGGAGCTCGACCTTCCACAAAAAGCCAGAGCCATTGGCGGAGCCAGGCATAACCGGCATTTGCGGCCCACCAGCACCACGCTGTCTGCTTTATGGAGGGCCGGGTTCCATCCCGGCCAGCAGTGTCAGCGGCAGCTCCGCTGGTCGAGATGGAACTCGACCTTCCAAAAAAAAACAGAGCCACAGGCGGAGCCAGGGACAACCAGCACCTGCCGCCCCACCAACACTACGCGGGCTGTCTTATGGAGGGCCGGGTTCCATCCCGGCCAGCAGTGTCGGCGGAATCACGTTTAGTTGTCATGCCGCACGACCTCCAGCAGACGCAATTCCATATCGGCCTAGATCGCCAACCGCGAACCAGCGCACATCTTTGCAATCATATTGCCATCAAAGCTCCAAACTGCGGCCCGCGTCTCATCAACAGCCACTTTATGACTGTTAAGTTCTACTCAACACCTAAAACGACAAGGATGACGTTGAATGAGCCGATCTACTTACAGCATCAACAACCGGCACTTTGAAGTCTGGCGCGGCTGGTATTACCACACCCCCAAACCCCAACCAGAAATCCCCTACGACATTCAGCTGGTAACACTGCGCCTGGTTGACGCCCTGCCCGCCTCCGAACTGCAACAAATGGAATTGGATGCTCGCATGGTACAACCCGCAAAGCATGTGCATTTCAAGCGCCAGCGCACCCAAGACATACTCAATGCCGGACATGGCAGCTGTGCGTTACAAAACACGGAGGTGGCGCGCGCCGTGTTGGACGTACTGGAAGACCAGCACGCCAAGCGTTACAAGCTGATTGCTTGGTGCATCATGCCCAACCAACTCCATGTGCTGATCGAGCCCTGCTTCCCGCTCGCGCGGATCGTGCAGGATTGGAAAGCCATTACCACGCGCTGGGCTCTTCAGCACAACACCCGGTTGGGGCTGACGTTGAAGAACAAAGGCTTGTGGATGAAGCGTTATCAAGATCGCTTTATTCGCGACAAAAAGCACCTCACCGAGGTCATTCATGATCTGCATGAAAGCCCAGTGGTTGCAGGCTTGTGTGAGACTCCCGAAGATTGGCACTGGTCCAGCGCACACACCAAACGACACTAACCTCCTTGTCTTCTTCTAACGGTTGCAGCTACCCCGCTTGTTCGTTGCCACGGCTTGTATGACACTAGTTGCCATCTAATACCCAGCTTAGCGTTTGCAGGCTGTGGCGGGACTTTTGGGGAGATAACACATGCAGGCAAGCGACCAGGCCGCCTTACTAGAGGCCATCATCAAGATCGCGCGGGACGCAGGCGATCTGATTCTCGAGGTGTACAAAAGCGACTTTGAGGTGCGCGGCAAAGATGATGCCTCGCCCGTCACCGCAGCAGACGAGCAAGCAGAGGCGCTGATTCTCAAAGGCCTGAGATCGCTAAGCCTGCAGTTCCCGATCATTGCCGAAGAAGCTCATGCGGCCGGTGATATACCCCAAGTTGATGACTGTTTCTGGCTAGTTGATCCGCTGGATGGCACCAGAGAGTTCGTCAACCGCAATGGTGAGTTCACCGTCAATATTGCGTTGATAGAAAACGGCAAGCCCCTACTAGGGGTGGTATTGGCACCCGTACTTAATCAACTATATGCCGGCTCGCGTGACAACGGCGCGTTTATGGAAGGCGACGATGCTGTGCGCCGTGACATTCACGTGCGTAAGCCATCAGCGGCCGGTTTGGACGTACTGGCCAGCCGATCACACGGCGATGCAGCTGCGTTGAACCAGCTTTTGGAGGGTCGCAAAATCAACTCCACGATTGGCGCTGGCTCCTCGCTTAAGCTGTGCCTGATTGCCGCTGGGCAGGCTGACATCTACCCACGTATGGGCCGCACTATGGAATGGGATATTGCCGCAGGGGATGCTGTGTTGCGAGCAGCGGGTGGATTGGTGCAAGTGTTTGATGGCGCGCCTTTGGGGTATGGCAAGCCTGGGTTTGAGAACCCGCATTTTGTTGCTTGCGGGGCAGAGGCATTTTTCTGATTGCCAGTGGGTTGTTAGAGCGACGCAGCGGCTTAATGGAGGGCCAGGTTCCATCCCGGCCAGCGGTGCTGACAAGTACACCGCTGTTGTAGTGTGCCTCGCAGCAAGAGGGATGTGGTCTGCGGGCGCGCTGGTCGAGATGGAACTCGACCTTCCAAAACTCCCGTCGGCGTTGGGAACAATGCCAGTGCTTAGCGTCCTTATCTAACACCACACTGTGCTGCCTATGGAGGGCCGGGTTCCATCCCGGCCAGCGGTGCTGACAAGTACACCGCTGTTGTAGTGTGCCTCGCAGCAAGAGGGATGTGGTCTGTGGATGCGCTGGTCGAGATGGAACTCGACCTTCCACAACCCCCGCCGGCGTTGGGAACAACGCCAGTGCCTAACGCCAGCGGTCAGCACCCACCTGATGAGCCCTATGGAAGGCCGGGTTCCATCCCGGCCAGCGTTGCCGACAAGTACACCGCTGTTGTTGTGTGCCTCGCAGCAAGAGCGATGTGAACTGCGGGCGCGCTGGTCGAGATGGAACTCGACCTTCCAAAATCCCCACCCAGCGCTGGGAACAATGCCAGCGCTCAATACTCACAGCACGCTGCCCGGCAAGAGCCTAGGATGAGATAGGGGTTCTCTCGCTAGTGTTCTAAATAAAAAAACCGCATCAAGATGCGGTTTTTTAGTGCTGGTACTAGATCGGCTTAAGCAGCAGGCTGAACTGCTTTAACCATACCGGCTAACTCACCAGATTCATGCAGCTCGGCGATAATGTCGCTGCCACCAACCAGTTCACCACCGACCCACAATTGTGGGAAGGTTGGCCAGTTGGCGTAGCCCGGCAGGTTACTGCGAATGTCCGGGTTTTGCAGAATGTCGACATAAGCAAACTTCTCGCCACAGGCCATCAGTGCCTGTACTGCGCGAGCAGAAAAGCCGCACTGTGGGGCATTTGGTGCGCCTTTCATGTAGATCAGTACCGGGTTGCTGGCGATCTGTTCTTTGATGGTATCGATGACATCCATGGTAACTCCTCGTAACTGGGTAAGGCGTTCGAACACTTTGCTGGGCACACATTCTACAGCAATGCGCCGCGTTATGCTGCCACCACCTCAACACTCACACCGTTGACGGCCGCATTACCGGTGACCGGATCGAAGAAGCGCTCATCGGTCAGGTCGTTGGCGCTGACGCCCGCGTTACGCTCCGCGGTCTCCATCTGAATGCCCACACGGTTATGACCCCAGCCATGCGGTAGGCTGACGACGCCCTTTACCACTTCATCGGTTGCACTCACCTTTACCTGCACCGCCCCAACGCGCGAGCGCACGGTCACCAATTGGCCATCCTGTAAGCCACGCTCGACAAGATCCTGCGGGTGCATCAGCAATTGGTCTCTGGGCTTACCTTTCACCAAGCGCTGATAGTTGTGCATCCAGGAGTTGTTGCTGCGCACGTGACGCCGGCCAATCAGCCGCAGTTCGCCCTCTTTTGGCTGCAAGGTATCCAGTTCATCCAACACCCGCTTTAGGTCTTCGAGCATCAATGGTTGTGCCAACTCGATGCGTTTGCTGGCGGTTTGCAGGCGGCGCAACAGGTTCGGCTGCAGCGGACCCAAATCGATGCCGTGCGGATGCCTCTGTAGTTCAGCCAAGTTCAGCCGATCGCCGTGGGGGCCGCTCTTCAGTGCTATATCGACCATTTGTGCCGGTGGCATAGTCTCCCGCGCCGTAGTGCCCATCACTTGTGCAAACGCTTGACCCAGGCCGACGAAGATTTCCCAGTCATGCAACGCGCCTGCGGGTTTAGGCAATACCGGCTCGTTGTAACGGGTGACGTTGCGCACCGCGAAGTTATTAAAGGTTATGTCGTAATGATCGTGTTCAAGCGATGACGTAGGCGGCAAAATCACATCGGCATGCCGGGTGGTTTCGTTGATATAAAGATCCACGCTGACCATAAACTCCAGGCCTTCCAGCGCCTGATCCAGGCGGCGACCGTTGGGGGTGGACAGCACCGGATTGCCGGCTGAGGTAAACAGCGCTTTGATTTGCCCGTCACCCGGCGTGAGTATCTCTTCGGCCAATACCGCTGAGGGTAGCTCGCCATTAAATTCCGGCAGCCCGGAGACGCGGCTTTGCCAGGCATTGAAGTGACCTCCTTTGCTTTTGCTCACATCAAACGCGGGCTCTGGAAATAGCGAACCACCTGGCACATCCAAGTTGCCGGTCACTATATTGATAACCTGAATCAACCACTGACACAGCGTACCGTAGCGTTGCACGGAGACACCCATGCGGCCATAACAGACAGCATGCTCAGCGGCGGCAAAATCGCGCGCCAGCTGCTTGATCTGCTCGGCGGGCATAGCGCAATAGGCTGCCATTTTTTCGGCCGTGAATTCGCTAACAGCAGCTGCCACCGCCTCGATCCCATCGGTGGCATCCAGCGCCGGGCTGGCTTTGGTCAGCTGCTCGGTGAACAGCGTGTTGAGCAACCCCAGCAATAGCGCAACGTCTGTCCCGGGCTGAATAAATAGGTGCTCACTGGCCACTTCCGCTGTTTCGCTACGTCTAGGGTCCACCACCACCAGTTTTCCGCCACGTGCTTTCAGGGCTTTGATGCGCTTACCCACGTCGGGCACTGTCATGATGCTGCCGTTGGACGCGATGGGATTAGCGCCCAGCATCAGAAAGTAGTCGGTATGGTCGATGTCGGGAATCGGGATCATCAGCATGTGGCCGTATAGCCAGAGCGAGACTAAGTGATGCGGCAGCTGGTCGACTGAGGTGGCCGAATAACGTTGCTTGGTGTGCAATTGCCCTAGAAAGTAATTGCCGTGGGTCATGGAGCCATAGTTGTGCACGTTGGGATTACCCATATACACGCCGACGGCGTTGTTGCCATGTTCGCGCTGTATCTCGGCGAAGCGATTAGCGACCAGTTCAAAGGCCTCATCCCAGCCAATAGGCTGCCAATGCTCGCCTACGCGCTTTACCGGCTGACGCAAACGTTGCGGATCATCCTGGATGTCTTGCAGGGCGATGGCCTTGGGGCAGATGTGCCCACGGCTGAAGCTGTCTTCTGGATCACCCTTAATAGACAGAATGCGCTCGCCTTCGGTTTCTATCGCCAGGCCACAGATGGCCTCGCACAAATGACAAGCACGGAAATGGGTAACGGACATCGATTTCACCAGGCAGGTTTTATTATATTGGATTCACTCTAAGCCCCGGCTGACGGGGCCGCAAGCGGCAAAATAGAAGCCTATTCATTGATTGAATCAGTCTCTTTACTGCCGACTACCCTGCGCACATTTGCCTTTGCCCGGAATTTCCCTATAAGATCGCTGCTTATCTTTTTTTGCTGTGGCTGTTACCGGGCCTTCAGGTCTCGGTAGGGCACACTGTTTCCGGTCGGTAGACGACCGAGTTAACCGGGTAGTATGGATATGACTGCAAGGCACTTCTTGTCACTGATGGATTGTTCCGAGGCTGAGCTGATCAGCCTGATCAAGCGCGGCGTTGAGCTAAAGTCACTGCACCGCCAAGGTGTGGTGTATGAGCCGTTGAAAAACCGCGTGCTTGGTATGATCTTCGAGAAAGCCTCGACCCGCACGCGCGTGTCTTTTGAGGCCGGCATGGCGCACCTTGGTGGTCAGGCTATCTTTCTGTCGCCCCGCGATACTCAGCTGGGTCGCGGTGAGCCGATCGAAGATAGCGCCCGTGTGCTCTCCAGCATGTGCGATGCCATCATGATCCGTACGTTTGCGCACGATATGCTGGAAACCTTTGCTCAATACTCCCGCGTACCGGTGATCAACGGCCTGACTGATGACCTGCACCCGTGCCAGTTGCTGGCAGACATGCAAACCTACCTGGAACATCGCGGCGCCATCAAAGGCAAAACCGTGGCCTGGGTCGGTGATGGCAATAATATGTGCAACACCTTTATTCAAGCCGCCATTCAGTTCGACTTTCAGCTGCGTATTGCCTGCCCTGAAGGCTATGAACCGGGCAAGCAGTTCCTTGAGCAAGCAGGTGACCGCGTGCAGATCATGCGTGATCCGATGGAAGCCGTTAAGGGCGCTCATCTGATCAATACCGATGTGTGGGCGTCTATGGGGCAAGAGGATGAGACCGAAGCACGTCTAAGGCGCTTTGCCCCCTATCAGGTAACGCCTGCGATGTTAGACGCGGCAGACGAGTCGGTGCTGTTTATGCATTGTTTGCCCGCTCACCGCGGCGAAGAAGTCAGCTCAGAGCTGATGGAAGACCCACGCAGCGTTGTGTGGGATCAGGCAGAAAACCGTCTGCACGCACAGAAAGCCCTGGTCGAGTTCCTGCTCGTCGATTGACGCGGAGACGCCGCATGCCCAGCTCGTCCAAGCCTTTACTTGAACTCAACCAGCTCGCCTGTGGTTATGGCGAGCATCCGGTGGTATCGGGGTTAAATCTGCATCTAAGAGCCGGCGACATCGGCTGCCTGCTTGGCCCCTCCGGTTGCGGCAAGACCACCACCCTGCGCGCCATCGCTGGATTTGAGCCGATAACCGCCGGCAGCATCGTGCTCGACGGTGAGACTCTCTCGAGTACGACGCAGCGACTACCACCCGAGCAGCGCCGCATCGGCATGGTGTTTCAGGACTATGCGCTGTTTCCGCATTTGAGCGTTGCCGACAATGTTGGCTTTGGTATCCACAAGCACCCGGACCGCAAGCGTGTGGTCGGCGAACTGCTGGAGCTGGTTAAGCTGGGCCATCTTGGTAAGCGTTATCCGCATGAGCTATCCGGCGGCCAACAACAACGCGTTGCACTCGCCCGTGCGATGGCGCCTGACCCTAAAATCTTGCTGCTGGATGAGCCTTTTTCCAACCTGGATGGCGAGCTGCGTCGGCGCCTGTCTGGCGAGGTGCGCGAGATTCTCAAAAGTCGCGGCATCAGCGCCATGCTGGTCACCCACGATCAGAGTGAAGCCTTTGCCGTTTGCGATCACGTTGCGGTGCTGAAAGATGGGCAACTGCAGCAATGGGATACGCCCTATAATCTTTACCATGAGCCTTCGACGCCCTTTGTGGCGAGCTTTATTGGGCAAGGTTATTTCATTCGCGGGCAGCTGACCTCACCCGATACCGTGCAGACCGAGCTGGGCTTGCTACGCGGCAACCGTGCGTACGCTTTGCCGGTTGGTAGCGCCGTGGATGTGCTGCTGCGCCCCGATGACATTATTGGCGCACAGGACAGCCCATTGCAGGCCAGCATTGTGGGTAAAACATTTCTTGGCGCTTATATTCTTTATAGCCTGCAGCTACCCACCGGCAGCGCATTGGAAGCGCTCTTCCCCAGCCATGCTGATCACCAAATTGGCGATCGATTAGGCATTCGTGTGGCGGCCGAACATTTGGTGATTTTTGCGGCGCAAGGTAGCGTGAATTTGCATGCTCAGTTGCCGCTGGAACAGGTTTTGGGGGCGGGTGGCGCGAGTAGCTAGTTGTTAGCTAGCAGCAGAAGACTGAGTTTCATCTCCACCCAAGGTGCTGTCTACGACCCCGCTGGCCGGGATTGAACCCGGCCCTCCATAAACGCGTGATTCGTTCACTTAAGTGCACAAGCACAAAGCGGTGTACTGCCATGGAAGGCCGGGGTTCATCTCGTCCAAAGTTGCTGTCGGCACCACCGCTGGCCGGGATGGAACCCGGCCATCCAGTAAATACGTGGTTCGTTCACTTGAGTGCACAAGCACAAAGCGGTGTATTGCCATGGAAGGCCGGGTTCCGTCTCGACCAAAGTTGCTGTCGGCACCACCGCTGGCCGGGATGGAACCCGGCCCTCCAGTAAATACGTGGTTCGTTCACTTGAGTGCATAAGCACAAAGCGGTGTACTGCCATGGAAGGCCGGGGTTCATCTCGTCCAAAGTTGCTGTCGGCACCACCGCTGGCCGGGATGGAGCCCGGCCCTCCATAAACGCGTGATTCGTTCTCTTGAGTGCATAAGCACAAAGCGGTGTATTGCCATGGAAGGCCGGGGCCCATCTCGACCAAAGTCGCTGGCGGCACCACCGCTGGCCGGGATGGAACCCGGCCCTCCAGTAAACACGTGATTTGTTCACTAGAGTGCATAAGCACAAAGCGGTGTACTGCCATGGAAGGCTGGGGTTCATCTCGTCCAAAGTTGCTGTCGGCACCACCGCTGGCCGGGATGGAACCCGGCCCTCCAATAGACACGTGGTTCGTTCACTAGAGTGCACAAGCACAAAGCGGTGTACTGCCATGGAAGGCCGGGTTCCATCCCGGCCAGCGGCATCGGCCTCACCCGCTGCTTCGGCTTGCCCTATTGCTCAACCGGCCCATACAGGGCACGGCTTGCGGTGTTATGGATCACGCGCGAGAGTCGGTAATCGGTGTTCTGCATCATGCCCAGAATAATGGTTTGATTGGTCGGATCAATCCACGCCCAGGCGCCCTGAATGCCCCACCACCAGTACGTGCCTTCAGGTAAATAACCCGCAGCTGCAGAGTCATTCACCACCGCGACGTTAAGGCCGAACTGGTTGCCGGGGAAGAAGGGTCCAATATTGTCGACTCCAGCTGGCAGCTGATTCTGACGCATCAGCCGCACGGTATCGGCCTTGAGGATGCGCTTGCCGTCCAGCTCACCTTCATTCAACAACATGCGGGTGAAACGCAGGTAATCATCCGTACTGGAGATCAAACCGCCGCCACCGTTGAGAAAACTCGGCTTGCTCAGGAAGGCATCATTCGGCATGGGTTTAAGCGAACCGTCTTCCTGCGGCATGTATGAAACAGCCAAGCGCTCAGCTTTATCTTCCGGCGCGTAAAAATCGGTGTCTACCATCTGCAGTGGCTCAAAGATGTGCTGCTGGAGGTAAGCATCGAATGGCATGCCGGACAGCACTTCGATCAACCGCGCCTGAATATCCACAGCGATGCTGTAGTGCCAAAGAGTACCCGGTTGCTGACGCAGCGGAATGTTAGCCAACTTGTCCATCATCACTGCGAGGGTGGTTTTGGGGTCCTGGATATCCGCCTTAACGTACAACTCATCCACCTGCGAGATAGAGAATCGGCCGTAGGTAAAGCCTGCAGTGTGAGTCATCAGTTCACGGATGGTGACTGGATGCTTTGCCGGTTCAGTCATTGGAAAGCCGTCTGGCCCCTCAGATACAGCAACCTGCAAATCCATCAGTTGCGGCAAGTATTTTCCGACGGGATCATCCAGCTGGAACTTGCCTTCGTCGTAGAGCCGCAACAAACCCGTGCCCGTAACCAGCTTGGTTAGCGAGAAAATTTTGTACAGCGAGTCTCCAGCCAGCGGCTTTTCGCCTGCAATGTCCTGAAAACCGTATTCGCCGCGTTGTACCACTTCGCCATTTTGATAGACCAAGGTTGCGATACCACCCACCTTGCCCTGCTCGACCTGCGCCTGCATCGCCTGGGCAAAAGCTTCCAACCGCTGCGGTGGTATTGGTTGTGCAGTGCTTTGCTGCGCCAGTGCGGCACAAGACAACATCAGTCCACCCAGCAGCAGACCGCTAGAACCTGCGCGGAGAACACTCTTAACGCTCAGCATTATTGTTATTCCTTAAATGAGTTGGCTAACGGACTTTATCTTGAGCGCGACAGTTAGCCAAGATGCCTCAGCATAAAACACCTCTATTTTCTGCACAGCTGAAATTGACTTTGCGTCGTTTGTAACAAATCCAAATGCTGGGCGTCAGATAAGTATGAACAACAGCTAAAACCACAAAGGTGCTTCCCATGAAACGCAGAACCTTGCTTACCGGCCTCCTCGCCGTTCCCGCTATCCCTTTGTTGGCGCGTAGCCCTTTGGCTTTGGCGGTCGATAAAGAAATGGCATTGACTGTTACCCCGCTTGATCATGAGGAAAGCTATTGGCGCGATAAGGTTTCCGCAGAAGCCTACGACGTGCTATTTGAAGAAGACACCGAGCGCCCCCACAGCAGCCCACTCGATAAGCTCTACGATGACGGCACTTATGTTTGCGCCGCGTGCTACTCGCCTCTGTTTAATGCCAGCGCCAAGTTCGATAGCGGTACCGGCTGGCCTAGCTTTACCCAGCCAATCGAGGGCCACCTTGGTTCAAAGGCTGACTATGCCTTTATCTGGCCACGCACCGAATACCACTGCGGGCGCTGCGGCGGCCACCAGGGCCACCTGTTTGACGATGGTCCAGCGCCGCGCGGTGAACGCTGGTGCAATAACGGTTTGGCTCTGCGCTTTGTGCCCAAAGGCGAAAAACTTCCCGCGTTACGAGGTGATGCATGAACAAAACCATAGCGCTTAGCGCACTGCTGTTGCTGGCTCCGCTCACACAAGCTGCCGAGCCTCTGACCCAAGGCCCCGACGGCACAAAGATGGTGGTATTTTCCGGCGGCTGTTTTTGGTGTACCGAGTCCGATTTCGACAAGGTCGAAGGCGTGGTTGAGACCATTTCCGGCTATACCGGCGGCGCAGCAGAGACG
>Ga0209482_1002764_pt1 | contig 10606 bp, 8 predicted proteins | sample CoawatmetaG10DNA_FD_187512 | JGI IMG/M metagenome (GOLD analysis project Ga0209482, IMG submission 187512) | Marine microbial communities from the West Antarctic Peninsula - Coastal water metaG104-DNA (SPAdes) (version 2) | ecosystem: Environmental > Aquatic > Marine > Coastal ... | reverse complement strand
CTGTATGATATATTAAAATTAGTTTGCTCCCCCAATAAATGGACTCATAGAGTTTATAAAAATTCGTCTAGTCATTATTTAAGGAATATTAAATTGAGTAAAATAGATTTATCAATAATTATTGTTAACTATAAATGTTGGGGTGTCCTTACTAGGTGTATTGATTCATTTAATAAATATAAGCCTCATACAAGTTACGAAATTATTGTTGTAGACAATGACTCTCAAGATGGTAAATTTGATAGCTTTCAGCAACAATTCCATGAAATTAAACTTATTGCCAATGAGGGTAATTATGGCTTTTCTAGCGCATGCAATCTAGGTGCAGATAATGCTCAAGGTGATTTCTTACTATTCTTAAATCCCGATGTAACTCTTACTAGTAGCCCTGCTATAGATGAAATGTTCAGTTTTGCAAGAGCCAACCCTAATGTAGGTATAACCTCATGTAGAACTATCTACCCTAATGGTAAAAGAGAAAGAGAGGTTGCATTTCTAAACCCATGGCTAACTATAGGGTGGCTTCGTGCACTGTATAAATTGGCGTTATCTCGCAAAATAGCCAATAATTTTCCAGAAAACAAAAATATTTGGTATCCAGAATGGGTTGCAGGCTCAGTAATTTTAATACAAAAAGATTTTTTTAAGAAAATTGGAAATTGGAGTGAAGAAAAATTTTGGATGTACTCTGAAGATCCAGATATATGTTTAAAAGCAATTAATAATGGGAAACAAATTGCCCTACTTAGAAATATCGAACTCAAACATCAGCATGGTGGATCCACTAGAAGGAATACTAAAACTACTGCTATTACAAAATCGGAAGTAGTTACATCTAGCCATGTTTTTATCCATACACATACTTTAGGTATAAATAGAATAGCCTTGCACCTGATAATTATGGTCAATACCTTAATATCATGGACATTGCGAACTCTAATCACTTTACCTTTCTTTTGGAAAGGGTTCTTTAAAGCAAACCTATTTACTCTTATCGCAATTATTAAGTATTATCTAAGCTTATTGATTCGCTGGACTTGGAAAAGCAAAAGGTTGAAAAATAATGAGTCGTAGAGATAAAAATAGATTCGAAAAATGGTTCTCATTTAGTAGGCATAAAAGGCGCTCTGGAGCAAAAAAACTATCAGAACATATATCAATTGATTTTTCTCAACAGAAACAAATAGTTATTGACGGAGATAAAATTCAATATACGCATGGTAGCTCCAATAATTTAGATGAACATTTTATCGCACTGAGAAATGAGTTTATTGGTCAAAGTGAACTTAGCTATACGCATGCAAAAATCATTGTGCTTATTAGGCGTGACTTTGATTCAGAAAATCACTTTACTTTATTTGAACAACTCTGGAAAGAAGAAAAAGACTATTTATTAAAGCACTTAAACACGCGCTGGCTCATATCTGCCACAGACACCTTTGCTGATTTTTCAGATGACGACTCTATTAAGAGCCTCTCTGTTGCCTGCTCATGTTTGCTCAATACGGTCAAGATGCAAGAGTCTGAACGCTTTATCACTAATGCACAAAACTCCATCGATGATAAAGAAAAAATGAACAGATTAGATAATGAAGAGAGAATTTCTCTTTTTGACGGCACTTCTGTCTTCAAGATTGGTACGGATGATACTCTTAGAAATATGAGATGGAGAATTGACAAGGTGGCAAAAATAAATATTGCTGGTGCGATACTACTTGAAATATTTCTTCGATTGCAAGAACATGACACCATATTCAAGCGACTTAGGGATAGGCATAGAAGAAGCAAAACGGGCTGGTGGTAAATGCAAATATTTGTTATTAATTTACCTAACGCTATTGAGCGTCATAAGCTCCAAAAAGACCAATTAGATAAACTGGGTCTAGAATACAAAGTTTTAGATGCAACATCCGTTGACGATATCAGCGAGGCTACTTATAAAAAACATTATTTTGACTGGCAAAGGCCTTTAAGCAAAACTGAGGTTGCTTGCTACTACTCACATAGGTCAGCCTGGGATAAGGTAATTCTAAGCGGAGAGCCTGCACTGATACTAGAAGATGATGCGATATTGTCGATATTTCTCCCAGAGCTGTTAGACAACCTTATTAAAGTTAAAAGTACCGACCTGATTAACCTAGAAAATAGGGGTAGAAAAAAATTTGTTTCAAGGTCATATTTGGATATTGTTTGTAACTCAAAATTAATGAGGCTCTACCAAGACAGAACAGGCGCAGCTGGATATATATTGTGGCCAGAAGGGGCAAATAAACTCATTCAACTCGAAAAAAATAGTGGCATTGGATTAGCGGATGCTCATATAACTTCCTGCCATTCACTTAAAGCATATCAGGTTGAACCATCCCCTATAATTCAACTAGACCAATGCAAGGAATATGGTGTTACTAATAGTTATAAAAAGGTTATTTCAAAATCTACTGTGAGCACTCATAACAATTACAGGGGTGGCACCTACTTTATTTTAAAGAGATTACTCCATCAATTAAGGCTAGCATTGAGGCAGCTATTCATATTAACCAAATCACAAAGGCGCTATATTTCTATTAGAAATAGTGATTTCAATGTCTAATAGAGTATTAAACCACTTCAGGTTTGGACTAACCTTTGCCAGGGTTAATCGCACCTTACGTAGCAGACGCAAAGCTATTAGTAAGATTATGGCTCTATATAAAAAATTTGGCCTAGTGAGTGATGGATGTAGCTTATGTAAAAGCAATAATTTCACCTTAGTTAGTGAAGGTGACCGTTATGGTTTCGACCTTAAAAAACAGTTTTGTAATCTATGTGGACTAATCCAAACTTATCCTGCAGTTTCAAAAGAATTTCATGAAGAATTCTATAGTCATCACTATCGCCCACTTTATCTTAAAAGTGAAACAGTAGACTATGAAGATGTTATTAAAGAACAAAATGATAAGGCAGAAAAGTACTTAGACTATTTTATTAATAAAGGACTTTCAGAAAAACTAAAAGATTTATCTATCATAGAAATAGGATGCAGTTCAGGAGGGACAATTAATGGCCTCAAAAATGCCTTCAAGTCAGTTCAAGGTTGTGATTTAGATGTTAAAGCAATTAAATTTGCTAAAGACAATTTCAATATAAATGTTGAAGTCAGCATGTATCCATCATCTCTTCCACATGGACCTAAACTTTACATTCTATCTCATATGCTAGAACATGTATTTAATCCACTTGAAACTCTTAAAGAGATCAGACTAATAATGAGTCCTGGTGACTATATATTTATTGCGGTTCCGGGAATTAATGGTGTTGCTAAGGGGGATTATAAAAATGACTTAAGAAGATATTTCCACATAGCACACGTTACAGATTTCACAAGTACCAGTCTGATAAATGTGGCTAATTATGCTGGATTCAAATCAATTAATATAGATGAAGAAATTAATGGTTTATTTATTGCAGATGAGGTAAAAAATTGGAAAAAAAATGATGAAGATTCAATTGATAATGTTAGGTCAATTGAAATGACATACAAGGGAATTTTTCCCCATTTATAGATATTGAAGGGCATTAGAATGAAAGTAATCATATATATTATGAATCCAGAGAAATACAATGAACGAAGAGATGCTTTAACTCAGCTACTAGAAAAAACACCATTTCAATTTCAATTTATAGCTATCAATGATGAATTAGAGTTATCACCTTCAGCAATTGAAAAAAGTCATGATTCAAAAAAAACAATAAACTCATTTGGTAGAGACTTCAGCCGTGGGGAGTTAGCAAGCACCTTAAATCACCTACTTGCATATAAAAAATTTCTACACTCTGGAGATGATTTTGCAATTATTATGGAGGATGATGCAGACTTTAATGTTGATGAATTTATTTTTGTAATTAATCATCTTCAAAAATTAATTGATAAAAATCAGCCACAAGTATATCTATTAACTCCTGTAATTTCATATTTAAATAATAACTCAAAAGATTTAGGAGATAATTATAAAGTTGTAAAAGTCATTCAATCTTGGGATAGCTCGGGTTACATTATTAATAGAGAAGCAGCAGTAAAAATGATTGATGTGAACTCTAAATCATGGATTATTGCTGATGATTGGGTAAAGTATATAAGATATGCAAATGTTAATGTCTTTGGTTTAATCCCAACCGTCATTAAACAAAATTTGAATCTGTTTGATTCAAATTTAATAGACTCTAGGAGCAAGGCAATTAAAAATAGAAGCTTAAAGTATATTCTATCTAGAATAAGTTATAAGATTCTTACAGATCTTAAAAAATATTTTTGGCTAATTCCATTTAAAGGTTATGTTAGAAACAAAAATGTATAGACCTTTATTTTCAACAAAAAATAATAATAATTCTTTTGATAAAACCTTGTTAAGAATTTTAACCTAATTTATTTTGTTGCAAATCTTAGCAAAGACTGAAAGCCCATTTAATTAATAATAACTTTTAAGACAAAACTCTAAAATTTCTAGTCTTATTTGATTTATTTGTCAGAAGTAAAAAAAGTGCTAAAAAGAATATGTAAGACCCATTCATGTAAGTGTCACCTAATAAAATATTAAACATGCCATGGCCTAAAAATCCCAATGGTATCAATGCACCTGCAATAAATATAGGATTCTCACGATTCTGACTATTTGCTTGCATAAATATTCTAAGTGGTAAAAATAGAAGTAATAATAGAGCGCTCAGTGAAACAATACCGCCGTTGTAATAACTTGTTAAGAAGCCATTATGAAGATGGTTAAATCTAGCTAAAATAGTACTAAGAGGTTTAGTATTATTTTTAAATAAAGTTATATTGGAAGTGCGCAATCCATGGCCAAAAAATGGGACATCTTCAATATTATCAATTGCCGCTTCGTACATTGTGAGTCTTGCAGTAATCGGGTTATAGACTTTAGATTCTGAAGAATGATAGTAGGTAATTTGGTCATAAGCTACTGATAACCTGTATTTAACATGCTCATTCATACTTCCATATAAAAAAATACCTAAAATCATTAGAGCTACACTGATCAAAACTACCCTACTAGATCTGGTTTTTTGTTTATATAAAAAAAATAAATAGACTACAAATAAGAATATCAGTGTTAACCATGCACCCCGAGTACCTGCTGCCACTATTACAATTAAACCAGAAAGTAACGACAGAATACTGAATATTTTATTTTTCAAAGATGAATATGGAAGAAAAATAAAGACAATGATAAACATTGAAACTGCGATATTTGCATAAATCGCTGGATTTATTACTCCAGATGGCCTATAAACGCCTTCTACATGACCAATATAACTTATTACTCCTAAAAGTAATAATGTAATTTTAAGACCATTTAATAAGTAGTTTAAATTAATATCAGCTTTATACAATGAGAGTGCTATAAAGGGTGCAAATAAAAAATAAAAATCTCTGGGTATGTAGTGCGCAAGTTCTGCAACCTGACCTGAAAAAACCACTGATAAACAAATAGCTATAAAGTAACCAAAGGTTAAATAAGAAAAAACTTCAATTTCTTTTATAGCAAATGGTGATAATCTACGTGAAATAGCAATATATATTCCCATCATTGCTAGAACAAATAAAACAATATCTCCTGCAACTTGCATTGAAATAATAACTATTGGAAAAATAAAAATTAGTAAATTTACAACTCTTGAGTAGTTTTGGCTTAGGGATTGCTGATTCATGTTTTTTAATGCTTAATGATTTTCTATGGACAAACTAAATAAAAAATAATTTTCAATTCTCTATATAGAGAAACCACTTTCTAAAAGTAGAGAAGCCTTTTGGGCTAATTTCAAATCAGACTCTACCATTTCAGCACACATCTCCTGAGCTGAAACTTGTGGCTTCCATCCAAGAACCTTTTCTGCTTTTGTTGGATCCCCAAGCAAAGTTGCAACCTCAAGAGGTCTAAAGTATCTCTTGTCAATTTTTACAATTACATCTCCAATTGATAAAAATGGACATTTATCACCTTGAATTTTTCTAACAACTCCTAACTCATTTAAACCACGGCCTTCAAACTCTATTATCAATCCTAATTCTTTTGCAGACCAAAGTATAAATTCACGAACACTATATTGAATACCCGTTGCAATTACAAAATCTTCAGGATAATCCTGCTGCAACATCATCCACTGCATACGAACATAATCACGTGCATGCCCCCAGTCACGAAGTGCATCTAAATTACCCATATACAAACACTTTTCCAATCCTACTGCAATATTTGTTAGCCCACGAGTTATCTTTCTTGTAACAAAAGTTTCACCTCGCCTAGGACTTTCATGATTAAAAAGAATTCCATTACAAGCGAAGATTCCATAAGCTTTTCTATAGTTTTCAACAATCCAATAGGCGTAGAGCTTAGCAACTGCATATGGACTTTGAGGATTAAAAGGTGTTTTTTCAGTTTGAGGAGATTCTTCAACTTCACCATATAACTCAGAAGTTGATGCTTGGTAATATCTTGTCTTTTTTTCAAGACCCAAGATTCTTATAGCCTCTAAAATTCTAAGTGCACCTAAAGCATCTACATCGGCCGTATATTCTGGGCTGTCAAAGCTGACAGCTACATGACTCTGAGCACCTAGATTATATATTTCATCAGGTCTCACTTCTTGAATAACACGAATCAAGTTGCTTGAATCAGTCAAGTCACCATAATGTAATTTTAAATTTAAATTATCATCATGCGGATCTTGGTAAATATGATCAAGACGCTGAGTATTGAATGAACTTGAGCGGCGTTTTATACCATGCACCTCATACCCTTTCTCCAAGAGTAGCTCTGCTAAATAAGACCCATCTTGCCCAGTAATTCCAGTAATTAATGCAATTTTCTTTATATTATTCATAACTTCCAATTTTTTGTAAACTAATCTGATCTCAATATGTTTTTATTTTTTATATAATCATTATAAGTAAGAGTAAGTCCATCTCCTAAACTAACAGTTGCTCTCCAGCCAAGAGATTCAATTAGTGAGCTGTCCATTAATTTACGGAACACGCCATCAGGCTTATTCAAATCATATACTATCTTGCCTTCATACCCGACAATTTTTACCAGTTTGTTAGCAAGCTCTTTAATAGTCACATCACTACCAAATCCAATATTAATATGGCTCATCATATCCTCAGTATGTTCAATATATTGAGCTAAATCTAGATTCATAACATGAATAATTGCTTCTGACATGTCATCAATATATACAAACTCCCTTCTAGGTCGACCCGAACCCCACACTTCAACTTCAGGAAGTTGATTAACTTTAGCATCATGAATTTTACGAATTAAAGCTGGAATTACATGACTGTTTTCTGAGTGATAATTATCACCAGGCCCATAAAGACTAGCAGGTATGACAGTACGATAGTCAGTTCCATGACTTTTTCTGTATTGGCGATTATAACTTTCGCACAATTTTATGCCTGCAATCTTAGCAATTGCATAAGGCTCATTAGTTTCCTCCACTTGACCACTTAACATTGCATTTTCTTTAATTAGATAATTAGGGAGTTTAGGGTAGATACAGCTTGAGCCTAAGAATATAAGTTTTTTAACTCCAACCTTCCAAGCATTATGGATAACGTTGGACTCTATCATTAGATTATCATATATAAATTCAGCAGGAAAAGTATTGTTTGCATGAACACCACCAACTTTTGCCGCACATAAATAAACTTGGTCTGGCTTCTCGACTTCAAAAAATTTTTGAACTTGACTCTGATTTGTTATATCTAATTCATCATGTGAACGAGTCAATATATTATTGTGGCCAAGACTTTTAAGCTTTCGAACAATAGCTGAACCAATCATACCTCGATGTCCAGCAACATAAATTTTTGTTTTTTCAATCATTTAGTTTCCAATAAAAACTGTTTTAATTAATTTAGTTTAATTTGAAGAGCGTCCATAAATATCTTTAAAGCGCACGATACCATCCTCACCAAGATAGCTTCCTAACTGCACTTCTATTAATTTAAGCTCTACTTTCCCAGGATTTTCAAGTGCATGAACAACACCAACTGGTATGTATGTAGATTCATTTTCAGAAAGTAAAAAGGTTTTATCACCATTAGTAACCCTAGCCTCACCAGACACTACAACCCAATGTTCAGCTCGTTGATTATGCATTTGAACACTTAGTTTCGCACCAGGCTTTAGTGTAATTCGTTTAACCTGATAATGCTCACTAGCATCAATTAAATCATACTTGCCCCATGGGTGATAAACTTCTCGGTGAAGTTCCCATTCATTGCGTGAACTAGATTTTAATTGATCTACTATAACCTTTATATCCTGAACGCTATCTTTGTGAGAGACCACTAGTGCATCTTTGGTAGTCACAATAATCAAATCATCTACACCAATTGCAGCAACTAACTTACCATCAGTTCGAACATAAGAGTTATTTGAGCTATGAAGCATAACATCACCATATGTAACATTTCCATTTACATCCTTTTCACTAATATCCCAGAGTGATGACCAAGAACCTATATCACTCCAACCCGCATCTAATGGAACAACCACAGCATCTTTAGTTTTTTCCATAACAGCATAGTCAGCAGATTCACTAGGGCATGATTCAAACTTTACTTTATTAACTCTCAAAAAATCTAAATCTTTTGGTACACCAGCTATTGAAGATTCACAGGCTTCATAAATATCAGGACGAAATTTTTTTAACTCTTTCAAATACTTACTGGCTTTAAATAGAAAGATTCCACTATTCCAGTAATAATCTCCCGAACTGACATAATCTTGGGCCAATTCAACAGATGGTTTCTCTACAAACTGATCTACAGCAAAACCGACATCATTCTTTTCACCTCTTTTAATATAGCCATAGCTAGTATGTGCCTCATTTGGCTCTATTCCAAAGGTCACAAGTTTGCCAGATTCAGCCAATGGAATAGCTGCACTCACTGCATTAGTAAAAGCGGTTTGATCTTGAATTACATGGTCGGCAGCAAGTACTAATAATAATGGGTCATCTTCTACAAATAAAGCTGCAAGAGCGATTGCTGGAGCAGTATTACGGCCTACTGGCTCTAAAATAATAGACCCTAATTTGTCGATTGCACGGAGCTGCTCTGCAACAAAGAAACGGTGTTCTTCATTACATACTGTTACAGATGACTGAATTTCTAAGCAATCTAACCTCTTTACAGTAGACTGAAGCATTGTCGTGTTGTCATAAAGTGACAAAAACTGCTTAGGATGCGAAGCCCTTGATAATGGCCATAATCGAGCACCAGATCCTCCAGCTATAATTACTGCACAAATACTCACACTATCTTCCTTTGTTATTAGATTTTTTCAATAAGCAACCACTCTTCTTAAAAAGTGTTTCATTTTTTATGATGACATAGTAACTGTTCATTTACAAATAAAAGAGTGGTTTTCTCATAATGATTGCTCAATCATGGATTGCCAGTATTTAATGATATAATATTCACATAATTTTACATGTAAATGATGTAACGATGAGTAACACCATCCCGCTAAAAAAGCCAACGAATTTTATTCGTAATCAAATTAATGCAGATTTAGACTCTGGGCTTCAATGCTCTGTTATCACACGCTTCCCACCAGAGCCAAATGGGTACCTTCACATTGGTCATGCAAAATCAATATGTATTAACTTTGGAATAGCTAAAGATTATGATGGATTATGTAATCTAAGGTTTGACGATACAAATCCGGCTAAAGAGGATATTGAGTATGTTAACTCAATAAAAAAAGATATAAAGTGGCTTGGATTTGATTGGAATGGTAAAGTCAAATACAGTTCAAGTTATTTTGATATCTTTTATAAATGTGCTGAAGAGCTTATCGCCAAGGGGCTTGCATATGTCTGCTTTTTGAGTGCTGAAGAGGTTCATGAATATAGGGGAACACTAAAGAATCCTGGTATAGATAGCCCTTACCGTGATAATAGTATTGAGAACAATCAAACTCTTTTTAAGAAAATGAAGGATGGTAAATTAAAAGAAGGTGAATGTGTGTTGCGGGCCAAAATAGATATGTCTTCTAGCTTTATGTGTATGCGCGATCCAACCCTTTATCGAATTCGTTTTGAGACGCATCACCAGACAAATGATGATTGGTGTATTTACCCAATGTATGACTTTGCTCATTGTCTTGGTGATGCTATTGAAGGAGTAACACACTCACTTTGTACCTTAGAATTTCAAGATAATCGTCGAATTTATGATTGGCTATTAGAGCACTTAGATGAATTCAATAAAAACAATCGTCCTCACCAATTTGAATTTTCTCGCTTAAACTTAGAGTTCGCTACCACATCAAAAAGAAAACTTAAACTCTTGGTTGATAATAGTTACGTTACAAGCTGGAATGATCCTAGAATGCCAACTATTTCAGGACTGCGTAGAAGGGGCTATACTCCAGAATCAATAAGGAACTTTTCAGAACGTGTTGGTATTTCAAGAGTTAATAGCTTGACGGATGTTTCAATTTTAGAATCTTCAATTAGAGATGATCTAAATACAACTGCTCCTCGAACAATGGCAGTAATTAATCCAATAAAACTGGTGATTGAAAATTATCCTAAAGGT
>Ga0209482_1002760_pt1 | contig 10617 bp, 11 predicted proteins | sample CoawatmetaG10DNA_FD_187512 | JGI IMG/M metagenome (GOLD analysis project Ga0209482, IMG submission 187512) | Marine microbial communities from the West Antarctic Peninsula - Coastal water metaG104-DNA (SPAdes) (version 2) | ecosystem: Environmental > Aquatic > Marine > Coastal ... | reverse complement strand
ATGCAGTGATCCCAGAGTTTACATTAAGTGAACCCTATACTCTGCATTAGGCTTATCCTTATGGACTATGTCATTGGTGACGTTCAAGGCTGCTTTAAAAGCCTCAAAGGTCTTTTAAGTAAAATTAATTTCAATATTGATAGAGATCGATTGTACTTTCTAGGTGATGTTGTTAACCGAGGCAATAACTCACTTGAGACGCTCCGCTTTATTCAGTCAAATCAAGATAACATGGACATGGTTCTTGGTAACCATGATTTTCATCTACTGGTTTGCGCACTAACTGAGCGTAAGCCTAACAAAAATGACACGTTCTTAGACATATTATCTGCACCTGATAAAACTGTTTTACTTGACTATCTTCTTACCAGGCCACTTCTAATTGAGCACAAAAATGCACTTTTTGTTCATGCAGGAGTCCCACCTCAATGGAGTAAGTCAGATGCTATCAAAAATGCAGAAGTGGTTCATAAGAATCTTCAATCAAATAATGTAATTGAATTTTTATCAAAAATGTATGGTAACTATCCGAACAAATGGTCTAATGATCTTTCCAACGAAGAAATCTCTCGTTACACAATAAACGCTTTAATGAGAATGAGGTTTTGTAAAGAAGATGGTGAGCTTGAATTTGAGCACAAGTTAAATATTAATCAAAATCCAACAAATTTTCAGGCGTGGTTTTTGCATTCCAATCGACTAATGGCTGATGAAGAAATATTTTTTGGACACTGGTCATCTCTTAAAGATATTGACTCTAAAAATATTTATCCTCTAGATCATGGATGTGTATGGGGCGAGAGACTTACAGCCTATGACTTAGAGAATCACAATTATATTTCACAAAAATCATTAGAAATTAGTTAGGATGGTGCACTTCTAAGATTAATCGACCCTTCATAAACAAACTCCCCAGGACCGCTCAGATAAACTTTTTCTCCGTCGTATTCAACTATTGCATCACCGCCATTCAAACGCACTTTTACCTTTGAATTAAGAATACCAAGCCTAACACCATAAATTACTGCTGCACAGGCTCCTGAGCCACATGCAAGCGTTTCACCAGCACCCCTTTCAACAACCCTTAACTGAATCTCATCTTTACTTAATACCTTCATAAACCCAACATTAACACCCTCAGGAAAATAACTAGAAGATTGAATTGTTAAGGCAGTAGATTCTATATCAGTTATATCATCCAAAATTAAAATAGCATGTGGGTTTCCAATTGATAGTGATCCAACCTTAAAACCCTCAATCATATACTCTGAACTCTCTTCATTAATATTAAGAGGAATTTTTGATGGAAGAAAATTTGGCTCTCCCATCTCAACTCGAACAGAGTCATCACTATTAATTGTTAAAACCATAATGCCAGCATTAGTTTCAACGTAAAGAGGACTCTTATAAGATAGATTTTTCTTTTGAATATATAGAGCAAAACATCTTGCACCATTTCCGCATTGGTAAACTTCAGAGCCATCAGCATTAAATATTACATAACGAAAATCAACATCTTTTGATGACGCACTCTCAACCATGAGCAATTGATCAAATCCAATACCAAGTTGACGATCAGACAATTTACGAATTTCATCAGTCGACAAACTAACGTCACCATCAATATTATCAATTACAGCGAAGTCATTTCCAAGGCCATGCATTTTTGTAAAATTTATCATGGGAGTATTTTAACCTTTTGTATCATGTTTTATTTAGATACTGCTATGCTAAAATCTATACAACATTCCAACTAATAAAAATAATGATAACTCCAAGTAATATAACACTTAGCAAGAATAAAAAACTTCTTACTGTAACATTTGATAATACTGATTATCAAATGACTAGTGAGTATCTTAGGGTTTATTCACCATCAGCAGAAGTTAAAGGTCATGGCCCTGGTCAGGAAATTCTTCAACTAAATAAGCAAGATATAACCATTCAAAATCTTGTTCCTATGGGAAATTATGCTATTGCAATTCATTATAGTGATGGCCATACTACTGGTATATACTCATGGAGCCACCTTTATAAACTTGGCAGTAAAAAAGATGAACTTTGGTTAGATTATTGTAATCGAGTAGAAGATAATATTAATGGTAAAAATTATCAAGAAGTGCAAATTTAACTTACAAATACAGACATTAGAATATTTAGTGTTAGCTCAACAATATGATTGGTAATTTTGTTAAAATGCATATTAACTCATTTAATATAAATTCTTAAAAGATTATATTAATATTTAAATAACTATTTTAGGTAAAAAAAATGAAAAATAAATTTATTCATATTTCAGCTCTTCTTTTCTTATTTTTTACAACACAAACACTCTCTAATCCCATTAATAAGATTAACTTCTTTGGTGTCAACACTTCTTCAGAAAGTACACTATTAAGCTTAATACCTTTTAAAGTTGGTCAAGATTTTTCACCAAATGTCAGCGATGCAATTATTAAAACGCTTTTTGAAACTGGATTATTTTCTGAAATAAAAATCGTTAAAAATATAAATTACCTTGACATAACCTTAAAAGAAAATCCTAAAGTACGGTATTTTGATTTTGATTTAAGTTCTGAATCAGGACTTTCTAAATGGCTTAAAGGTGAGAGTTTACATCTGACTAGTGATGAATTAGAAAAGTACATGGACGATAGCGAGCTATCTCCTGGCAATACTTATACTCAAAAAAAATTAGATGAATTTATCTCATTTTTAGAATCTAAATATGCTGAATCTGGTTATTACAATGTAAACATACTATCGAGTATTGAATTAGACACACAAAATAGGATAGGCATAAATCTTAGTATAAATCAGGGTAATAGAGTAACTATTGAGTCATTTTCTATTTCTGGTTCTGACAAGTTTAAAGAAAAAGAATTATTAAAATTATTCAAAATAGGTGAGGCTGACATGGTTTTAATTAACCTGTTCACCAATAAGGATCGTTTTACTGATGCTGCATTTGCTGAAGGAGTTGACTCTATTACAAGTGCCTATTTTAATTCTGGATATTTAGACTTCAAGGTTTTGAATATTGAATCTACTCTTAGTGAAAATAAAGAAAAAATATCGATTAAAGTTGAAATTTCTGAGGGAATTCAATATAAATTAGGCGCAGTTACATTTGAAGGTGAGCTTGGAAATATTCCTTTTTCTACTCTTGAAAATACTATCACAATGAAAAAGGGCGAAATATTTAATCGTAATTCGATTATTAACAATATTCAATCACTTACCGACCTTTATGCCGATCAAGGCTATGCATTTGTTGAAATTAACCCTATTACTTCTGAATTTCTAGATTCTGTTAGTGTGAACTTTGTAATTTCTTTAAACAAAAAGGTTTATATAAACAGAATAACAATTTCAGGAAATACTCGTACACAGGATGAAGTAATTAGACGGGAAATTGGAGTTTCTGAAGGCAGTCTATACTCAAGAAGTATTCTAAGAAAATCTTTGTTGAAGTTGAGAAGACTTGGGTATTTTTCAGATGTTAAGATTGGAACTGCTGAAGTTATGGGTATGAATGATAAAATTGATATTAGCTTTGTTGTTGAAGAAACGCAGACTGGATCAGTTAGTTTTTCAGTCTCGCATAGTAATAATTATGGAATTTCTTTTGGAGCTGGAGTTAAAGAGAAAAATATTTTTGGGTCGGGAAATACTCTAAACGCTGATTTAAAAATTTCAGAATCGTTTAATAAAGTTAGTTTTTACTTCATGAATCCAAACTTTAATGATGAAGGACACAGCATTAGCTTGGGGGCTTTTAAAAGTGAAATTAATGATGATGATGTTGCTAAAAATTCATACAACATTGATTCAACAGGCTTAACAGCTGGATATGGAATTCCTTTAAGTGACGATACTAGAGTTAATGTGAATTTAGAGTACTCAAAAAACACTATTAAATGCAGTGCACTTTTTTCTGGAACTAGCTATGAATCGAATCAGTGTGCAGAGAAAAATAAAGATGAATTTCTAATTAATGTTAACTGGAGTAAAAACACCTTAAATAACTATCTTTATCCAACTAAAGGAGTTAATAACTCTTTGTCTGCAGGTCTTTCTTTGCCATTAGGTGACTATAGATACTTTACAGTTAACGCTGATCATTCAAGTTACAAGCCCATAAGTACTAAGGTTACTATGAAAATTACTGGTAACTTAAATTTAGCTAAAGGCTATAGCGGTAAAGAACTACCATTTTATAAACGCTATTTTGGAGGTGGCAGTGGCTCTGTTAGAGGTTTTGGAAATAAAACGCTTGGTCCTTTATACCCAAATGGAAAGGCCAAGGGTGGTGAATTGTCAATACTAGGAAGTGCTAACTTCATAACACCTGCTTTTTTCTTTGAAGATAATGACAAAATGAGGATGAGTGCATTTATAGATGCAGGAAATATTTATGATAAAAGTTCAAATATCAATCTTGGAGACATCAGAATGTCTGCTGGATTTGGATTTGCTTATTTAAGTCCAATTGGTTCTATTGGTGCCTTTATATCAACTCCAATACTTAAAAAGTCTGGTGATATTATTGAGGACTTTGGTTTTTCTATAGGCACTGGTTTCTAAATTTTTATGAGATTTTTTGTTATATTTTTAATAGTTTTACTGTCTTTCGGTATTAGTGCTGAAACAATCAAGATAGGCTATATTGATACAGAAATGGTTATTAATAACATACCCCAGTATCAGAAAAATATGGATAAATTATCTAAAGAATTTGAACCCCAAAAGCAAAAATTACTTGATTTGTTTAATCATATTGAACTTCTTAGAACAAGAATTAACACTATTAATAGTTCTGAAAATAAAGAAAACCTTCAAATGCAACTATCTAAACTAGCTTCACTAGAAGAGGGCTTTAGTCAAGAGACAGAATTTTGGCAAAAAATGGTAAATAATAAAAAAATTGAATTACTTCAAAAAATTGAATTGTTAATTAATACAATAATTAATGAAATTGCAATCTCTGAAAACTACGATCTTATTTTGTATGCAAATGCAGCTTTTGTTAGTGATGAAGTAAATATTACTAATAAAGTTATTGAAAGAATTCGAAAGCTTTCGCTATGAAATTAACTCTCAAAGAAATAGCAAAATTAATAGATGCAACTATTATTGGTGAGGCCTCTAAAGAAATTTTAGGAATTAACACTTTAACTGATGCGAACTTTGAGCAAATTTCCTATGCAGTCAGTAAGAAATATAAAGAACTTCTAATTAACTGTAATGCTGGTGCAGTAATTGTAGATAAGGATCTTAAAAATTATTGCTCAACTAATATACTGCTAGTTGAAAATGTCAATCTAGCTTACTCAATTTTAACTCATAAGTTTAAATACTCACAAAATGTTAACGACCTTCAATTTGCCTCAGAGGTTAGTAACTCATTCACTGATGTTGATATATCACCAAGTTGTTTTATTGGTAAGAATGTAGTTATTGGAGGCAATTCTTCAATTGGACCAAATTGCGTTATTGAAGACAATGTCAGTATAGGTATAAATTCAAGAATTAAGCCTAATGTAACGATTCAAAATGGATCTCAAATTGGCAAAAATTGCGTTATCTCGTCTGGTGCAATAATTGGTTCTGAAGGCTTTGGAAATGCGATAGATAAAAATAATAAATGGCATGCAATTGCTCATCTTGGAAATGTAATTATTGGTGACGATGTTTCCATTGGAGCAAATACAACAATTGACAGAGGCTCGATTAATAATACAGAGATTCACAACAGAGTTAAAATCGATAATTTAGTTCATATTGCTCATAATGTTATTATTGGGGAAGATACGGCCATAGCAGCAACAACTGGTATTGCTGGAACCACAATTATTGGCAAAAGATGTATGATTGGAGGAATGGTTGGTATTGTTGGTCACCTTAAAATAACTGATGACGTCACAGTTAATGCCACTAGTACAGTTAATAGGAACATAACAAAACCAGGGGTTTATACTGGCTTTGTTCCCCTTATGCTTCATTCTGAATGGAAAAAGGTAGGAATATGGTTACCAAAACTTGATAAAATTGCCACTCTTCTAAAAATTAAACTAAAAAATATTAAATAACTTTATGAAAATGAATATTAACGAGGTTAAAAACTTTTTACCTCATCGGTACCCCTTTTTACTAATTGATAGGGTAACTAATCTTGAAGTAGGAAAAAACCTTACTGCTATAAAAAATGTCACTTTTAATGAGCCACATTTTACTGGGCACTTTCCTGATCAGCCTATTATGCCAGGTGTTCTAATTATTGAAGCCTTAGCCCAGGCAACTGGAATTTTAGCTTTTAAATCTGAAGTTGGAAAGCCTCAAACTGGTCAAATTTACATGTTGGTAGGTGTTGATAAAGTTCGCTTTAAAAGGATGGTTGAACCCGGTGATCAATTAGAAATTTATGTTGAGATTATTACTGTTAAACGTGGTATCTGGAAATTTAACTGCAAAGCATCAGTTGAAGGTAAGTTAGTTACTTCTGCTGAAATTTTGTGCACTCAAAAATCTGCTAAGTAATATTATGCCTATTCATTCTTCTGCTATTATTCATGAAAGTTCTAAAATTCATAAAAGTGCTGTTATATCAGCCTATGCAGTTATTGGTGCTAATGTTGAAATAGGCGCTAGAACACTTATAGACTCTCATGCTGTAATTGCAGGTCCTACAAAAATTGGTAAAAACAACCATATTTATTCTTTTGCTTCTATTGGTGGTGATCCTCAAGATATTACCTATCAAGATGGCCAAGAAAGCAATCTAGTAATAGGTGATGATAATATGATTAGAGAATTCTGCACAATTAATAGGGGTACTGAAAAAGAAAATTCTTTAACGAGAATCGGTTCGAACAACATGCTCATGTCGTATGTTCATATTGCACATGATTGTCAACTTGGTGATCATATTATTATGTCTAATAATGCTTCACTAGCTGGACATGTTAGGATTTCAGACTGGGCCATACTTGGTGGTTTTGTCTTAGTAAAACAATTTTGTGGTATTGGAAGGCATTCGTATGCTGGAATGGGAAGTCAAATTAACAAAGATATCCCTGATTATATGCTTGCTGCAGGAATCCATCCGAAAATTAGAAGTAGTAATTCCGTTGGAATGAAGAGAAGAGGTTTTAGTGCCAGTTCAATTTCCTCTATAAAACGAGCCTTTAAGGTTGTTTATCGCGATTCACAAGGTAGACTCCTAGATCATGCACTAAGTGAGCTTGAAGCATCAGAATCTGACAGTCATGAAGTTATGCAATTTGTAGAATGTATTCGAAACTCAAGAGTGGGTATTATGCGCGGCCCAGCTGATGAATAGATAGACCTTTTTAGCATGTCTAATTCTTTCATAAGGTCCAGTAGCATTGTCGCCGCAATGACCTTTATATCAAGAATCTTAGGCTTAGTTCGAGATTTTATTATTGCAAGACTCTTTGGAGCTAATGAACTCACTGACGCTTTCTTAGTAGCTTTTAGAATACCTAATTTTTTTAGACGCCTATTTGCTGAAGGTGCTTTTTCACAAGCCTTTTTGCCAATTTTGGCAGAGTCAAAAGCCAATCAATCTGATGAAGAGGTTCAACTAGTAATTAATCATATTGCTACTAAGCTACTTAGCATACTTATGATTATTACTCTTATTGCGATAATTTTAGCGCCATTAATAATACTTATATTTGCATGGGGGTTTTACTTTAAAGCTGAATCAACTCAGTTTTACTTAGCTTCTGATATGCTGCGAATAACATTTCCATACTTGCTTTTAATATCTCTTACTGCGCTTTCTGGCTCTATTCTTAATACTTATGATAATTTTATAATCCCAGCCTTTACCCCAGTATTACTAAATATTTCATTAATCCTTAGCGCTATATTTTTATCTAAATACTTATCCACTCCAATTATGGCATTAGCTTGGGGTGTCCTTTTTGGTGGAATTATTCAACTTGGCTTTCAAATTCCATTCTTAAGAAAAATAAAACGGCTGCCTAAGTTACAATTTGGACATCATAAGGCACTTTCCATACTAAGAAAAAGAATGCTTCCAGCATTGTTTGGAGTATCAGTATCTCAAATTAATTTACTAGTTGATACAATGATTGCATCAACCCTTATAGCTGGAAGTGTGACATGGCTATATTATTCAGACAGATTGCTTGAGCTTCCTTTGGCTTTAATTGGCATTGCATTGGCTACTGTAGCACTAGCAAAACTAAGCAATTATCATGCAAAAAATGATTCCAAAAACTTTACGAATACCATTGATAAAGCTCTTTTATATGCAATTTTATTAGGACTTCCTGCATGCGCTGGATTAATTCTACTTTCTGAAGAACTAATAATTACGCTCTTTCAATATGATGCATTTGATGCTTTATCTGCTAAAAAAACATCTTTAAGTTTGCAGGCTTATGGTTCTGGCTTAATGGCATTCATTGCAATAAAAATCTTTGCACCAATTTTCCTATCAAGAGGAGACACCAAAACTCCAGTAAAAGCTGGTGTTGTTGCTATGGTTTCAAATATAGTTTTAAATTTAATATTTGTCCAGTATTTTGATCATGTAGGCTTAGCTGCTGCCACTTCAATCTCAGCACTGATTAATGCTGTAATTCTGTATTTTTTCTTAATAAAGCAATCAATATTTAGGTTTCATATTACTTTTTATAAAATGCTAGTTAAAGTAATATTTGCAGTCACTATAATGTCTTTATACATTTTTTACTTTGATTCAACTATAGATCTTTACCTTGAATCCTCTCTAATAGAGAGAGCTATACTTATTTCAAAAACCATTACTATTTCAATATCTATATATTTTTTAACGCTTTATACACTTGGAGTTAGACTAAAACAATTATGAAAGAAATTCACTGCATTAAATTAGATAAACAATTAGAAGGATTAGAAAGAGCGCCCTACCCAGGCACTCTTGGCAAAAAGATATTAGACTCAGTTTCTAAAGAGGCTTGGCAAATGTGGCTTGACTATCAAACTATGCTAATTAATGAAAATAATTTAAACTTATTTGAAGAGTCATCACAAAGCTATCTAAAAGAACAAATGGAGAACTTCTTCTTTTCAAAAAAAGATGTTGATCAAATTAAGGGTTATGTACCAAAATAATTATATGGAAATTTTACTAAAAAATGTCTAATCTATTCATTATTGCAGCGCCTTCAGGATGTGGGAAAACATCTCTTGTAAAGTCATTAATTAATAGCACTAAAAATTTGTGCGTCTCTGTCTCTCATACAACAAGAGTACCCAGGATTGATGAGATTAATGGAATTAACTATCATTTTATTTCAGTTTATGAATTTCAAAAAATGGCTAGTGAAGAAGAGTTTATTGAACATGCTAAAGTCTTTGAAAACCTTTATGGCACCTCTAAAAAATTAATTAATGACAATCTTAAAAATGATACAGATGTTATCTTAGAGATTGACTGGCAAGGTGCTCGTCAAGTTAAGCTAAACTTACCTGATGCTATCAGCATATTCATTTTACCCCCTTCGAAAGAAGCCTTAGAACAGAGGCTAAGAAATAGAGCTCAAGATGATGAATCGACTATTACTAAAAGAATGCAAGATGCAGAAAATCAAATGAGTCACTTCAATGAATTTGACTATCTAGTGATTAATGATGATTTTGATTCTGCCTTGGCTAATCTAAAAGTAATAATATCTTCTTCATATAATATAGCCAAACCAAGTCATTTGTCTTTAGAGATGCAGTCAATTAAACACAAAAAACTACTTAAAAAATTGATATAACTAAAAAATTTGGTATAATTTAGCTCTTAATTATTGTTTTAAGAACGCTTATGAGTGATTTTGCATTATCAATAAAAAATACTACTAAAAATTTAGAGGTACAAAAGTACCCTCCAATCCTCACTCAAGAACAAGAATACGAATTAGCTATTGAACTATACGAAAATGGAAGTTTATCCGCTGCACAAAGGCTTGTTCTAGCTCATATGAGATTCGTTGCCTTTATTGCCCACAGTTATAAAGGATATGGCCTAGAAAATGCTGATTTAATCCAAGAAGGCACAATAGGTTTAATGAAAGCAGTTAAGCGCTTCAACCCTCATAAAAAAGTAAGACTATCATCGTTTGCTGTTTATTGGATTCGTGCAGAAATTCATGAGTACATCTTTAAAAATTGGAAAATTGTTAAAGTGGCAACTACTAAAGCACAAAGGAAACTTTTCTTTAAACTCAGAAAGGCAAAGGCGAATATTTTTCAGTCCTTAACAAGTGAACAAGCCAAAATAATTGCAGAAGATCTTGGAGTTAAAGAAAAAGATGTTATTGAAATGGAATCTAGACTTCAACTTAACGATGTTGCTTTTGAAGTTAATGATGATGATGATACTTATACACCAGAGCACTACATCTCAGATCCTGGTAAAAATCCTGAGCAATTAGTATTGAATGATAAAAATCAAGAAGACCAGAATAATAAGCTTTATCAAGCACTTTCTTCTTTAGATGAAAGAAGTATCGATATTTTACAAGCAAGGTACTTGAAAGAAGAAAAATCGACCCTACATACTTTAGCAGACAAGTATGGTGTTTCCGCAGA
>Ga0209482_1002750_pt1 | contig 10644 bp, 10 predicted proteins | sample CoawatmetaG10DNA_FD_187512 | JGI IMG/M metagenome (GOLD analysis project Ga0209482, IMG submission 187512) | Marine microbial communities from the West Antarctic Peninsula - Coastal water metaG104-DNA (SPAdes) (version 2) | ecosystem: Environmental > Aquatic > Marine > Coastal ... | reverse complement strand
TTATTGCCGTAGTAAATTCTACTAATGGACTTCGCATTAAACCCTTCATAGTTTATAGATGTTATTAAATTAAATGATTTAGATGAAAAGATGATTGCTCCGTTAGTAGAATCAAGATTGTATGAGGGAAATAATATAGCTAATTCTGCCTTATTACTAATACCCTCATCTGGTATATTGGCAATAATATACTCAGCATCGCTAAGTGGGAGATTCAAAAATAATGAACTTAGAAGACTTGCATGTTCCAAGCCAAGGGTATTTATATTAATTGATAGGCCATTACTTTCAGGAAGTGCACAAAAACTATTATTAAAAATGCTCCAGCCTATAGATCTTATTGCAGGCAGGCTTTTTAATTCATCAACTGAGTAAAATAATCTTCTTCCAGAATATTCCTTGGGCGTATTAAGAGGCCCTGAGTAATAATAATCTTCTAAGCCATAAGCCCTTGGATTAGAATCGAGATCAATCCAGTCTATTATTTGATCTATAGCTTCATCAACCAAGCTATTATCAACCTCTTTAAGCTCCATAAATTTTTTAAAAGCTTCGATAGTCTTATTGTTTGGAATAAAATTTGATTCTGTTCTTATAACCATTGAATTGATATTAAAACAATTTGAACCATCTACTATTTGGCCAATAATTCTTCCCTTAACAGTTTCAAAAATAAAATTATTTATGAAGAGTGAATTCTGCTTGGTATGAACTTTGCTATTAAATCTCAGCTCTTGATCTATCTTTTTTATGGATAAAGATTCAATATTTCTGAAAAAGTTTAATGAATTTGCTTGAAACTCCAAATAAGTAGCTCTTTTTAACGAAATTAAGTAATTATTTCCCATTATTACAGCAACAGAGGAAAGTAACAGAACTATCAATAGAACTGATATTAGAACTACCCCTTTAGTCTTTGTTTGCATAAGTAATATTCGGCTCGATCAACCAGGAATAATCTTTATTATTTACCAAGAATTTTATTTTTATCAAAGTAGGAATTTTTCTTGCAGTATTAGAGTCTATAGGCCAATAACTGTGCCATCTATTTTCATACATAAAGGTAAAATTTAACTCTTCTACATTCTTGAGCATAGTTGATTCTGCAAACCCATCTTGATCATAAGGATTGGATGAAAAAAATTGCCTTCTAATTAATGAGTTATCTTCAAAAATATATTCAACTCTTTTAATTGGAGAGACATCATTAGAGAGAGATTTAATAACTGTACTAAACATTATTGCCTCCGAGTTTTCATTTGAAATAAATGTTCCATAAAGCCTATTACCAAAATAATCTCTTGATGGAATATTAGCTATTTGCCTTATATCTCTTCTAAGTATGCCCGAGGAAAGGTTAAGCTCTTTAATGCCGTTGAGATGCTTTGAAGTATTCTCTTCACTGTCTAAGGAAGACTGAAGTATATTTGAGGAGATAACCGCGATAATAGAAAGAATTATCAAGGAAACCAAGACTTCAATGATAGTGAACCCCTTTCTATTCACTTATTATATATCCGTTTATTTTATAGATATAATTCGTTGACCCTTCTGCTTTAACGAGGATTTGGTATTCTAAAAATTCTTTAGTAATTCCGTTGGTATATGACTCTTCCCATATCCAAGTCTTTCCTCCCATTTCCATGGTTCCATTCCTTGGTCCTGGTTGATAAGGTTTCTCCATGGTGTGTATTAGAGCAATTCTATTATTAGCAACCTGTTTTGAAAGGTAATGATCTTCAAGCTTATACACAGAGACATTTATTGACAATATTGAATTATATATAGCCACAATGGAAGTGCTAAGAATAACTAGAGCAACGACAACCTCAACAAGGCTAAAGCCGTCTTTTTTAGTAGCTAATAATTTCAATTTGAATTTTTCCGTTCGTATTTATTGTTATTTCTTGTGAGTATTCATCAAAAAAAATATTTATGATGCCTCCTGAGTTTTCTCCTGAAGGATAAAATATCAATAAAGGTTTGTCTGGCGAATTCTGATCAAGCTCTGAAATAGAACCATCAAATGATTTAAATGTTTTCCTGTATCTGGAGAATTTATTCCAATGAGTGGGATGAGAGTACTCTAATTCATTAGATAGCTTACCATTTATATCTAAGTAATAAGAAAAATCATCTCTATTATTGGCATGCCAGCCAATAATGCCTCCAGTAATAATGCTTTCCTCTGCCAAGTAATTAAATGTTTTTGTAAAAGATGCGCTTTGCTGAGATGCGGAAGTCACAGCACTAAAATTTAAAACCACAAGAGATGTTGCTATGCCAATCACAACCAAAACTACAAGAACCTCAATCAGGGTAAACCCCCGTGAAGACTTACTGCATCCAGTTGCCAATATCTGTGTCCTCACCTGATCCACCCTCCATGCCGTCAGCACCTAAAGTATACAAATCAAATTTTTTAGATTTCCTAGAAGGGTATTCATAAATATATTCTCTACCCCAAGGGTCTAGTGGTAATGAAGAGATATAGCCATCCTCAGGAAATAAAAACGGATTTTTTAATCCTGAATGAGGCATTATTAATGCATCTAATCCCTCAGAGGTAGATGGATAAGAAAGTTCATTAAATTTATATATTTCTAAAGCTTTGCCTGTTTGTGCCATATCTGCTTTAATTTTTTCTAGATTAGCTCTTTGAAATACAGGTGCCACATTTACAACGACAATAGTTGCTAATATACCTAATATTACCAGAACTGCCATGAGTTCAATTAGAGTAAAACCTTTCTTATATTTATTCATAATTTATCCTAAAGATAGTGTGTTCATTTGCATTATTGGTATCAGTATAGCTAGAACAATGAGCATAATAAAACCACCCATAAAAATAATGACCAAAGGCTCTAAAAGAGACAGAAATACAGCCCTCTTAGATTCAATTTCATTTTTTAGAAAATGAGACACTTTATGAAACATTTTTATTAAATTACCAGACTTATATCCGCTAGATATGAGTTGAATAAATATATCTGGGAAAATATTAGTTTGCTTTAATGTATATATAAAATCCTTACCCTCCATAACATCGCTCTTTGCATTTAAGATTAATTTTGCCAAGTACTTATTACTGAATATCTTAGATGACTCCTCTAGGGCTACATCCAAGTTCGTGCCTGACTCAAGAAGTAATGCCATGGTGCTAGAAAATCTCTCTATTTCTGATGTAAGGATAAAATTACCCATAAGAGGTAATGAGAGAACTTTACTATGAGCAATAATATGTTTTTCAGGGTCCTTGATATATTGCTTATAAAAATAAGATACGGAAAAAAATACCAGAAGGATAATGAGTATTATTAGCACTATATTATTAGAAAGAGCTAGCAGAGCTTTTGTTATAAAAGGAAGTTCTGCACCGGCCTTAATAAATTGGCCTATAACCTGGGGCAAAACAAACGCCAAGAGAGCAATGATAACTATTACTGAGAAGCCAATTAGTATAAATGGATAAGCTAAAGCAGATATTACCTTTTGCTTTATAGATGCGCTTTCCTCAAGATAGTCAGCTAATTTATCAAATATTACATCTAAATTTCCAGATGAATCACCTGCAGATACTAAGGAGGTATAAGTATCTGAGAAAACACCAGGATACTTTTTCATAGACAAGCCAAGCCGCTTGCCTTGAATAATATCCTCACGAAGGTTGTATAAAATATGCACTAAATTCTTGTTATTAGACTGATCTGCAGTTATTTTTATTGCATCCATGATCGAAGTATTTGCTTCAAGCAAGGTAGCTAGCTGCCTAGTCATTATTACAATATCTTTATTCTTGACCTTAGAAAGAATAGAGAGATTTCCCTTCGCTTCTTTAACGGTTATAGGTGTTAAATTAAGATCCTTAATTAACTTTCTAGCATCTCTTTCTGATTGCGCGCTTAAGACGCCCTTCTTCTTGATTCCAGAAATATCTAGGGCTGAGTAACTATATGCCGGCATCTGCCTGAAGGTTTCCAACCCTGACTAGTTCATCACAAGATGTTATTCCTGATATTAAAAGATCTCTAGAAGCTTGATCAATAGATTGATTATCTTTAAAAACATAATCTGAAATTATATTTTCAGACTCGTGGTTATGTATCATTTCTTTTAATTTTTTATCGACTTGGATGCATTCAGCTATTGCAATTCTTCCCTGGTATCCAGAGCTAGAACAGTCATCACAGCCATTTGAATTCCATATTTTTGTATCAGCATTTAAATTAAATAAATTAATAGCCTGGGAATGAGCTGGCTCTTCGTATTTACAATTAAGGCAAAGTCTCCTTACGAGTCTTTGTGAGATAATCGTACGGAGGCTCGAGGCTAAAAGAAATGACTCAATCCCCATATCCCTCAATCTTGTAATTGCTGCTATGGCACTGTTTGTATGAACTGTAGATAAAACCAAATGGCCAGTCAAGCTTGCCTGAATACCGATCTGAGCTGTCTCTACATCCCTCATTTCTCCAACCATAACAACATCCGGGTCTTGTCTAAGGATGGCTCTCAAGCCTTTAGCAAAGGTATAGCCAGTTTTAGTATTGACTTGTGTCTGACCTATGCCATTAAGAGTGTATTCAATAGGGTCTTCGACGGTAAGTATATTTTGAGAAGAGTCATTTAAATATCTCAGTCCTGAATACAATGTAGTTGTTTTTCCTGATCCAGTTGGGCCTGTAAAGAGTATTATGCCTTCAGGATTTTTTAGAGATGATTTGTAATTAGAGAGTATGGCTTTGGGTAGACCTAGGTCTTCAATATTTATCTGAGCTGATTGCTTATCAAGAATTCTTAATACAACTCTTTCACCATAAGATGATGGAAGGGTTGAAACTCTTACGTCGATACTTTTATCACCTAATGACAATGAAACTCTTCCATCTTGAGGAAGTCTTCTTTCTGAAATGTCTAACCCTGAGATAATTTTTATTCTAGAAATGAGAACAGATGATATCTTGCTATCCTGGCTTAAGATTTCTTTCAAGATTCCATCCACTCGAAACCTAACTACAAGCTTATCTTCGTATGGCTCGAAGTGAATGTCCGATGCCCTGCTTTTTACAGCCTGACTTATAATTCCATTAATTAATTTTATTATTGGAGTGTCATTACTTCCACTTAAAAGATCTTCTGTTGCTGTTATGCTTCCAGCAAATGTTTGAAGATCAAACTCATCTGATAGCTCTTCAGTAATATCAGAGGAATCGCTATCAACAGAAAAACTATTAGTAAGAAGTTCATTAAAAGAATCTGCATCGCAAATAGTCATAGCAAAATCTGACTTAAGATATCTTTGAATTTCGTGGTATAGCTCTAAAGATATTTTATTAGGGGATATTACCTCATAGCCTTTATTGCTAAATGATGCTATTACTTCATTTTCGCGAACAAAATCATACGGAAAGATATCAGAAACATTTTTTATATCAGCTAATTCAGACACTTGATTATTAATCTTTAGATTTTGTTAAATCTACAGATTGAGTAGACTCACCCGTTAACATCTGACGAGCTTTGATATAATTATACTTATCATCAGATAAATTATTAGAGTCATTTGAATCAATTAATATGGTCGGTCTTAAAAATACCATAAGGTTTCTTTTAACAACAGTGGATGAAGAGGATTGAAATAATTTACCTATTAAAGGTATAGAACCGAGAATAGGCACTTTAGATAGAGTTTCCTGAGTATCCTCATCAACCAATCCTCCCAAAACTATTATTTGATTATTGTCTACAAGAGCTGTTGTTTCAATTGCCCTTTTATTTGTTATTAGGTCTATTCCGCTAGTCATTACTCCAGCCACTCCGGATACTTCAATTTTTATTTTAAGAACAACTGAGCTACCTTCATTAATCTGTGGTGTGACCTCGAGTTTAATTCCAACTTCTTGTCTAGAAGTCGTCCTAAAAGGATTTGCATTACTACTACCCAAGCTCTCCCCTGTAGTTATAGGGATTTCTTGGCCAATGATAGAGGTTGCCAGCTCATTATCCATCGCAAGAAGAGATGGTGTTGATAAAATATTAGAATTTGTATCTTGGGCTATTGCATTTATGATTCCAACAAAATTATCAGCTCCTGTTAAATCACCAAATGCTGTTACTAGGCCCTGGGTATTTAATAATGCAGATGTGGCTGTTGTTGAGAGGGTTACATTTGACTGGTCTGATAAAGCGCCTATAGTTGATAGAAGATCTGGTCCAGCTCCATTAAACCTAGTGAGGCCTACTGGCACACTCTCAGACCCACTTCCTGTAAAGACAGTTTCAACACCTAGGTTCTTTGCTGCAGTTTCTGAGAGCTCTACAATAATAGCTTCTACTAAGACTTGAGCTCTTCTTATATCAAGCTTAGATATAATATTCCTTATTGTTGTTAAATTGGCTTCGGCAGAAGAAACAATCAATGAATTAGTTTTTTCATGATGCGTTATAACTGTTTTGACTCCATCAGCATCGGGAATAAATCCACTAGAAATAGAGCTCAATATTGCAGCAACATCTGCAGATTTTGCATACTTAAGATAAATTACATCCATGGAATCATTGGAGGTAACATCTTCATCAAGTGACTTTAGAGTAGATGTTATATTAGAAGTGATGAACTCATTAGCAGAAACAATAACTGAATTAGATGGACTAAACGGTATGGCTATGAATTTATTAATGGTTGGGTTATTTTGAGCTTTAAGCTTGTCCAATATTCGAACAGCTTCAACTGACGAAAGGTTATTTAGCTTAATAATAGATATCTTTGCTGAATTATTTTTATCTAAATCATTTATGAGATCTTTAATTCTTTTTACATTACTAGCCCTATCAACAAGAAGAATTGAATTTATTGAAGATATGCTTGAAAGGTGGGACTGTCGGCCAGTAATAGGTTTTATCATAGGAAGAACTTCTTCAGTTGATCTATTTATTAAAGGTATAACAGATGTTTGAAAGTCACCAGATGCCAACGAGCTGATATTTAAATCTCTTGTGGCCTCATTTTCAGGCACAATCCTTACAAATCCATTTTCAGTTATTGCACTAAAGCCATTTACCTGAATTGTTCTAAGATATACGTCCCAGACCTGGCGCCTATTAAGATTAGCATTAGAATAAATGGTTATTTTTCCTTTAACTCTTGGGTCTAAGATAATTGTTTTCTTAGAAAATTGAGCAATGTCTTGTGTGACTTTTTTAATATCGACATTTTCATAATTTAAAATAAAGGAGTCTTGTGCAAATGATAAATTTACCGTGGTTAGAAAAAGTAATGCTAGTAATTTGTTGCTTAATAATTTCATATTATTTACCTATAATATTATTGATTTTATACACTTTTTGGCCATTTCGAAATACAGCTTCATTTTTACTAACCTCAGTAAGTGTATATAAGTTTTCCAAGCTTTCGCCTAGAGCAACAACATATTCTTTATTTCCCTTTTTAACTATTACGGAAGAGTCGACCTCTCCAGCTCTAATGCCAATAAGTTTATAGTTGAATGCTTCTATATTAACAATATCTTTAATTTCAGGAGCAATGTTATTGAATGAATTAGCCATATCAATATCTTTGATATTAATAAGATTAATCTTTTTGATATCTGGCGCAACAGCGATGGAGTTAGCCAATAATAATGTTAGAAAAATTGATGGTAAAATTAGAACCAATAATAAGAATTTCTTAGTATTTTTAAAATTTAACATAGCTGACATACTTTAAATTGTAGCTCATATTAACAATTTATATTTAATCTTGCTTTATAAAAAGTGTTGGATGAGTAATTTAACTTTTATCAAGTTAAATCTTATAAACCTTAGATTAAAAAATGGTTATACATAACTCATTGATGGGGTGCGAATTAATTAAGGCCTGATATTTTTATGACCTTGTTAAGCCTGCCTGACTTCATTATTAAATGAAGTTTTTTAAGAAGATTTTTTACCATGATAAAGCCTTATTTATTACGAAATTGTAACTATTTTGTTACATTTATGTGACAGAATAATATAAATACATGAGTATGTAAAGGCAATACACTCTTAATCAATAGGAAGGGTAAACCAAAAAACAGAGCCAGGCTGGTCTTTAGAGTCGACACCAACCTCTCCATTAAGGCTATTAATGAGATTCTTGACAATAGCAAGACCGAGACCGCTTCCTTTATTATCAGAAGCTCTGGCAGAGGCTGTTCTATAAAATCTATCAAAAATATGGCTCTTATCTTCATCAGAAACACCTACTCCAGCATCTGAGACCATAACTCTTACATGATGACTTTCTGTAATTGTTGATATCTCAATACTTGATCCTTTCTCGGAGTATTTAAATGCGTTGTCAACTAAATTATTCATGATCCTTTCAAGTGCCTGGGGGTCTGCTTTTACAAAATCAGAGTGGTTTGATTTAAAAATAATCTCGATTTCTTTTTTCTTTGTAACGCTTTTCATGGATGATACAAATTCATCTATGAAACTAATAAGATCAATTTTTTGAATATTTAATTTAAGATCGCCATATTCAATTCTTGAAAGATCAATTAAGTCAGCAACCATGACTGAGAGCCTTTCAGAGTTATGAAGAATTGCCTTTGCGAAAATTTTTGCCTCTTTCTTATTATCAAGAGCTCCATCAAGTAGAGTTTCAGAATTTGCTCTTATAACACTTACAGGAGTTCTTAATTCATGAGATAGATTTGATATAAAGTCTCTTCTCATTGAGTTAAGTTGTCTTAATTGAGTTATATCATGGACAACTAGAATATAATCACCGGTAGTTTTTGAAGTATTCATTGATCCTAATACCCATCTTGTTGTCTTATCTTCTAATTCAATCTCGAACTCTATATCAGCTCTTTTTTTATTATCAACTCTTTTAAAAAGATAGTTAAGGGCAGGGATTTTAAGATTTTTTATATTTTGATTAGATAATTTTTTAATATTCAAAATAATAGATGTTTGTTCATTTGAAAAAACCACCTCACCATCTTTATTAGTAACTAATATGCCTTCACCAAGGTCATCTAAGACCTGACCAAATTGGTCTCTTTGTCTTGCAATCATCTTAATTTGACCTTTTAAGTCTTCTGAAATTTGAGAAATTGATCTGGCCACCTTTCCAAAATCATCCCCTCTTTGAGTAGGCAAGGCCTTCAGATCAACTTTTTTATTTTCTCCTTCGGCTATGTTAGTGGCAACGTCAGCTAAATCTTTTATATTTGAGTATAAAAAATTTACTGCTACTGCACTAGCGATCATAGAAACTATAAAAACTACAACAAATAGAAGGATTAATGAGAGACCTAATGTATCTGCTGCGCTATCCAAGTAAGTTAAAGGAACTGCTATTCTTATAATATTTGGCTTTGTCTCTTGATTATCACGAGTAGCAAAATATAAAAGATCTTGCTTTAGGGTCTCACTGTATCTAGAAGACCAGCCTGTCCCGTTTTCAATAGCCTCTTTAACCTCTTTTCTTGAAATATGGTTATCAATTAGATTAATTTGATCAATATTTAATTCAGAATCTCCAATTACTTGTCCGTTATTTTTTATAAATGTGACTCTAGAGTTTGATGCTTTTCCAAGATCATTAGCGATATAATCTGCTTCAATTGATGTTTTAAATTTATCTAAACTTCCAACAGAAGAAACTAGCAAATTAGCTTGTTTTTCAAGTTCATTAACTATTTGGAGTTTGAAAGCGGTTGAAAGATCTCTCTCAGCCACAACATAAGCTATAGATATACTGACAGTTAGTAAAGAGAATACAATAAAGAATATTCGGGATCTAATTCCCATTTAACTACTCAGGGGTTCTTGAAAATTTATAACCGACGCCTCTAATTGTCTGAACATATTTACCCATTGATCCAAGCTTCTCTCTAAGTCTTTTAATATGAGTATCTACAGTTCTAGTTGTTACGTCAGAGCTATAACCCCATACATCAGATAAAAGCTGGTCTCTAGACTGCACTCTTCCTCGTCTATCAACAAGCTGTCTTAATAATCTGAACTCTAGAGCGGTAAGTGTGACTTGCTCCTTATTTACAAACACCTCATGCGAATCAATATCAATTGTTAGGTCTCCGAACTGGCGCTCAATCTCAACAAGGTCTGTTTTAGGTGCATCGCCCCTTTTTAAAACAGCTTTAATTCTTAATATTAACTCTCTTACACTAAAAGGCTTGGTTACATAATCATCAGCCCCTAGCTCAAACCCAACAACCTTATCAACCTCATCATCTTTGGCAGTTAGTATTATTATAGGAATACTGCTTAAGTCGGGGTTGCCTTTCATTTCTCTACACAAATCAAGACCCGAGCCATCTGGAAGCATTAAATCAAGAAGTATCATAGAAAAAGAAGACATTGAGATAGCTGCTCTTGCATCACCAAGAGACCCAACACCGACTACATCAAAGCCATCTTTAATAAGATTGTATTCAAGAGTGGTTCGAATATCTGGCTCATCCTCTATTACAAGTATTTTATTTGTCATGATTAAATTTTGAAGTACCTAAACATTTATACGCTATTTTTGTTATTTTTAAAGTAATTGTTACTGGTTATTTTCTGCAAATAGTTTTCTTAATGCAGGCTTATCAAATTTTCCAGAAGCTATTTTAGGTAGTACTG
>Ga0209482_1002749_pt1 | contig 10645 bp, 8 predicted proteins | sample CoawatmetaG10DNA_FD_187512 | JGI IMG/M metagenome (GOLD analysis project Ga0209482, IMG submission 187512) | Marine microbial communities from the West Antarctic Peninsula - Coastal water metaG104-DNA (SPAdes) (version 2) | ecosystem: Environmental > Aquatic > Marine > Coastal ... | reverse complement strand
AGGATGATTTGTATATTAAGATTGCCAAAGCACTTAACTTGAAAAGTGTTGATAGGTCTGACTCAATGAGCATTATGGAAAAGCTTATTGAGCATGCAATAAAAACGAATGATGAAAAAGCTATAGATCTTATTGATGAATTCTGGCATGACATCGGTTTTGGGTTTCTAGATTTTGACGCTGGAGATAATTTTTATGCTTCAGTTGATCCTCATTGGACTGTTGCCAGTATGAAGTTTGATTGGGAGCAATATATCGGATCAGAAGAGTCAGAAAGAGATGAAATGAGTGAAGAAGATTTATTTAATTTCTTTAAAGAGAGGATTGAATATGAATTTGAAGAATCTGGCTCACTATATGTCAAAAAATTTGGTAAATATCTTCTCAGTGCGTATATATCAGATCCGCGTGAGGGTCGTTTCACTGGCTTTTCGATTCATAAGAATGAAAGAAAACTTAATGATCAGTACAAAAATTCTGGAGATTTCTATATGAGTGGCAGTGACCAAGGTAACTGGAATGATCAAGTTTTAAAAGAATTTTATGATGAGCACTTCTTAAAGCCTCACCACTTAGATAACCTTTTAGGAGCTCTCATTCGTAATGAGGGTGTTGAGGCTGCAACTGTTGAATTTAATAAGACTATCAAAGTGACCATTGCAGATGATAAAAAGCCAATGATGTATTCAATTTCAATTGATGCATTAATATTTGATTTTGAAGAAATTTTGAAAGAAGAAGGTAACCAAAGCTTTGAAACTTTCAAAGAATTACTGAAGATGGATCTTGGTGATTTTTACGATGGCTACATTGCTCTTCGACATCACAATTACGTTATGACTGCAGATTGGTCTTTGTTTAGTGAGTGCTCCTCATTTAGACTATTCTATGGAGATTGGGATATGAAAAATGATTACAGGGATTTAGGGCAAATTTTGTTGTCACTAGATAAGCAATATCCGCCATTAAACTATACAGATAAGGAGATGAGAGAGTTGTATGATAAATGTGCTAAGAAGTTGCTTTAATTAACTTTTGGTAAAAGACATAAGAATTATCCTGAGTAACTTATGCTCTTCTAGTTCTACTTATATTTTAGTTATATTTGACATTTGAATTATAGTGTTGTATATTGTACAAATTACAACAAGGAGTTGACTATGAAAACTAATGATTTTGGCTATGTATTAAGGGAGCTTAGAGAGGCTGGAGGAATATCACTAAGAGGCCTAGCAAAAGAAACAGGCTTTGATTTAGCTTACTTATCTAGAGTAGAGAGGTCATTAAGTCCACCTCCAAGAAATGAAAACATTCATAAGATTGGAGAAGCACTTTGCAAGCTTCAAAATTTAGACGTTGCTGGCTGCGCAAAAATCAAACGCACTCTTCTTAATTCAGCAAATCAGTTAACGAATCATAGGGACCTTATTAGTGATCTAAAGTTTCGATTTGCAGATCGACTCAGAGAAGAAGGTGTCCAAGAATCATTTATAAGAGACGCTGTAATGAAAGTCTCATTAAGTGACATGGAGAATGTGTTGAGCGGAGAGGAGCCTTTAGAGATAGCTCCAGCAGGCTCTATTTCTGCTGCTGAGATAAAGAGTAGAGAATTAAAAGGTGAGTCTGTAAAAGAAATAAGGGATCGATCATTTCCTAATAGAAGAATTAGGCCTACCAACAAAAGAAGGTTTAATGCAGGAAAAACAGCATTTATTGAGGTTGATGGAACACTAAGTTCATACCAAATCGACCAGCTACGAGCAATAACACCACTTATTCGAACTATTATGAACAGTAAGTAAACACCCTTTGTTTTTGTGTTTATTTAATATTATTTCTATTAGAATATGTTTATATTTAAAAAAAGTATTAAATACTTATTGACATTTAATAATACTTAGTTATAATGACCTTAAATCAATAAATAAAAATGTCTAAAAAATGAAATATATAACAAAACATGCACACCAACGAATGAGCCAAAGAGGTATAAAAACGTCAATGATTGATCTTACTTTAGAGCATGGTGAATTTGACAATCAGAATAGATGTGTTTTAACTAAAAATAATGCGATTGAAGTAATGGCGGATCTGAAAATTGCACTTAAGACTGTAATGAAGGTTATCGATAAAGGTGGCCTTGTTGTTGTTGAAGAGGCTGGAAGAGTTATAACCACATACAATTACAGTAAGTAATTTTTTTTACAGGGAAATAATATATGCAAATACTTGATCAAATGACAAAATTATTTTTACAAAATAGTAAGGCTGATTTTAGTTTATGTGCCAAAACTTCCCTTGCTCTTTTGACTATTGAAAAGTTAATTTTTGATAAAAAAATAGATGAAGTTCCATTCATAAATACTCTTATTAATACTTATTCTATTAAAGATTTTATGAAGAATATTGCCTTTAATGGTAAGCCTATCGAAGAATTAATTAATGAAACTGCTTGGAACGAGAGGTATGGCAAAAGAATTAATGATGCCTATAAGTCATTTATTGAAGAGTACTATGCGAGTCACGGCGATATTAGTGATGAAGATTTAATTGCAGCTAGGGCACTAGCTAGAGAGTTTATAAAAACTGGATTACTATCCACGACTAAAATTAAAGACGAGTTTGCTGCTTGGTTTAACAGCCTCCCAAGCCAGCGAGGCGGCAATTATGTTATTCCTAAAGAGATTTCAGATTTTTTAGTTGGGCTGGCAGATATAACTAAAAATGATGATGTTTGTATAGAATGGGATTCGGCTGCTCAGCTTGGAATAAGGGCTTCTGAAACTGCATCTAAAGTGGTCCTTGAAACCCCATTAAAATCATGTATACCTTTATTTATAGACCTTCTAACTGAATCGAATATTGCATTTGAATTTTGTGATCCAATAATTAGCCCTAGTGGAGTTTTTGATGGAGAGCTTCCTCAATATGACGTCACAATCTCGCATCCACCATTTGGCTTAAAAGGTGATATGTACAATAAAGCTGTTGAAGGTGACTGGTTTAATCGATTTCCTGAAAAAACCAGACAAGGTACAATTTTAGCAATTCAGCATCTATTATTTATTACTAAAAGAATGGGCGTTATTGCAGTTCAAGACAGTATTCTTTTCTCACCTGGTGCTGAGCATAAGCTCAGACAAAATTTAATAAATCAAGGCGTTGTTCACTCGGTAATAGCAATGCCAAATAGTCTAATGCCACAAACTAATATTGGTTTTTCAATATTAGTTTTGACACCTTCTAAAAAGAATGATTCGGTTAATTTTATCGACTTAAGAAGTAGTAATTTCTACTCAGGAAATGGAAGAATAAAAATACTCAACAATTTTGAAGAGATTATTGGAACAATGACTGTGTCGAGAACACAGCATAAAAATGGTGATACCATGTATTTAAAAAATATCACAAATTCTGAAATAGAATCAAATAACTTTAACCTTTCTCCTGGAAAATATGTTTTGAATGCAGATATTCAGTCAGTCAATAAAATATTGGAAGGCAAAGAAACTGTTTCATTGGGTGAGCATATCAAAGTCATAAGACCAAGGGTTCATCGAGTTGGAGTTGATAGTGGGTTAGAAGTTCTGGAAATTGGTGCAGCAGATATTCCTAATAGAGGCTTCATAGACAATCCATCAAGAGCTGTATTGCTTGGTGATGTTATGCCAAATGATAATTATGCAAAATCAAATGACATTGTACTTATTGTCAAAGGAAGTACTGGAAAGGTAGGTATTGTGCCTTCATCTGTTCCAGAACCTGGAAAGGGAGGATGGGTTATTGGCCAATCCGCGATTATTCTTAGAGTCGTCAGTGATTTAATTGATCCTCATTCATTATTTACCTATTTACGTTCAAATTTAGGGCAATCATTATTAAAAAGTATAACTTCTGGAAGTACAATACCATTTATTAAATTCTCAGACTTGAAGGGGCTTAAAATCGTTATTCCTGATGATGATAAAAAGAAAGAAATTAGCAAAATCCTAAATAGAGAAGATACTATTAGTAAAGAAATTAAAAAATTACAGAAAGAGCAACTTGATCTTTCTAAAGATGTTTGGAATTTAAATGAAAAAAATAGGTCATTTTAGTAGGTATGATTATTCTTAGAAAACTGGAAAAAAAATTACCATAATGTCATTAAAAAGAGATCTTTCTGAAAGAGATATTTGTACCAAGTACATTACCCCAGCAATTGTTGACGCAGGCTGGGACATTCAGTCTCAAGTTCGTGAAGAGGTCTACTTTACAGATGGCCGTATCTATGTCAAAGGTAACTTAACTTCTAGAGGTAAAGGCAAAAGAGCGGACTATATACTCTATTACAAGCCTGAAATTCCAATTGCAATCATTGAAGCAAAAGATAACAAGCATACTGTCAGATCAGGTATTCAGCAAGGCCTTAATTATGCTGATATTTTAGATATTCCAAGCGTATACAGCTCTAACGGTGATGGCTTTTTTGAGCATGACAAAACTGCCTCAAATGGCACTTTAGAAAAAGAGATTAGTCTTGATGATTTTCCTTCGCCAGAAGAGTTATGGAAGCGATACAAAAAATATAAGGGTATAAATAGCGAAGAAGAGGAGGCTGTATGCTCAGAATCTTACTTTTCTGACGGCTCAGGGATGAGCCCAAGATACTATCAACAAATTGCTATTAATAGGACTGTTGAGGCTATTGCTAAAGGCAAGCAGCGCATCTTGCTAACTATGGCAACTGGAACTGGAAAGACCTACACAGCTTTTCAGATTATTCATCGCCTCTGGAAGAGTGGAACCAAGAAAAGAATTCTATTTTTAGCGGACCGTAATGCATTAATTGGCCAAACTCGAAGAGGAGATTTTCGTCACTTTAAAGACAAGATGACGGTCATTAAAAATAAAAAAATTGATAAGTCTTATGAGATTTACTTGGCTCTGTATCAGGGACTTACTGGTTATGATGAGGACAAAGACGCCTTCAGAAAGTTTAGTCAAGATTTCTTTGATTTGATTGTGATTGATGAGTGTCATAGAGGTAGTGCTAGAGATGATAGCGCTTGGCGTGAAATCCTTGATTATTTTAATGGTGCGACCCATATTGGTTTGACGGCAACTCCTAAAGAAACAGAGACGATTTCAAGTACAGAATACTTCGGAGAGCCACTCTATACGTACTCCCTTAAACAAGGCATTTCAGATGGGTTTTTAGCGCCTTACAAGGTTGTAAGGGTAACCCTTAATGTTGATGTTGAGGGGTGGCGACCTCCCCCTGGCTTTAAGGATAAGGACGGCAATCTAGTTGAAGACAGGATTTATAACCGAAAAGACTTTGACAGAAAAATTGTGGTCGATGAAAGGCGAGAGTCTGTTGCTAAAAAGGTGACCGAATATCTAAAAACAAACGGCACACCATTTGATAAATCCATTGTGTTTTGCGTCGACATTGAGCACGCTCAAGGGATGCGCTCAGCCCTAGTAAATGAAAACATTGAACACGTCAAAGAGAACGACAAATACGTAATGCAGATAACGGGTGACAACGAGGAAGGCAAAAGAGAGCTCGATAACTTCACCGACCCTGCACAGAAGTATCCAGTCATCGCGACCACATCAAAACTAATGACAACGGGTATCGATGCACCGACCTGCAAAGTTATCGTCCTTGATAGTAATATTGGCTCAATGACCGAGTTCAAGCAGATCATTGGACGAGGCACCAGGATTAGTGAAGCTAATGGTAAACACTTCTTTACAATCCTAGACTTTAGAAGCGTTACCGATTTATTTGCAGATCCAGACTTTGATGGCGATCCTGAGCAAATTAAAGTGGTTGATGAAAATGAAGATTTTCCAGATCCCGATGACGAACCAAATCCAACTGATGATGATGGTGAAGAGGTTATTATTGAGCCCCCTGTTATTAAACCTGGCGGTAAGCCGATAGCAGAGCCCAGTAAAAAAATCATGGTTAACGGGGTTAATGTTGCAATCCTCAATGTAAGAATTCAATACTACAACGAAGATGGTAAGCCTATTACTGGAAGCATTAAAGATTACACCAAGCAAAAGGTTAATCAAAAGTTCACTTCTTTAGATCAATTCTTAAATACATGGAGCAGCTCAAAAAAGAAGCAAGTTATTATTGATGAGCTTTTGAGCCAAGGTGTTGAATACGAACATTTTAAGAAGGCAGTTAACAAAGAAATGGACATGTTTGATTTGATATGTCATACAGCCTTTGATCAGCCTCCGCTGACGCGAACTGAGCGCGCAAATAATGTTAAAAAACGTAATTATTTCACAAAGTATAGTGAGCAAACACAAAACGTATTAAACGCCTTATTGGATAAATATGCTGACGAAGGTATTGAAAACATCGAGGATATTAAAATTCTTCAGGTTAAGCCGTTTGATAAGTTTGGATCGCCAGTAGAAATCGTTAAAATCTTTGGCGGTAAGGCAAAGTATCAAGAAGCGTTAAATGAATTACAACAAGAAATATATAAGGTAGCTTAATTATGGCAAACATTAGTGGGATTGTTAAAAGTATTCAAAAAATTATGTGGAATGATACTGGACTTAACGGTGATGCTCAGCGTATTGAACAGCTTGGGTGGATGCTATTTTTAAAGATTTTTTGTGACAAGGACAAAGAGTTAGAGCTTCTTAATAGTAGTTATATATCTCCAATTCCAGAAGACCTTCATTGGGATGCATGGGCTGGTGATGATGAGGGAATGACGGGCGATGAGCTTCTTGAATTCATTGATCAAAATTTATTCCCAAGACTTAAAAATCTAGATATTTCTACTGGAAACAAGAGAGGCTACATCGTTCATGAGGTTTTTGGTGGTAACCACAACTATATGAAGTCTGGAACCATTCTTAGGCAGGTTGTCAATAAACTTAATGAGATTGACTTTAATAATTCAAAAGATAAGCAAGTCTTTGGAGACGTATATGAGTCATTCTTAAGGGAGTTACAAAATGCGGGTAAGAGTGGTGAGTTTTATACACCGCGCGCAGTTGTAGAGTTTTTAACTGATATGGTAGATCCTCAACTAGGCGAAAAGGTACTTGATACATCATGCGGAACTGGAGGATTTTTGACAGCTACGGTTGAGCATTTAAAAAAGCAATCAAGTACGGTTGAAGACATGAAGAAACTCCAAGAAAACGTTATAGGTTGGGAATACAAACCTTTGCCTTATTTACTTGCTACAACCAATTTGATTTTGCATGACGTTGAGGTTCCTAATATTCGTTTTGATGACTCACTCTCTCGTCCTCTTACTGAGTACATAGAAAAAGACAGAGTTGACGTTATTCTGGCTAATCCTCCTTTTGGAGGTGTTGTATCAAATAATAATGAAAACAACTTTCCACAGACTTTTAGAACAAAAGAGTCCGCAGATCTATTTCTTATCCTTATGATTCATCTTCTTAAGGATGGAGGTCGTGCAGCAATTATTCTTCCAGATGGTTCTTTAACTGGTGATAATATTAAAAAAAGAATAAGAAGAAAGCTTTTAGAAGATTGTAATCTTCATACCATTGTTCGTTTGCCAAACTCTGTTTTTCAGCCATATGCTTCTGTTTCAACTAACTTACTTTTTTTTACCAAAGGTGAGAAAACAGAAAATATATGGTATTACGAGCATAGATTGCCAGAAGGGCAAAAGTCCTATTCTAAAACTAAGCCAATAAGGCATGAAGAGTTTGATAAATTAAAGTCTTGGTGGGGTGATAGAGGAGAAAATGATCAGGCTTGGCAAGTAGATATAGATACTATTAAATCTAATGGATACAGTCTTGATATAAAGAATCCGCATCAAGTTGAAGAAGAGGAGATCCATACAAGTACAGAATTATTAGATATGCTTCATCAATCTCTAGCTAGAAGTGATGAGTATATAGACCAACTTAAGAAGGAGTTAATTTAGATGTCTCACAATGTTTCCATTGATGAGTTATTTAGTATTGAAAAAGGTTCGTTACAAAGTACCAAATGCACTCCTGGAAAATATCATTTTATTACAGCATCTTCAGAATGGAAAACTCATAATGAGTTTGAATACGAGGGTGAGTATCTTATTTTTGCTGCTGCAGCCTCAGGTTCTCTTGGAAGGGTACATTATGTTAATGATAAGTTTATAAGCAGTGATCTTTGTTATATTTTAAAACCAAAAAATTCTGAGAAATATTCACTTAATATGCGTTTTTATCATTTTGTGTTCAATTCAATAAGAAGAATTCTAGTTGCGGATACAAAATCTGGAACATCTAAGGAGTCGATTAATCAAAAGAATTTTAAACAATATAAATTGCCATATTTTGATATTGAGCAACAAGATTTTTGGATTAATAAATTAAAAAATACTCTAAATATCAAGACTCATTTTTCGGATGAAACTGTAAATCAGCAAAGACTACTTAAAAAGCTTCGTCAGCAAATATTATTAGATGCTATTCAAGGAAAACTTACAAAAAATTGGCGTGAGCAGAATCCTGATACTGAGCCTGTTAGTGAGCTCTTAAAACGAATTCAATCTGAAAAAGAAAAGCTGATTAAAGATAAAAAAATCAAAAAACAAAAGACATTGCTTTTAATTAATGAAGAAGAAAAGCCATTTGAATTGCCAGGTAGCTGGGAATATTGTCATTTAGGAGAAATTTCAAATTATGGTTCAAATTTAAGAATAGAGCCTAAAAATATTGATGTTACAAGCTGGGTTTTAGAGCTTGAAGATATTGAAAAAATTTCATCAACACTATTGCAAAAGATTACGTTTGAGAAAAGAAATTCAAAGTCAACGAAAAGTGTGTTTCTTGAGGGAGACGTTTTGTATGGGAAGTTAAGGCCATATCTAGATAAAGTTATTGTTGCAGATCAAAATGGTGTTTGCACAACTGAAATTATTCCTATTAGTTTGTTTGGAAACATAAACCCTTTCTATGTTAGATTTGCATTAAAAACTGAGTCTTTCTTGAAATATGTAAATTCTCAAGTTTCAGGAATGAGGATGCCTAGATTAAAGACTGAAAGTGCAAGAGCTGCTCTTATACAGTTACCACCTCTTCAGGAGCAAAAAGAAATAGTTAAAAAAGTTGAAAAACTCTTTGCTATTTGCGATCAACTAGAAGTTCAAATTATGAGTACTCAAGCCAATGCAGATGAGCTTATGCAAGCCGTTTTAAAAGATGCATTTACGCAGGAAGATAAAGTAGCTTAGTCATTCTTTAATCTACTCGTCTGATAATCTTTTGTTTGTTTATCTCTGCGTCTTTTTCCCCTAACTTTAGCTAGGTATGAAACTCGATATATAGCATCCTCTCTCATCTTTGCATGATTATGTTTATCTATAAAGTAGTAGGGGCTTAAGGTAACTGGGGAATGTCCATGAGGCAGCCACATTTCCTTAATAAGGGCATTTAAGCATTTAGGATGCCTAATCTTGTTACCATCCAATAAAAGTGCTAAATGGTAATGCTGCTTGTTTGATCTCTCTTTCTCTCTTACCCAAATATAACCAATCTTCTCGAGGCCATAGTTACGCTTTAGAAATTGCTTTAATCGGTTCATAAATTTAGAGATGATCTTGTTGTTTGCTGTGAAGTAGTTGGTATGTAAATCGATCCGGTGAACTAACAGTCTTTTGTGAATTGAATAGGCTATATCTAACTGACCAACAAACCTCTCAAGTATCTCTTTATAGATTCCTTTTTTATTGCCTGCATTAATGTTTATTGTTTCACCATTAATCTTAATATCAGACTTAAAGTACTTGGTCTTTCTATCCTGCACTAATGGCATTACTTAGCACTCATAGATAATAGAAAAAACCGTAACGTATGACTGGTTTTTAAAATGAGTATTTTTTGCTCTTGTATTGTCATTACAAGTTTTAGTGTGTGAATACCGCTGTGTGAAAAGCGCCCATCATTATGTATTGTTTATTTTGTCGTTGATGTACTCTATAACTTCAGACTCAACCCACCTGGTTGAGCGCTCAGAAATCTTTCTTTGTTTTGGGAACTGACCCTTTGCTATTTGCCTGTAGATGGTTGAAACGCTGAGCGTCGTGATCTCTAGAACTTGGTCTAGCCTTATTAGTCTAGGATAGTCCATTGATCACTCCGGTTGATGGGTCAACGTATCCTTCTTCATCTTGCTCGCCAGGGTAGTGCGGTATCGCTGAGTGAAAAATGACCTTTGTTACTTCATCTCTCTTTACGTTTTGTTTGTCACTCCAATTAAACCTGTTCTTCATGTTCATATACCAGCCGCGGTAGTTGAACTTAGTGTTCTCTAGATTGACTCGTCCCATCCTTTCCCACCAGGCTTGAGATAACAACTTACCCCTGGCTACGGACTCCGAAAACTCTGTATTTTCTTTCTTCCATCTGTAGAAGGTATCTTCGCAAATATCAATCTCAGCGATTACCTCAATATGACTGGCACCTTGCCTCATCATCGCTTCTAAGATAGTGCACATTTCTGGCCTATATTTGGTTGGCCGACCTTTGTTTTTATCCATAATCCCAATATATATTAAGTTCTGCAAGTTACCTGTTGCTGGCCATTATTAAGAATAATGTTTAGAGAAAATTCAACACTAATTACAATGAAAGCCCTTGTTCTGCCTATGATTAA
>Ga0209482_1002748_pt1 | contig 10648 bp, 9 predicted proteins | sample CoawatmetaG10DNA_FD_187512 | JGI IMG/M metagenome (GOLD analysis project Ga0209482, IMG submission 187512) | Marine microbial communities from the West Antarctic Peninsula - Coastal water metaG104-DNA (SPAdes) (version 2) | ecosystem: Environmental > Aquatic > Marine > Coastal ... | reverse complement strand
ATTTTTCTCATTTAGAAACTCAATTCGTTCGAATTTTTTTAAATTCTTTATTAAAAGTGGCTTAAAGTTTAAATATAAAAAAAGAAATTTTCAAAACTCTCATCAAGTTGAAAAATATAATAAATTTATTAACAAATCTTTGAATATCAATTTGTCAGCTGGACCGTTAACTATTTACCCTGATGTTTCTTCAAAAGAAATACCTTGTTCTACGACAAAAAAGAAACCTATACTTGGATTAAATCCAGGTGCATCATATGGCAATGCAAAGCGCTGGTATCCAGAAGAGTTTGCAGCTGTAGCAGCTAATTTATCCAATCAATATGATATAACTATTTTAGGTGGCCCAAATGAAAAAGAAATCGCGATGGATATTCAAAAGTTATTAGTAAAAAAAGGTATTACAAATTTTCAGAATCTTGCAGGAATAACTAATATTTCAGAATTAATTAATTGTATATCGAATTTTGATCTTTTTATTACTGGAGATAGCGGACCTATGCATATAGCGGCCTGTTATAAAATTCCAACAGTTTCGATATTCGGTCCAACTAAGGATAATGAAACTTCTCAATGGGGTAATAACAAAAGTATTATTATGAAAAAAAATCTTGAATGTCAGCCTTGCATGAAAAGAGTTTGCCCATTAAAGCATCATAATTGTATGAAGTTGATTAAGGCTAAAAATGTCCTTTCAGAAATTGAATCTTTTAAAACGGATAGTTGAGCTAGATCTATACCTAGTTCTTTCATTCTAAAATTCTAATTCATTCAAAACCTTGTTAAAGTCCAATTCTTTCTGATGTAGGAGGGATGTTATTAATGTATAGCCAACATTAAAAAGCCTTTATTCAAAGTAGTTAAAGTATTAATAAAACAGAAGTAAGCAGTTCAATTATGTATTTTTTTTAAATATACTGTTAATTGATTTCCAGTGTTAGTTTTAACCATATACCATCTAGCTAATGGGTGAATAATTTTAGGAAGAAAAGGTATATCACCCACTTCAAATTGATACTCTTCGACTGAAAAGCCTAATCTCTTTGACATTAATTTAAAAGAATCAATATCAAACTCATACAAATGAAATGGAGAGTGCATAGGGCTTAGACTTGTCACATAATTTGTGCCTTTTAATTTATAGTAAATATTTATAATTTTTGCAATAAGATGTCTTGATGAAGGCACCTCGATATGAACTATACCACCATTATTTAACCAGCTAGAGGCTCGTTCTAAAGCTTTTGCAGGCTCGTATAAATGCTCAAAAACTGCTCCAAAAGTTATAAAATCAAATTTTTTAGTATATTCTACTTCCTCAACCATGCCTAATTTTATTTGATCTGTTTTTATTGCCATATGTGATAGTGCTTTGTTGTAGAATGTTTCAGATGACTCGATTCCACTTACATTAAACCCTGCTTCCTCTAAAGATTTCATACATTTTCCAATTCCACAGCCCACGTCTAAGGCGTTCATTCCCTTTTCAAAAAGTAATAATTTTTTAGCTTTTTTAATTTGATTAGAGAAGTAGTCCTTATCTAAAATAAAATAACTAGGTTTCCAATAATCTTCCGCCAAGATTCCATAGTGGGCTTGCATATCAAAAGGACGTGGTTGAGGATTAGAATATATTAGACAACAATTTTTACACTTTTTAACTGATACGGTTATTCCAGTTCTACTCTTGGGTCTAAGGCCTACTGACTTGTTAAGTCTTTGCCCTAAAATCTTATCGTCTTTAGTATTACTAAGACACATTTCACATTCGGTTATTTCTTTAAATAAATACTTCATAATGATTATCGTTGTCACATAAAAACTTTATAAATCAAGCTTTATAATTAGATGCAACTTTGCTATATAGAAAATAATTTTTAGATTTATATGTTCGTAAATTCTTGATCTATTAAATGACATATAGTATGTCCAATAAAGATATGTAATTCTTGTATTCGTGGTGTGTCATTAGAAGGCACTACAATGTTTATATCGCACATATTATTCATATCGCCACCATCTTTGCCGCTAAGGCCAATTATCTTACAACCTAGTGAACTTGCAAGGCTTAGTGCGTTGATTACATTTTTACTAGTGCCGCCTGTACTAATTCCAATAACAACATCTTTTGCATTTGCTAAAGCTTGAATCTGACGCTCAAATACATGCTCGTAGCCAAAGTCATTACTTATTGAAGTAATTGCAGAAGAGTCAGTAGTTAATGCAATAGCTGCTAGACCTTTTCGATCAGTTTTATATCTTCCAACCAGTTCGGCGGCAATATGCTGGGCATCAGCAGCACTTCCACCATTACCTAAAATTAATATTTTTCCATTATTTTTAAGACAATTAATGCAAGTTTTTGCAGCAAATTCTATATCTTCAGATATGCTATGCATAGCTTGTTTACTTGTATTTATATGTTCAATGAACTCTTGATGAATGATTGAATTCATAGTTGGTTACCTTTTTTGATTTTTTCAATGATTTTTGTAGAACTTTTTCCTTCAATAAATTCAACTAAAATTAACTCTTCAGCTATATCTTCACCTACCACTTTTTTACCTTTATAGTCACTACCTTTAACTAATATATTAGGTTTAATTAGTTTAATTAAATTATAAGGCGTGTCTTCATCAAAAATTACAACATGATCAACAACTTCCATTGCTGCCAATATGTAAGCTCTGTCATTTTCTGAGTTTATTGGGCGATTATCTCCCTTCAGAGCAGAAACTGATCTGTCAGAGTTAAGTCCAAGTATCAAAATATCTCCTAAGCTTTTAGCAGTTTCAAGATATTTAACATGCCCAAGATGGAGAAAATCAAAACAACCATTTGTAAAAACAATTTTTCTATTTTTTGCTTTAAGCTCTCCACTAAGTTTGGCAATTTCACGGAAATTTTTAATGTGCTTGTCGCTGGTAGGTTTTTTTAAGCTTGATTCATGCTCAATAATCTCAGCAAATGAAGCAGTAGCACTTCCAATCTTACTAACTACTACTCCAGCTGCAAGGTTTGAAAATTCAACTGCCTCATCAATATGTGAATTACAAGCTAGAGCAAAGCCTAGTGATGAAAGAACAGTGTCTCCAGCACCAGTAACATCAAAGACCTCTTTTGTTACAGTTGGCTTGATTCGTAACTCATCATCATAGACTGCTATTCCTTTTTCACTCATAGTAATTAAAGAAATACTCAGATTAAATTCTGATTTAAGCTTGGTGACTGCTTTAAGAAGACCAGCCTCATCTTTAATATCTATTTTCGTAGCTTCTGATGCTTCTTTTAGATTGGGGGTAAGGAGATATGCCCCTTGATATTTTGAATAATCAGAACCCTTTGGGTCAACTAAAACTTTTATATCATTAAGATTTGCTAGTTGAATTAAAGTCTTAGTAACTTTGGTTGTTAATAATCCTTTCCCATAGTCGGAGAGAAGTATAATTTCATAATTATTTAAGTTATTTTTAAAGATATTTATAAGAGCATCTTCAGATTGATTTTGAATATCATCAGTACTTTCACGGTCATATCGAACAACTTGTTGTTGTGAGGCAATTATTCTAGACTTCTTTGATACAATGCGATTTTTTTGTTCAACTAAGTATTTTGTATTAACTCCAATTTCGTTTAATAAATACTTTAATTCTGTTGAAGTTTTACAATCTCCTATTACACTAAGGACGTCGACTTGAGCCCCAAGTGTTTTAAGGTTCTTGACTACATTTCCAGCCCCACCTAGAACTTCACTATCTTTCGTAACATTTATTATTGGTACTGGAGCTTCGGGTGAAATTCGATCACATGATCCCCATAAATATTGATCAATCATTAAGTCACCAATCACTAGTATTTTTGGTGTTTTATTTTGAAAATTAATCATATATTTTCAGTTCCATGTAGCCGTTTTATTTCTGGTATATATGACTTAATCCCTTCTTCTAAAGTTATTCTAGAGTGAAAGTCTAAATATTTATTAGAAGAAGAAATATTAGCTTGAGTATGCATTTGATAGCCATCGAATGGATTAGGAAAATATTGAGTTTTAAAATTAGTTCCTAATTCTTTTTGAAGGAGATCTGCAATATCCTGAAAGCTTCTTGGAGATCCTGTGCCTATATTGTATACGCCATTTTTCTTGGGAGTGCATGCTTTAATATTTGCTTGGATAACATCTTCAATGTAAATAAAATCTCTTAATATTTTGTCAGAGTTTTTAAATAATCTTGGCGCTTTATTATTCAGTATTTGGTGTCCTAATTGAATAACCATTGAGGAGGTTTTTGCTTTAAAGTATTCTCTAGGTCCATACACATTAAAATATCTTAGGCCAACAATTATCATTTCTGAATTTTCTCTGGAGTATTTACTCGCAATTTGATCCATCATAAGCTTGCTAAAGCCATATGGATTTTCAGGTCTTTCATGACCTTCAGTTTGGGGTGAAGGCATATTTCCATATGTGGCAGCTGAGCTTGAGTAAACAATAACTGCATTATCTTCTTTAGCAATATTGAGTAGACTGTAGAATGAATTAATATTTGTTTCCATTACAATTTTTTGATCATAAACTCGAGTATCTGAAATTGCTGCATGATGAAAGATGTAATCAAATTTATAATCTTTTAATAGTGATAAGTCAGAAATATTTTTAATATTTCCACAAATTACATCTCCCTTAAAGTCAATCAAATTTTTATAATGACCAAAGCTTTTAAGATTGCCATTTGGAAATAATCCTTCACTACGAAAGCAGTCAAAAATAACAATATTTGACTGAGGAAAATTATCTTGAAAATAAAAGGCTAAATTACTACCAATGAAGCCAGCTCCACCAGTTATTAAAATAGTCTTTTTGTTAAAGTTAATATTGCTATGCATCATAGTTTGATTAATTGTAAGGTGTAATTATAAAGCATCATTAATTACTATGACAATGAAACATATTAATGGTAAATATCAAATTAACATTATGGAATAGCTTTTATTATTAGTACCAAGCAATTTTGGAATATATAGAAATTTCATAATCAAATCTATTTTTTATTAATATATTTTGAATCATCAAACATTTTTATATAAAAGGTAATAAAATATCATGGTTCTTAATGCTCAGTAAATATTACTTAGCCCTAATATTTTTAGTGGACAATTAGTTAATTATAATTATGATAAAAAAATAATGAAAATCACTATAGTTGGTGCTGGGTATGTAGGAATTTCTAATTCAATGTTATTGGCTCAAGATAATGAGGTAATATTATTAGATATTGATGAAAATAAAGTTGAAAAATTAAACAACAAAATTTCACCAATTTCAGACTCTCTAGTAACTGAATTCCTATCTCAAAAAGAACTAAATTTTATTGCTACCTCCGATAAAAAATTAGCGTATTTGGGTGCTAATTATGTGATGATTGCAACTCCCACAAATTATGATCCTGAGACTAATTATTTTGATACAAGCTCGGTTGAGAGTGTAATTCAAGATGTTATGTCTATTAATAACGAAGCAGTAATGATAATTAAATCTACTGTACCAGTTGGCTTTACTTCTAAAATAAGAAAAAAGTTTAATAATAAAAATATCTTTTTCTCGCCAGAGTTCTTAAGTGAAGGAACTGCATTATTTGATAATCTTTATCCTTCACGTATTATTATTGGTGAAAATTCAGAATGCGCTAAAATGTTTGTTAAGTTACTAGTTGATGGTGCTATTAAAAAAAATATAGATGTGCTTTATACAAGTTCAACTGAAGCTGAAGCGGTAAAACTTTTTTCCAATACTTATCTCGCTATGCGTGTTTCATACTTTAATGAATTAGATTCTTATGCAGAAATACATAGCTTGGATTCAAAGAAAATAATTAAAGGAGTTGGTTTAGACCCGCGGATTGGCTTGCATTATAATAATCCATCATTTGGTTATGGAGGTTATTGCCTTCCAAAGGACACTAAACAGCTTAAAGCAAATTATAAAAATGTACCTAATAGCCTTATTAGCGCAATTGTAGAAGCAAATTCCACTCGGAAAGATTTTGTCGCTGAATCAATAATCAATAAAAACCCAAAAGTAGTTGGTATTTATAGACTTACTATGAAAAGTGATTCTGATAACTTTAGATCATCCTCAGTGCAGGGCGTTATGAAGAGAATTAAAGCTAAAGGAATTAAAGTTATTATTTATGAGCCACTACTTGAAGTGAAAGAGTTTTTTCATTCGGAAGTTACTAAAGACTTGGGTGTTTTCAAAAAAAATTCCAATTTAATTGTAGCTAATCGAGTTGATGAAGGCCTTAGTGATGTAATGGAGAAAGTTTACTCAAGAGACCTATTTAATGGAAATTAGATTAAAAATATGAAGGTATTAGTTACAGGTGCAGCTGGCTTTATTGGTTCTGCACTTTCAATCAAATTGCTAGAGAGAGGAGATGAGGTTTGTGGTGTTGATAATCACAATGACTATTATGAGCCAGCTCTTAAAGAGGCTCGCTTAGCACGCCATATTAACCACCCAAACTATAATCATATGCGGATGGATATAACAGATCGAGAAGGAATGTCTCATCTTTTTAAAACTAAGCAGTTTCAAAGTGTAATTAATTTAGCAGCTCAAGCAGGCGTTAGATACTCAATTGAAAACCCTTTGGCGTATATCGATTCCAACTTGCTTGGTTTTGCAAATATATTAGAAGGGTGTAGGCATAATAAGGTATCACATTTAGTTTATGCCTCTTCTAGTTCGGTTTATGGGCTTAATGTTAAACAGCCTTTTTCCACACAGGACTCTGTAAATCATCCAGTAAGTTTATATGCAGCAACAAAAAAAGCTAATGAGTTAATGGCTCATAGCTACAGTCATTTATTCAATCTTTCAACGACTGGTTTAAGATTTTTCACAGTCTATGGTCCTTATGACAGGCCAGATATGGCATTACAAACATTTACACGTGCTATTATCAAAGGTGAAACAATTAAAGTAAATAATTATGGTAATCATGCAAGAGATTTTACTTATATCGATGATATTGTAGAGGCACTCATTAGGGTCATAGATAGGCCCGCATTAGGAAATCCTAATTGGAGTGGAGAGAATCCTGATCCTGCTTCATCATCTGCACCATGGCGCTTGTATAATATAGGAAACAGCAACCCAGTTAAGCTAATGGACTATATTGAAGTATTAGAAAAGTCTTTGGGTATGGTTGCTAAAAAAGAATTATTACCCTTGCAGCCTGGCGATGTTCCAGAAACTTATGCAGATGTTTCTGGTTTAATTGAAGATTTTGATTACAAGCCTATAATGAAAATTAATAATGGTATCGAAAATTTTGTCAAGTGGTATAGGGAGTATCAAAGTGAATAAAAGAATTTTAATTACGGGGGGCGCTGGCTTTATCGGGTCTGCCCTTATTCGCCATATTATTCAAAATACTGAACATTCTGCAATTAATTTAGATAAGCTTACTTATGCTGGCAATCTAGAAACTTTAGAGTCAATTGATAAAAGTGAGAGGTATAGATTTGAAAAGGGCGATATTTGTGACTCTGATTTAGTTAAACATATATTTAACGAATATAAGCCAGATATTGTAATCCACCTGGCTGCTGAATCGCATGTTGATAGATCTATTGATGGGCCAGGAGAGTTTATTCAAACTAACATCTTTGGAACTTATGTTCTTCTTGAAAAAGCAAGGGAATATTGGCTGGGATTAAGCAATAAAGAAAAAAGTAACTTTAAGTTCCTTCATGTCTCTACTGATGAAGTTTATGGCGATTTAAAAGGGACTAAAGATTTATTTACTGAACAAACAGCATATGCTCCAAGCTCGCCTTATTCAGCATCTAAAGCTAGCTCTGATCATTTAGTAAGGGCTTGGCATAGAACTTTTGGCTTGCCAGTTCTAATTACTAATTGTTCAAATAATTATGGACTTTTTCAATTTCCAGAGAAGTTAATACCGGTGATTATTCTAAATGCATTAGAAGGTAAGGATTTACCAGTGTATGGCAATGGAAAACAAGTTCGTGATTGGCTATATGTTGAAGACCATGCTCGAGCTTTGCTTAAAGTTGCACTAGGTGGAAAGTCGGGTGAAACTTATAATATAGGTGGTCATAATGAGATGCAAAATATAGAGGTAATAAAAATTGTCTGCTCAATTCTAGATGAGCTTGCTCCATCTGAGCATGATAATATTTCTAAATATGAAGATTTGATTACTTATGTAACTGATAGAGCAGGTCACGACGAAAGGTACGCGATTAACGCAGCGAAAATTTCTGATACGTTAGGGTGGACGCCTGATGAGACATTTTTAACAGGCATTAAAAAAACAGTTAAATGGTATCTAGAGAATATCAACTGGTGTAACCGGGTGAAAGATGGAAATTATCAAGGCGAGAGGCTGGGGGTTATTAGTTCATGAAAGGAATAATTTTAGCAGGTGGATCAGGTACTCGCCTTTATCCTCTTACCAAGGGCATTTCAAAGCAGTTAATACCCATATACGATAAACCGATGATTTACTATCCTTTGTCAGTATTAATGTTGGCTGGAATTCGAGAGGTTTTAATTATATCTACTCCTCGAGACTTGCCTAGTTACAAAGAGCTCTTTGGAGATGGCTCTAATATTGGAATGAAATTTGAATATATTGTTCAACCCTCTCCTGATGGATTAGCTCAAGCATTTATATTAGGTAAAGAGTTTATTGATAATGATGACGTGTGCTTAATATTGGGCGATAATATTTATTATGGCCATGGCCTAATAGAACTTCTTTCAAATGCCATTATAGGTGTAACAGAGAAAAATATTTCAACAGTTTTTGGTTATCATGTTAACGACCCTGAGAGATATGGAGTTGTACATTTTGACCAAAATGGAAAAGCTCTTAATATTGAAGAAAAACCCAAAAATCCTAAAAGTAATTATGCAGTAACTGGTCTATATTTTTATCCAAATGATGTAGTGAAAAAAGCAATGCAAGTTGCCCCCTCTGAACGAGGCGAACTGGAGATTACCTCGATAAATCAAATTTATCTTAACGAAGGTCGCTTGCAAGTAGAGCTTATGGGAAGGGGGTATGCGTGGTTAGATACTGGGACTCATGAAAACTTACTTAAAGCATCAACTTTTATCGAAACTATTGAGACTAGACAGGGACTAAAAGTAGCTTGTATTGAAGAAATTGCCTTTGAACAAGGCTATATTAATAAAAAACAACTATTAAAGTTAGCAAAGCAATACGAAAATAATCAATATGGAAAATACTTGTTAAAGCGAATAGAGGTAATTTAATGAAATTTACTTGTCAAAGTATCCCTGATGTATTATTAATAGAGCCAAATATTTATAGTGATAATCGTGGTTATTTCCTAGAAACTTTTAGGCAAGACCTTTTAGAGTCTGCTATTGGACAAAAAGTGAATTTTGTCCAAGAGAATGAATCTAAATCATCTAAAGGAGTTTTAAGAGGCCTTCATTATCAAATCCCACCTTTTTCGCAAGCAAAACTTGTAAGTGTAATTGAAGGCAGGGTTTTAGATATTGCTGTTGATATCAGAAAATCCAGCCTAACTTTTGGGCAGCATGTTGCTATTGAATTGTCCGATAAAAATAAAAATCAGATTTATATTCCTCATGGTTTTGCGCATGGATTTTTAGTTCTTAGTGATACCGCAACATTTTCTTATAAAGTCGATAGTTACTATGCACCAGCATATGACCGTGGTTTTGCTTTTAATGATGATAATATCTCAATTGATTGGACAATTGCGCATAATTTAATACAACTTTCTATGAAGGATAAGGCTCTTCCATCTTTCTCTGATTCATTGCAATTTTTTGAATAATTCGTAATGAAAGTATTAGTCACAGGAAAAACTGGGCAACTAGGAAGGTCAATTAAAAAGATAGTTTCTGGTGAACTTTATAAAGATCAAAATACTTATATCTTCTCTGATAGATTAGAGTTAGACCTTTCAGATGATCATAGTATTACGGATTATTTTCAAAATCATAATTTTGATATAGTAGTTAATTGCGCAGCTTATACCAAAGTTGATAAAGCTGAAGAAGAGTTTATACTTGCTGATCAAATAAATCATCACGCAGTAAAATTACTTGCTGAAATATGCTCAAAAAGAAACATTATGCTTATTCATATTTCTACTGATTATGTTTATGATGGAGAAAGTATTAATATTTATAAGGAGTCAGATCAAACTAATCCTATAAATATATATGGAAAAACTAAGCTAGCAGGTGAGTTAGAAATAGAAAAATTAATGCCAAATAATGCAGTCATTATTCGAACAAGTTGGCTTTATTCTGAGTTTGGCGGCAACTTTGTCGATTCCATTATGAAGAAAGCAAAAATGGAAGATCAAATAAATGTAATTAATGACCAATATGGCTCTCCAACCTATGCCTTAGATTTAGCAAATATTATATTGTTGTTTATTAATAATGCCGATCTTGAGGAAAATTACAAGAATAAAACTCAAATTTATCATTTTTCTAATAATGGTTTAGTTAGTTGGTATGATTTTGCTGTTGAAATTGTAAATTTAGCAAAAATTGACTGCACTGTAAAATATATTAATTCAGCTCATTACTTATTGCATGCAAAAAGAC
>Ga0209482_1002746_pt1 | contig 10654 bp, 10 predicted proteins | sample CoawatmetaG10DNA_FD_187512 | JGI IMG/M metagenome (GOLD analysis project Ga0209482, IMG submission 187512) | Marine microbial communities from the West Antarctic Peninsula - Coastal water metaG104-DNA (SPAdes) (version 2) | ecosystem: Environmental > Aquatic > Marine > Coastal ... | reverse complement strand
TTATTTTGTTAATAATTGACAGTGGTTTTATGCCAAGTTTAACTCTAAATAGAACTATAAATTCATTTTCAGTGAACCAACTAACCATATGAAAAATACATTTTTCTTTGTAATTTTTATCTCCTAAGGATAAACAAACTCTTGAGAGTTGTTTAAGAAAATTAGGTTCTGCAGAAATATATTCATCAGAAGTTAATAATGAAGCTGAGATTGACTCTTTATGAGTCCTTAAAAAAACTAACGGGGAATCAATTATATTTATATTTCCATGCTCTGCAAGCAGTATAGGAACTAGTCCATCACAATATATTCCAGAAGAATAGTTTAGATTTGGAAAACCGCCAATCATTTTCAATTTTTGAGTCTTAAGCAACCCACAAGTTCCAATTATTCTGATATCTTTTGCAACATAATCAAGTACAAATCTACTGGGGTTTATGTACACTGAATTGACTTCATTTGGCTTATCAAAAAATGATTGCTTAGGCACTAATCCTGAAGAATATCCACTATAAACAGCGGATAAATTGGGAGTATCAATATTAATACTTTTAATTAAAGATTCTAACAAATAGCTGTTAAGAAGATCATCATCAGCAAGCCATGTGAACCATTCACTCCTTGCTTGGCTAAGTAAATAATTTAAATTATTAATTTCACCAACATTTTCATCAAAATTTATAATATCAATTCTTGGATCATACTCGATTCCAAGAGTTTCAAAAGTAACCTTTGAGTCTGGATAATCATTTCCAATAATTAGCCTAATATTTTTATAACTTTGATTTATAACTGACTTTACGGACTCTATTAAAAACTCTGGGCGGGTTATATGTTGTAAGGCCAATTGTAATAGATGGGTTCATTTGCTTATTCATAAAAAAATTAATACAAACTATGTTGTCTTATACAAATTCTGTGAGTCTAACTTATATTCCTTAGAATCAATAAATAACTCAAGGCTCAAGAGAAGATTATTATGAGTTTCAATATTCCATGTTTCCAGCCAATATTTAAAAATTAATGAGGTGAATTGCCCATGGTATCCTCCAACATAGTTAAGCACTTCATCATGATCATGAAATAGCCAGCTTTTTTGATAATATATATTTTTCATAAAATAATATTCATAAACATCCTTTAAAACAATAGGATGTTCAATGCTTTCTAATTTCATCAAAACATCTGTATATTCAGCCCTAGACTTAGGGTTGATATTAAAATCATATGCAATATGTGGATTATTTAAAGAGGCATTAATTACTGGTATATTTTTTGCAGCATACTCAAAACCAATACTTCCGTACATTGTTAAAGCAAAATTTATTCCCTCATCAATTATTTGATTATGAGAAGAATTGGATGGAAGAATTGTAAAGTTTGGTTCATCTCGAAAAAAATTATCGACAACATTTTTTGTCACCTGTAAAAAGTCAGGATGAGTTTTTACATACCAATCATAATTAGTTTTTTTTGAAATTTTAACTAACTCATTTAACCACTCAAGCACATCTGGGAATAGATTATTACCAAAAGGATGAGGACTATCAAAAAAACAATGTGGCGCGACCAATATTTTTATATTAGAACTTTTTTTTATAAGTCTAAAGTCTAGTTTATTTCCAAAAGCAGACTTTTTTGAATAACTCATATCAACACCGACTTTTCCTGAAAAGCGAGCCTCTACCCTTTCTTTTGCCTTGCTAATTCCTTGACGCTTAATATTCGCAGGAAGATTCTGGAATACACTCCTAAAGTCTTTAAATTCAGTGTAGGCAAACAATCTATCTTTAGTTAGCAGAAAAATATCTTCAACTGTAGTTTGGTAGCTTGGTAAATCATAATTATTTGCTATTCGAGATGGAATAGCATTTGAGTAAACTGTATGGCTCACGCTAATCGCCTTGACATCATTGTTTTTAATATAACTATTCCAAAATACAATTAATCCAATGCAAAATCTTAAATGTTGTCTGAATTTCTTGGAAGATAAATCTATTTCAGGTTCTTTATAATAATTTAAATAATAATCATAAATAAGATCACCAAATAAAATTCCAAATATAGTTAAGTTTTCTAAATCATCTTTTGTTTTTATAAAGCTTATTTTTTTTTGAAAGATATCATTAACCTCTATTTTCATAGGCCCACTTATAGAGGGAATAATTAATCGATCAGTGCCAAAAGATTTAAAAATTCTTAATGTTTTATAACCAAAAATGCGCCGTAACTCCCACATAGATTTCTTAAAAAAACTTCTAGGAACGTTGGGGATAAAAGAATATATCGTAGCATCATACTTTTTTTCCAAAATGGAAGCCATATAACTATATGAGATTAAGTTGGCGCTAGATTCATTTAACTCCATTAAAACCAGGGGTTTACTTCTATTAGGTTTGGGGATAAATATTTTCTTGTTATGCCTTATAAATTCTTTTTCATTTCTATCTAAATAGAATTTATTTAAAAACTTTTTAATTTTATTCACTTTGAGAGTTATTAACTTTTAAATTTAGAAAAATAAAGAACATCAACTGAAATATTATCGACAATTTCATGATTTTTTTTTATTGATTCCAGAAGCATCCCTGATTCTTTAATGAGTTTTAACATGCCTGTATTCGATGCTAAAGTTCCTGCAGTAATTTTTACAATATTTAGTTCATTTTCAAGCCACACAAGCAGAGAATTCCAGGCATCTTTTCCATAACCCCTCCCCCACTTCGACTTATCTCCAATCATAATACCAACATCGACTGCATTATGATTTTTGAAGTAGACGGTCATTGTACCTATCATTTGATTACCTTCAGATAGCTTGATGGAAATAAAAAGATTTTTAGATCCAATAAAAGAATCAAAATAGTTTTTTGAACTAAAAAAATCATGATTAATAAATCTTTGTCTGCTAAATTTTACAACTTCAGGGTCATTCAGCCAATTCAAATACTTCTTTGAGATATCAGTTTCTTGAAAATTTGAAAGAATTACTTTCTTACCCTGAATATTGATTTTTTTAGTCATAAATTTTGAATAATCAACATATTAAAGTAACTACTCAAAGCTTGGAAAGTAAAAATGCTGTAATTTGCCTTTAAGAATTTTTCATTCCAATATAATTAAAAAAAATAACGTTATCATTTATATCAAATATACAGTTAAAACTAAATTAATAATTCAATAATTCAATAATTCAATAATTCAATAATTCAATAATTCAATAATTATTTTCCTATATTCCTTAAATGCCTAATTTCTTCATATGGCAGGGTGCATTTATTAGATCCCGGAGGAAGGATAGACATTGTAGGTACTTTTGCAGATAGAGCAACTACTAATGCAAATGAATTCATCCCGACTACTAAATCTGCCCAAGCAATATCCTCATATAGCATATTGTTTTTACTTATTGTAAATTGAGTGACTAAACTCTGATATTTTCTTTGGATAAAGTCATATTTACCCTCAGGTTCTGAAGGGTGTAATCGCAAAGCAATATGGACATAATTACTAGAGATATTTATTTTATTCAAGCTGTTCATGAAGAACTCAATTGCGTCAAATTCTAAATATATATCTTTACCTGGTTTTTTCTGTCTTAATGGCTCTGCAATAATTAATATATTTTCAATAGGGTCCTTACATTCTTTAAGCCTCTCAGAGCAGGCCAATTTTGCCTCTACCTGAAGATAATTATTTGGCAGCTCAATGACCAAAATTGATGGGAATAAAATTTGAGCTTGATTATAAGCATGTTTATCACTAACAATAATAATGTCTGGAAGCACTTCACTCTCTTCTCTAATAAATCGCTCTCTATAGTTAGTCCAGTGATCAATAACTGAAATATTTTGAATGCCTATTTTTTTTGCCTTAATACGGGCAGAATGCTCAACATCTCCCCACCCAGTTCCACTGAGAAGAGATTTAGAACCATTAAGAACTGTATCGATAGAAATTAATTTTGTGCCTGGGAAATGCTTTTCCCAAATTATCTTAGCTGGCCCCAACATACAAGGCTGCAAATCACCCTTATAATCTTTAAGCCATTCAACTATTAGATTTGCCGCACCGGCATCATGGCAGACTACGGCTAAAGGAGGTTTTACAAAATCTTCCAGTTTAGTCACGTTAACTCGTATATAACTTGATTATCTGGAATGAGTAAATGAAGCGCATGCTAATCCTTTGGTAACATCAAATCAATTGTTTGAAGTGTTTGCAACGCTTGCTCACCCGAAGATATTGAGCTATGATTACCTGTCATAGCTAAATAAAGCTCATCTGCAACATGCATTTGATATTTTTCTCCCCCACTATGAATTTCTTCGGATTCATCAGATAAATAACTATACCCTGTGAAATTTTTACTTTTTATTGCATTTTTCCACTCTAATCCGTTATTTCCCCAATATAACCGCCCTGTTGAAGAAACTATCTCGATAGTATAGTGCGAAAAGTGCTCCTCCCAGGCAGAAATCATAATAACCTCAGAGTTTTCGAACTTCATATGAACAAGAGGCTCAAGCCCAAAGCCTTCAAACTCTCTACCTTTATTTATAACTTTTACATCAAGGCACTTTCCAAACCAGTATTCCATTAGATTTATAAAATGAGCGCCATTATGGCTAATTCCTTTTGAGTACCAAACTACACTCTTTATTGGGGCATTAATAATACCTTCATCAATTTGCCTCTTAATTTCCATACTTTCTGGCAGGCACCTTCTAATATAATTCACATATAAACTTACATCTTTTTCTTTACAGATACTGACAATTTTTTTCCCGTCTTGTAAATTTTCTCCCATTGGTTTTTCACATAAAATTGATTTAGGAACAAAACAACTTAGCACTTCTTTAATAGCCAAAAATTGGAATGATGTTGGCAGTGCCAATATTACCAAATCTGGCTTAATTTCATTAAGAGCCTCTTCAATCATATTAAAAGACTTTACATTATATTTTTTAGTGAAAGTATCACAGGCATCAGAGTTTATATCAACTCCTCCCTGCAAATCAAATCCAGAATTTAAAAAAAATGCCCTTGAATGTGTTTGGATATATTTACTTTGATCTCGATGTAAATCATAATTTAGGCCAATATCTCCTAGGCCAATCAAAATACATGAAAAGACTTTTTTAGTCATATCTCTTTAGTTAATAGTAATTTTAATAAGTCAAGATTGGACCAAACCTTTTGAAAGGCTCTAATTATTAAATCTATATCGCTATCTTCAAGGTCAAACTGGCTTATACCAAAAGCAAGAAAGGATTCATCTTGTAATGACTCAGCAACTGGACAAATCCCTTTAGAATAATCAACATCACGCTTACAAAATTCCGAATTCCAGGGAAAGCCCTTTGATCCAAAGGCAATTTTTTCTTGATACATAGGGAGAAGATGTATATTTTGATATTTTGTTCCCACTCCTGAAACGCCCTCAGCAATAAGTGCTTCAGCAATTTTTTGATTTGAAATTTCTAATAACTTAGTGTCTATTACCATTGGGTATGAATAATAAACATGGGAACAATCAACCTCTATATAGGGAAGTTGTAAACCTTTTAATCCGTCTAAACCTTTAGTAAGTCGTTCAGCGGCTTTTTGACGTTTTTTTACAAGTCCAGGTAATTTTTTAATTTGCTCAATTCCAATAGCACACTCAATTTCACCTAATCTAAAGTTATACCCAACCATATTAGTTAAATCCTTGTTGCCTTTTGCCTCAACAACAACTTCTGCATGGTTTCTAATAAGCCTTAATTTATCAGCATAAATATCATCATTGGTAACAAGAATTCCTCCTTCACCAGTATTTATGTGCTTATGATAATTTAAACTATACCCCCCAATATCAGCAAGTGTTCCAGCATAGCTTCCATGATAAGTTGCACCAGGCGCTTGGGCAGTATCAGAAATCACCTTAAGATTATATTTTTTAGCTAATTTCATGATTGCATTCATATTTGCTGAATAACCAAAAATATCAACAGCCATAATTGCCTTTGTAAATGGAGTTATATTTGATTCTATAGATTTTGGGTCAAGACAAAATGTCTGCTGATCTATGTCCGCAAATACTGGAATTGCATTCCAATGGAGTATTGCAGTAGCACTTGCACTCATTGTCCAAGGACTAACAATAACTTCGTCTCCAGGCTCTATTCCAATAGCTCCTACGGCAGCAATTAGACCAGAGGTCCATGAATTAACTACTACAGCATGCTTGACATTGAAAAATATTTCACATTGGCGCTCAAAGTCTTGCACCATTGGCCCACCAAAAAAATCTGGATCCCAAACTCCTAGGAATTTAGACAATATTCCACTTTCGATTACTTTCACTGCAGCACTCTTTTCTTCTAAACCTATTGAGCTGTAGGGGCTAAAAGTTTTATTAATTGTCTTTAAACCTCCATGTATAGCTAATTTACTTTCTTTTCCCACTTACGCCTCTTATTTATTAAAAAAAATAATTCCCAACTTTATTTCTGATTATTAACCCTAATAAGAATATGGTCTACCAAGCTATCAAATTCATACCCAAATTTTTTATATAAATTATTGCTGATGGGTTATTTTCAAGAACCCACAATTGTTTCCTATTAATTTTTGAAGTATTAAAAAGACAACTACTAAGCAATTCTTTTCCTATAACTAATCCTCTATATTTATTAATTACAAATAAATATCTTAGTTCGCTTAAAAATCTCATATTTCTATTCCAGTAAAATCCCAGGATCTTTCCAAAATTATCGAATTTACAATATATATCTTCATTTTGGATTGCGCTTTCTATGTCACCTATACTTTGTGGCCTTTCAGTAAATCGATCAAAATTTTCTTCAAAAAGTTTTTTTTAAGCTACTTATATCTTTATCTTTTGCGATATTAATGTCTTTACCTGCTTCTTGTTGTTCAATTGAACTATTAATCATACTCATTTTTTTTAATTGAGCATATGCTTTAAAACCAATTTCACATGAGGCATCTAAACGTATCATGATATTTGTAGACATAATAGATTAAGATTTATTTTAGCTTATTGAAGGATAGTTTATCGCCCGGGTGTAAGTCACTTAAAACGATTTTTCCAATCACTTTATCAAAGTATCTTGGATGCATTCCATAACCAGGCCTTATAATCTTAATATTTTTTTCTGTAATTTTTTCACCAGATTTTATAAAGTCTGAAACATAAATCGACCTCTTGCCAGCATCTCCTTTTTTCTCAGAATCTATTAATCCATAATTTATTACACCTATAGTTTTATAGGCATTTCTAACTTCTCTAGTTAGCATTTTAAATTCATCAGGCTCAAGTGAAAATTCAGAATCAACACCTTTTTTACTTCTGTCTAAGCAAAAGTGCTTCTCAATATACTTTGCCCCTAAACCCACAGCAACTATTGGAGCTGCAATACCTTTAGTGTGGTCGGATAACCCAACTTCACAATTAAATAAATTTTTAAGATGTGGAATTGTTACTAAATTTGCATCACTATGCAGAGCAGGATATGCGCTAGTGCATTTGAGTAAAATTAATTCACCACATCCTTCACTTCTAAGGGTATTTACCGCTTCTTCTATTTCAGATAAAGAAGATGCACCAATAGACATAATAACTGGCTTCTTAGTTTTTGCTACCTTCCTTAACAATGGAATGTGATTAATTTCAAAAGATGCAATTTTATATATTGGATTTCCCAAAGATTCTAATAAATCAACTGCTGTCTCATCAAATGGTGAAGAAAAACAAATGATTTTATTTTTTTTAGCACGCTCAAATATTGCTGAATGCCATTCCCAGGGAGTGTGTGCTTCATCATATAAGTCATGTAAATCTCTTCCATACCATAGCGAACCAGGATCTTCTATTTTATGTACGCCTTTTATAGAAATCGTATCAGCGGTGTAAGTTTGAATCTTAATAGCATCGGCACCAGAATCTGCAGCAGCATCAACTAATTCTAATGCATTATCAAGAGATTGATTATGATTTCCTGACATTTCAGCTATTATAAAAGGATATTTTTTATTCATAATTAATTAAAAAAAACTATAAAGCTAACTGACAAAAGAGTTTCAAGTATTTTTTTTTCCATTATTTCTCCAAACATATTAAAAATAGCTATTTATATATTACTTTTTATTATTAAAATTCATCGCCTCAAACATTATCTCAGCCCTTATCCAGTCGTCTTTTGTATCGATATCCTGAACTCTATAGTGAGGAATTTTAATAGGCCTAGCTACATCTGAAAATGGTGAAATACCACTTCCAATAAATTTACTTTTCATCCAATAAAATTGTCCTGCATCATGATAAGCTTTTTCTAAGTCCTGAGATCTTGTCAATAGATGCTTAGGTTGAAACATCTTCACACTTCCATCATCAGTTAACTTAATAGCTCTTTGTATTGGAAAATCGAATTCTACAATAGGAAATACAACATGGCAATCTTTGTTCTTTGAGATTTCTTCATAAGCACTGATTAAGTCTTTAGAGGTTGTAAACGGTGCTGTAGCATATAGAGTACAAACAAATTTAACATTTCCTATATTCTTTTGCACCCAGGACAAAGCATGCGCAATAACATCAGTAGTTGTAGTATAGTCATCTGACAAATTTTCAGGACGAATAAATGGAACAGATGCCCCATACTTTAGAGATACTTCTGCAATTTCATCGTCATCTGTTGAAACTATAATATGGTCAAATATTTTAGACTCAAGTGCTGAGACTATTGAATAAGAAATCATAGGCTGGCCACAGAAACTTTTAATATTTTTCCGTGGAATTCTTTTGCTCCCCCCTCTTGCTGGAATTACACAAATATTCATTGTAGAATGTTTTTTAATACAGTGACAACCTCATCTTGTTGCTCAGATGTCATACTAGAATACAAAGGAAGAGTCAATGCTGACTCATAGTATGCCTCAGAATTAGGAAAATCACCTTGCTTAAAGCCAAAATTTTGAAAATAAGGCTGCATATGAATTGGAATATAATGAACATTTACCCCAATATTATTCACCCTAAGTTCATTAAAAATTTTCTTACGACTCTTGACTACTTTTTTACCATTACCTATTTGAACTGGGTACAGGTGTAATGCAGAATAACTATCTTTTGATTGATAAGGCCTAATTAGAGGCAAACCCTCTAACAAAACATCATATCTTTTTTTAAGAGCATGCCGCTTAGAAACAAACTTGCCAACCCTCTTTAATTGACTAATGCCCAATGCAGCTTGTAATTCAGTCATCCGATAATTAAACCCTAAACTAATTTGCTCATAATACCAAGGACCAATTGATTTTTCCTTCAATAAGTCTTGATCTCTTGTAATGCCATGGCTATGAAAAAGACGTAATTTTTTAGCTAAATTATGGGAATTAGTAGTCGCTACCCCACCTTCCGCTGTTGTGATTATTTTAACTGGATGAAAACTAAAGACAGTAATATCAGAGTATTGGCAACCACCAACGAATTTTCCCAAGTATTTACTACCAATAGCATGGGAGGCATCTTCAATAATTGAAAAACCAAACTCTTGACTTAACGATTTAATTTTACTCATGTCACAAGATTGTCCTGCGAAATGAACAGGTATTACAATTTTAGGTAGTTTTCCCTCATTTTTGGCCTTAATTAACTTCTTCTCTAACTCTACAACAGATAGATTATAGGTTAATGGATCAATATCTATAAAGTCGACTTTTGCTCCACAATATAAACCACAATTAGCCGAAGCTACAAAAGAGTTTGGACTAGTCCATAACCAATCATCTTCACCGAGGCCTAACGCTAAGCAAGAAATATGTAATGCAGATGTCGCACTATTTACTGCAACTACATATTTAGAGCTGCAGTAGGTTGATATCGCTTGTTCAAATAATGGGACCTGCGGACCTTGAGTTAAATAATCAGATTTTAAGACATCTACAACTGCATCAATATCAGCCTTATTAATATCCTGCTTCCCATACGGAATCACTTCTATATTTTCCCTATATTTTTATTATTACTTTCAATCCAAGCCTTTAACATATTTACATCCATCCACACTTTATTATTATCAGATCTATAAGTAAAGTTTGGATCTACTTTTTTACCACCATTAATTCTTTTTTCATCTTTATACCAATCATGAATAGAAGGCAGTATTTTAAAGTGGTTTTCATACTCATAGGTATAGGGCGCATCCCCAATACTAATCATCTCTTCATGTATTTTTTCACCAGGACGGATTCCTACAATTTCATGTTTCGCATTTACATCAACTGCATTTGCAATATCAGTAATCTTCATAGAAGGAATCTTCTTTACATAAATTTCTCCTCCAACCATATCATCAAAAACATGCCACACCAATTCCACTCCCTCTTCAAGAGTTATCATAAAGCGTGTCATTCTATCATCAGTAATTGGTAACACGCCCTTATCTGCCTGAGTAATAAAAAAAGGAATGACTGAGCCCCTAGATCCCATAACATTTCCATATCGAACCACTGAAAAATTTGTACTTGATCCTGCTGAGTATGAATTTCCAGAGATAAATAATCTATCGGAAGTAAGCTTGGTTGCCCCATATAAATTCACTGGACTACTTGCTTTATCTGTCGAAAGTGCTACTAATTTTTTAAC
>Ga0209482_1002745_pt1 | contig 10655 bp, 10 predicted proteins | sample CoawatmetaG10DNA_FD_187512 | JGI IMG/M metagenome (GOLD analysis project Ga0209482, IMG submission 187512) | Marine microbial communities from the West Antarctic Peninsula - Coastal water metaG104-DNA (SPAdes) (version 2) | ecosystem: Environmental > Aquatic > Marine > Coastal ... | reverse complement strand
ATTCCATGAGAATTAGTGGATTTTCTGTGTGTCCAGCAGATAGCCACCCTGAAATTAAGAAAATATCAAACTTTATATTAAAAACTAAGGGCGGCAAAGGCGTTGTTAGAGAACTGCTGGAAGATGTACTGAGTTTAGATTTTATTGAAATACTTTATAAAAAGTGAAGGAAAAAATGTCAATTTATATTATTGCTGAAATAGGTATCAATCATAATGGAGACATGTCAATTTGTAAACAATTGATAGATATTGCTTTAGAAACTGGTTGTGATGCTGTGAAATTTCAAAAGCGTGATCTAAATAAAGTTTATACAAAAGATTTTTTAAATTCACTAAGAGATAGCCCATGGGGAAGTACCCAATTTGCCCAAAAATCTGGGCTAGAGTTTGGTATTGAAGATTATAAAGAAATCGACCTGTACTGTAAAGATAAGGGTATTGAGTGGTTTGCTTCTGCTTGGGATTTAAATAGTCAGAAATTTATGCAAAAATTTAATTGCAAATATAACAAAATAGCTTCAGCAATGATTGTATATGAAGATCTGCTGAGACTAGTTGCTAGTGAAAAAAAGCACACTTTTATTTCAACTGGTATGTCAACAATAGAAGATATAGAAAAAGCAGTAAATATTTTTAGGGATGCAGAATGTCCTTTCGAATTAATGCATACAGTATCAACTTATCCAATGAAAGATGAAAATGCTAATTTAAATGTCATCACTACACTTAAAGAAAAATTTAAATGTAATGTTGGATATAGTGGACATGAAGTTGGGTTAGCTATTTCATATGCTGCAGCTGCTTTAGGTATTTCATCGCTGGAAAGACATATATCACTTGATAGATCAATGTATGGTTCTGATCAATCAGCCTCAGTTGAAGCTGCAGGCTTGCGTCAATTAGTGGGTGCAGTAAGAAAAATTGAAATAGCTATGGGCGATGGAGTTAAGAGGATAATCGATGATGAAAACCCTATTGCTAAAAATTTACGTCAACACCTTTATTACTAGCAGTTGACTTCTATTAATACCATAAATTTTTTAAACGAAAAAAATAATTTCTTAGATAGTGGTTTTGCTATTTTGCGGAATTTTATTTCTAAATCTGAAATTGATAAATTAGTTGAAGAAGTTGATCGGGTTAAGAAGCTCGCTAATTTAAATAAGTATAGAGATTACCATCTTATTAATGGTCGTATAAGTAGTATGCATAATTTGGCAGAATATTCTGATTATTATAAATTTTTTATTCAGAACTCCCCTGTCCAAGATTTCTTTCAATCTGTATATGGGGACAGTAGTGCGAAAATTTTTAATTCCTCTTTTTTTGCAAAGCCAAGATATGATGGACTTGAAACAAAAGCACATCAGGATAACGCGTACTTTTGTATGGAGCCTCCAGAAATAATGACTTGTTGGTTTCCAGTTGATTTTTCAGACTCACGTAATGGCACTTTGTATTATTATTCTAAATCTAATGTAATGGGTGATATACCTCATATTGCAGAGGGCAACTTAGGTGCTTCAATGTGTATTGATTCAGCAAATATTAATAATGTTGCAAAGAAATTTGAGCGCTATGAAATTATTTTATCTAAAGGTGATTGCGTCGTTCATAATCCATTAGTTGTTCATGGGAGTGAAGCAAATTTATCAGAATATGACCGAAGAGCATTTAACTTTTCTATTGCAAGCTCAAAAGCTCAAAGAATTGAAGAGTCATATCAAAGCTATAAAAATAAAGTCCAAGATTTTTTAATTAAGCAAAAATGAATATTCAATGCATAATTCCTGCACGAGGAGGATCAAAAGGAATTTATAAAAAAAACGTTACCAATTTTTGTGGAAAGCCATTATTAGCTTGGACAATAGATCAATGCTTAAATGCAGAAAAAGTTTCTGATGTATGGGTTAGTTCTGATGATGATGAAATATTAAATGCTGCAGAGTCGTATGGAGCAAAAATCATCAAAAGACCTGTTGAAATTTCAGTCGATATTTCAACATCTGAGTCTACATGGCTTCATGCAATTGACTATTTAAAAACTAATGGTGAGCCAGTTGATATTGTCCTGGGTCCTCAAGTTACCTCTCCATTGCGTGAAGTATCAGATATTGATAATGCAATTGATAAGTTTATTGAAGGGGGCTATGACTCAATGTTCTCAGCTAGTATGGTTGAAGATTTCTTTTTTTGGGGGGAGTCAAGTTCAGGTATTAAAAGCATTAACTACGATTATAAGAATAGACAAAGAAGACAAGATGTTAACGAGCAAATTATAGAAAATGGATCTTTTTATTTATTTAAAACTGATATTATACAAAACTTCAACAATAGGATGGGTGGAAAAATTGGATACTCAAAAATGGATTTTTGGAAAATGTTTGAGATTGACGATGTGAATGACCTTCGCATGTGTTCAGCATTAATGAAAGAATTTTTAATTAAGGGATAGAATGGTGGATTCAGGAAGAGTGGTATACATGAATGGTAAATTTGTGCCAGAAAGTGAAGCAAAAATCTCAATTTTTGACTCAGCACTTATGTTCGGAGATATGGTCTTTGAAATGACACGTTCATTTAACAAAAAACAATTTAAATTAAGAGAGCATTTAGAACGTTTATATACAGGAGTTAAATTAGTTCATATCCCACTCATGATGACAATTGATGAATTGGAGCAGGCATGTTACGAAACTATTGAGAAAAATGATAAAGTTTTTGATGATCATGATGAACATAGGCTAATGATAAATATTAGTCGTGGACCTCTTGGAGTATATGCTCCAGTTTTTGACGGCAAGCTAGAATGCACAGTTGTAATTGCAGATTTTCCTTTAAAGTGGACTGTTGCCTCAATGGCTCCACTTTTTGATAAAGGAATTAATGCAATTATTCCATCTCAACGAAATATACCTGCTACTTTAATGGATCCAAAAATTAAAAATAGAAGTCGACTTTTTTACCAAATGGCTAATATTGAGGCTTCTCAAGTTAAGGGTGAAAATAATTGGCCACTATTGCTTGATCCTGATGGATTTGTTACTGAAGGTACTGGCTGTAATTTTTTTATTGTCAAAGATGGCGAAATACTTACTCCCGAAGGTAGAAATCTTCTACGCGGTATTAGTCGAGAATACATATTTACTCTAGCTAGAGAGCTTAAAATACCATGTAGAGAATGTAATATTGAGCCATTTGATGTTTATAGCGCAGATGAGGCCTTTATGACTGGTACTCCTTTTTCTATACTGCCAACTGTATCACTACAAGGATTAAAAATTGGTAGTGGTAAGATGGGTGATATTACAAGTGAATTATTAAAAAGATGGTCTGACAATGTAGGACTTGATATTCAAAAACAAATTCAAGAATATGGAAAAGAGGTTGCACATTTAAATTCCGATGCGCCAAGTCCATACCAATTTAAAAGATAATTATGGATCTTGGGCTGAATAATAAACGAGTATTAGTCACTGGAGCTTCTAGAGGGATTGGGGCAGCAATTGCACAAGGATTCCTTAAAGAGAATGCAAAAACTTGTATAGTTTCAAGAGGCTCAGAGCAACTCTATCAAACCAAATCATTACTTGTTGAAGAGTTTGGTGAAAGCCGAGTGATTGCAGATGAATGTGATTGCACAGATCCAACTGCGCTTGCAGCGCTGAAAGAACGAGTCCAAGAAAGATGGCTGGAAAATTCTTTTTTGTAATTCGGTGTCAAAACAATACAGTAGTTTTTCATTTTATAAAAATCCACAAAGACCATTTTTTATCAAATTATTAGCTAGTGCAGCTAAAAAAGCTGTAAAGGTCATGCCATTGTTTGCTGTTAGAATTTTATCTCGATGTATTAATAAGATTACTATTGATGAGAATTTTACATATGACGGAGATCGTATGCACCTTCGTTTGGTTGTAAAAAAAATGTAATATTTAAATGAAACGCACACTTATTACTACTGCCATTGAATGTACTTGGCCTAAAGATAAAAATGAGGCGATCTTATTTCTAGGAGAGTGGTGTAGACTTTATAGCAGAAAGTTTGTATGGAATGATTTGGATGCAATTGTTGTCCTCTATCATTGGGATAACAGAGAAAAACTGTATAGTGATTATTTATACCTTCAAGAAGTTTATGAAAACCAATTAAAGAAATTAAGTATTCAGCTAAATCAAATTCATGGTGTGGATTATTCAACTCGTTATTGGCGAATTCTTATTGGTCCATGGCTTGGAACTTTTATCCAAATAGTTTTTGATCGATGGTTTATGCTGAAACAAGTCATAGAAAGTTCCGAGATTGATAAGTGTAGAGCTATTAACAGAGATGGGGAGGCTATCATTCCTAATGATATGGAAGATTTCTCAAAACTTTTTTTGACAGATAACTGGAATGAGGCAATCTATAGTGAATTAATTGACAGATGCTGGAATAAAAAAATTTATGTAGAAAAAATTGATTGTGAGGAAAGTTCTGTCAAGAAAAGAGTTGTTGTTCAATTAAGTTTAACAAACCACCTAAAAAATATATTTTTTAAAGTTCTATTCGCCTTTAACAAATTAATACAAAAAAATAATGAATATTTTTTCTTATTTTCTTATCTTCCACTAAAAACGGATTTACACTTACAAATAAAACTTGGACAAATCCCTAAGATATGGAGGTCTTTTAGTGTGCCAAAAGTGGAATCTAATGAGTTAAAGAGAAATTGGCGTGTAAAAAACAATACTGAAAGTGATGCTTTCGTAGAATTAATTAATGACATGATTCCAACTCACATTCCAACTGTTTATCTAGAGGGTTATGAAACATTAGTTAATGCAGCATCCAAGCTTCCATGGCCAAAAAAACCGAGTGCTATTTTTACAAGTGTCTCTTTTGCGAGTGATGATATTTTTAAAGTATGGGCTGCTAATAAGATTGAGAATGGTGTGCCGTTAGTAATAGGCCAGCATGGTGGAAATTTTGGCATTTCTAAGTTTTCATTTTATGAAGATCATCAGTTGAGCATTTCAGATGCTTTTTTATCGTGGGGTTGGCGTAAGAAAAAATATGAAAATATCTTCCCCATTGGGAATCTTAAAATATTAGACAAGTCTCTTAGGTACAATCCGAAAGGTAAAGCCTTGCTTGTTGAGATGCTTATTCCAAGATATAGCTATTATTTATATGCTTTACCAGTAGCAGGGCAATGGTTGACATATTTTGAAGATCAGTGTAGATTTATTTCTGCATTGCCGTCGTCAATACAACAACAAGTTACAGTAAGACTTTTTAGGCATATTAAGCAAAGAAGGAATCATATTTCCGAAGAGGCACGCTGGGATGATCAAAAATTCGAAGTGAAGTATGAGTTGGGAGATAGGCCCATTGAAGAGTTGGTAAAGGAAAGTAGAATTTATATTTCAACTTACAACGCTACCACTTTTCTTGAATCGTTGTCATGGAACGTGCCTACAATCATATTTTGGAATCCAGAAAATAATGAATTATGTGAGGATGCAATTCCTTATTTTGAGTTATTAAAGTCTGTTGGTATTTTCCATGAAACTCCAGAAAGTGCAGCACAACAGATGATAAAGGTGTGGGATGATGTGTCGATCTGGTGGGAAAGTAAAGAGGTGCAGAGTGCTAGAGATGAGTTTTGTAAATGTTGGTCATATACTGGGTCTGATTCTTTGAAGAAATTAGAGACGATATTGAGAGAGGTTTCCAGTTAACATCTATAAATTGTAATAATGAAAATAGCATCGAAATAATATAAACGCGTTTAATAAGAGGACTAATGAAAAAAGCATTAATAGTGAATGACACGTCGTATGAAAATCATCATGGTTGCGAATTAGTTATAAAGAATATTCATAAATTATTAGAAAAAAATAATATAGAAGTCATCGCTACAAATCCAACTGGTGTGGACTGGTCTAAGAATCGTAAGTTTATAAGATCTATATATAAAGCAGACATAGTAATAATTAATGGAGAGGGTACTTTGCACCATGCTCAACCTAGAGCGAAAAAACTTATAACTATAGGAAAGTACATAAAGGAGAAGCATGCAATTCCAGTTGTCTTAATTAATGCTTCTTATCAAGATAACAATGCGACATTTATAAAATATTTAAAATATTTTGATTTGATATATGTAAGGGATACGATTAGTAAATTTGAACTATCGGAGATTGGCATACCAAGTAATGTTGTTCCTGATTTGACTTACTACAATGTATATGATCCAGGGGAAAAAAGTCACTCTAATGTGATAGGATTAACGGATAGTGTTGATATTAAATTGTCAGAAAAATTATATAATTTTTCAACTCAAAGCGCTTTATATTCTTACTTACCAGTACTTACCAATGAAAAGACAAGGGCTAATTTTCAATCTATAATAAATTACTATAAATTTTATACAAAAAAAAGTATTAAATATCTGCTATTTAGGGCTGGATATGCCTTAAATCACTCTTCTGTTAGAGAAATTTTTTATATTAGTGGTCATAAAGTATATATCAAAGAAATATCAAATTTAAAATTGGTTATAACTGGCCGTTTTCACGCACTATGTTTTGCGCTTCAAACGTTGACACCATTTATAGTAATAAAGTCCATATATCACAAGTATGAAGGAATGTTGGATGACATCGGAATTGGTAGTAATAGGATTGTTGATAATATTGACTCTGATTTTGCAAGTTATTGTAAATTTGAGAAATATGAGCTAGAAATGATAGCGAGGTATTTAGATGAAGCGCCTAAAAAAATTGAAAAAATGTTTCAAGATATAGCATCCATTGTATAGATAGCAATTAAAACTAAGAAAATATAATCGGTTGTAGCGAAAGAATAATTGCTTTAGAGTTGCAGAGTTATGGCTTGAAATATTAGCATAGAATATTGTCTAATTATTAATGGATAGTATATATTGCGCAATAGAGAAAGATCAAATCATGAAACAGACTCCAGATTCAGCCTGTAATCGTTAATTATTTCCTGCCTTTAAATATTAATTTATGACGTATGACTAGGATAAAAATATCTAACAATATGTGGTACTGGGGAGGCGTAAATGATTGCGATAATTGTTATTCTCTGTCGCAATATGTTGAGTCCAATGGACATTCTATTCGAAAAAAATACTTAGCCTTTATTCACGAGATTGGTCAGAAAAGTATTGGCGGATCTCGAATAGTTGAGCATCTTGAGATTACCAAAGGTTTTAGCTTTTGGTGGATGACATTATTAGCTGAGAAAAGTCTTTTAAAATCTCCCGCTATTCAAGATTGCCTTAAGCTATATGCTCTAGCTGAAATTTTAGAAAAGGAAGCGACATCTGCTATTGATTTATATGATGTAAGCAATAAGCAGATCAAAGAAAGTATTTTAATAATTTGTAAGAACCTTTCTATTGAAGTCAACATTCATTCTCAGCAAGATAATGACAAAAAAGTTTTTTTTATATCTAAATTCGGAAACTGGCTGTTTCAAAAGACCCCACACATAATTAAAGGCACCGCATGGATAGTTCGCTATGTATTTCGTCACTGGCAACTAAGAAATATTTCCAAGGTATCTTGGTTCTCAAGTGATAAAACAGTTTTCTTCTTTTCGTATTTTATTAACTTAGATTCCAAATATGTATCTAAGGGTAAATTTTATTCTCATCAATGGGAGTCGTTGCCGGATTTATTCCACAAATTAGGTTACCGTTCTAACTGGATGCACCATTTTTTACTTTGCAAACAGATTCCAGATGCAAGAATTGGTGTTGATTTGATAAAACGCTTTAATACTGATTCGGGTAGAAGTTCTTTACATAGTTTTCTTGATAGCTATGTATCAATTAGGGTTGTTGCACGAGCTACAGTTACTTGGTTGCGTTTAATAATGGTCTCCATATGGTTACACAAAATTAAATCTTTTTTTCTTGATAAGAAATCAGTTGTTTCATTATGGCCGCTACTTAAAGATGATTGGTACAAATCAACTCGTGGAGTTGTTGCATTTCAAAATGCATTGTGGGTTGAATTATTAAATCAAGCTTTGAGTGAAATGCCCAAGCAAAATATTGGCTTGTATCTTTCTGAAGGGCAGGGATGGGAGCGTGCATTTATTTATTCTTGGAGGAAGCATAATCATGGAAAATTAATTGCAGTTGTGCATTCAGCAGTGCGTTTTTGGGATTTGCGGTATTTTAATGATTCGCGTACTATTTTAGAGGAGGATTATTTAGCTATGCCCAAGCCATATAAAATTGCTGTAAATGGGCCAGTTGCACAACAGACATTAATCAAAGCAAACTACCCTGCAGACAATTTTATTAAGGTGGAAGCAGTGCGTTATTTGAATTTTGAGAATATCTCGAAACTTAATAATATTAAACATTCAGCTAATAATCGTTATCGCTTATTGGTACTTGGTGGAGGTATTCCTTCAAATAGTACACAAGAAATGATGAATGTATTAGAGTCCGAATCAAAATTTATTCTCGAAAATTTTTCTGTAGTGGTAAAGGCACATCCCGATTATTTAATTACTCAAGATAATTATTATAATTTAAAGTTTGAACTAACTACTGACCCCCTATATGAGATTTTATATAAATTTGATATTGTCATTGGATCGCATCAGTCAGCTGCACATCTTGATGCATATTTGGCGGGGTTTCCTGTTATTATATATTTACCAGATGGTGATTTGAATCTTAGCCCCTTGAGAGGTGCTCATAAAATACCTATAGTAAACAATAGAAAAACTTTGATAGATGCATTAAGAAGTATACATAATGAACGAGAAGGTCCAAAAGATTGTTTTTTTTGGTTGGACAAAAATCTTATAAAATGGCGCAAGGCAATAAAACAAATTACTAAGAATTAATATTATGATTGATGGTTTATCTGTAACACCCCTAGACATTATAGATGTGACAGGTGGTAATGTATTACATATAATAAAAGCGAGTGACAAAAGTTATTCTGGTTTTGGAGAGGCTTATTTTTCTACTGTTGATTATGGCGTAATTAGGGGCTGGAAACGTCACAGAGATATGACACTTAACTTAGTTGTACCAGTGGGTTCTGTGCGTTTTATCGCTTATGATAATCGAAATAATTCATCTAAAGTTGGCTCTTTTCAAGAGGTTGTTTTATCAAAAGAGCATTATAATCGTCTTACAATTCCACCAGAGGTCTGGGTAGGCTTTCAGGGCATTGGCTCAGGAGTTAATTTACTACTTAATATAGCCAACATTCCTCATGATGATTGTGAAGTTGACCATATGCCATTAGAATCATTTACCTATAACTGGAATGTTTAGTTTGGTTGTTTTAATAAAGACAGAACTATGCTCAAGAGAAGAACTACCTAATCAAGTTGAGAAATAAATGATACTTATTACAGGCGGATTGGGCTATTTGGGTGGAAGAATAGCCAAAGATATGCTTGATTTTGGTTTTCAGGTAAGACTAGGGAGCAGTAAAACTAATCCTATAATTCCTAAAGAATTGTCATCTTGCGATGTTGTATTGTGTGACCTAACGAGCAAAAGGACTCTCAAAAAGGCTTGCACAGGCATATCAACCATTATTCATTTAGCATCTCCCAATGCTCAAGATTGTAATGATAATCCAAGAATGGCATTACTGGCTAATGGTCTTGGTACTTTAGAATTGTTAGAGGCTGCAATTGAAAAAGGCGTTTCTAAATTTATTTATATCTCAACAGCGCATATTTATGGATCGCCATTAGAAGGTAGAATTCATGAGTTTTCAGTTCCGAGACCAGTTCATAATTATTCAATAACCCATCGATTAGCAGAAGATTATGTTTTGCATGCCAATAGGCGCAATAACATCTCAACAATTATTTTTCGCCTAACTAATGGAGTGGGATCACCTATTAATAAAGAAGCCAACTGTTGGATGTTGGTGGTTAATGATTTGTGTAAACAAGTGGTACTTAATAAAGAAATGAGATTATATTCTAGTAAGCTATATCAAAGAGATTTCATACCGATTTCTTCAGTATGTGCCACAGTCAGGAGGGCATTAGAAATCGATAGTTTTGATGGGGAAATTTTAAATATTTCTTCAAATAAAGCACTAACTTTACAGGCAGTTACTGATTTAATTGCAAACCGCTCCGAAAAAATTCTTGGATTCAGACCCTCTATTCGGTTTAATCAAACCAAGAGCCACAGTAGTTTCCAACCTTTATTTATATCTAATAATAAGTTATTAAAATTTGGATTTGTGGTTGAAACAGACATAACTAGTGAAATTGATCGATTACTGTTAAACTGCAAGAAGTGGTTTGCTCAATAGATTAATAAAATGGAAAATCCTCTCGTTAGTATCATAATGAACTGCCATAATGGCGAACGTTTCTTAAGAGAGGCAATTGATTCAGTTTATGCTCAAACTTACTCGAACTGGGAAATTATATTCTGGGACAATGTTTCAACCGACGATAGTTCTTCTATTGCCCAAAGTTATGATAATCGTCTGAGATATTATTTATCTGAAGGTTTTACCTCTCTTGGTATGGCGAGGGAGTTAGCAGTTCAAAAGTCAAATGGCGAGTATGTGGCTTTTTTAGATTGTGATGATTTTTGGCATCATAGTAAATTGAGCATGCAAATGCCACTTTTT
>Ga0209482_1002741_pt1 | contig 10663 bp, 11 predicted proteins | sample CoawatmetaG10DNA_FD_187512 | JGI IMG/M metagenome (GOLD analysis project Ga0209482, IMG submission 187512) | Marine microbial communities from the West Antarctic Peninsula - Coastal water metaG104-DNA (SPAdes) (version 2) | ecosystem: Environmental > Aquatic > Marine > Coastal ... | reverse complement strand
TATTACTTAAAAATTAGCTAATTTTGATGAAAATTAATGTATTTATATCAAAAAATACCCTTAAATAGTATTTCTAACTCATCATTTATGAAGCAATCTATAACTAAATGGTATCTATCAATATTACTATTATTGCTCACGGAATGATGTTTAGTAACGTCAAGGCAATAATAGTGCCCCGTTTTTAAATTGAATAACTTACCTTTTAGATCATTTTCATTTTCATAAAAAGTAAAAATAACATCATTATTGGTCCTAATAGGGATATGAAGCCTAGCAAGCTTTTTATTTTTAATATCATCATCTATATTGTCTGTATGCTTTTTAAGAGTCTTACCTGCAACTAATTTTGTAAATCGAATTCTCTCAAAATTACAAGGCAGCTTAGAGATCATCTCACGTATTGGCTTCATAATAGGTTCGTTGAATAGCGAAGTCCACTGCAATTGAGTTTCAACCTCTACTTTTGTATCTCCAAAACCTGGTTTAAATATATCTGATGCATTTGAGCCAAATCCATGAAGTGATAACGCTGTCCAAATATTATTGTTTTTATAAGGCGCTATTTGCGTTAACAGTTGAAAGTTCATTTTATCGAGGTAATTCGCAACACCTGACAAATCATCTTTAGACGGCTTTATTGGAATTCTTAATTTATTCACTAAAATTTATTATGCTGTAACGACATTGAGTGGCTAATACATATTTTATCTCCCAACCTTTTGTTATAGTTTTAGTTGAGGGCGAGCATGTTTTATTTAATATTGAAAAAAAGAGATTTCGTATACCACTATCTCCTCCTAACCTTAAAACCATATAATTAAATCTAGTGGTATTAAAGAAAGCACTATTCTTTGTATAGATTATACCTTGATGATTTCAATTTTTATCCTTTCCATAACTACTGAGTAATTTGTAATTAAAGTAAAATATAAATTTAACTTATTATTTATAGAAATTTATGAAATATCAAGATTTTGTAATAAAAGATGGAAAATTTGTAGGTAAATTTGAAAAAATGTATCAAAAATTTACTGATCCATGGCATCAGTCAGAAAAATTATATTTTTCTAGTTTATCCAGAAGGAGTGTATGTTGGTTCATAGAAAAATATGATATCAAATCCCTAGTGGAATGCGGTTGTGGCCTAGGTAGAACAAATTTTTATATTAAAGAAAATACAGCTAAAAATATAGATATATTAGGTATTGATATATCTCAAACTGCTATAAATAAAGCAAAAATTTTCTACCCAGAGTTAGAATTTAAAGTTGATAATATTCTGAATATATCAAAATACAATGAATATGAATGTATATTTTTTTCAGAAATCACTTGGTTTTTATTAGAAGATAAAAATATAGATAAAATTTTTGATACTATGTCCAAGGAATTTAAGGGCCAAAACAAATTCTTTATACATAATCTTGTCTTTCACAAAGGCGAGGTTCAGCAGTATGGTAAAAATTATTTTACCTCTTTAGAAGAATTTATTGAATTTTGTCCTTTTCAACTATTAAGCAAAACTCAAACAGATTTTGAAACAGAAGGCTACATTGAAACATCAGCAATATTTAAAATATAACTGTCTTTTGAAGTAAATCAAAAATATATTCAATGACTCTAAAATTTAAGAATTGACATACAAAAATTGAGTTATGGCCAACTCATTGCTTAGACTATAAATATTGATGAACCATAGTTCAAAAGTATTTATTTGGCTAAGATGATAGTAACATTTTAAATTTTATTGTAATCATAACTATCTATAATAATCTAAAACTATATTGGAATAACGTTATGGCAAAAGTACTTTTGATTAATCCAAGTAAATGGCGTAGAGGAATTACACCTATTTGGATCGCAAGCCATTCTGCTTTACTTAAGTCAAAGGGCCATCAAGTAAAATTATTTAATGCTACTTTCTATGAAGAATGGTCAATTGATGAAATATCAATAAATACTTCTAATGATCAATATAAACCATCTAAATATAGTGAATATATCACATTAAATAAAGGTGATATATTGCATGATATGCAACATCTTATTGATGAATATCAACCAGATATAATTTTTTGGTCTGCAGTTAGCTCACATATTCATGGCGAAGGTGAATATGTAAATATTCAGTACGGTTATGAATTAATTCAACAATTAAATACAAAAGCATTAAAGATAACTGGAGGGCTTCAGCCTACAGCTAAACCTAAAGAAATGCTAAAAATTTTTCCAAAAGTTAATTATTTTATAGGTGGTGAATCAGAGTTTGTGCTCACAGAAATCGCAGATATATATAATGATATTGATAAGATATCTAAAGTAAGAGGAATTACTTTTTTAGATAATGATATTGCAATTAGCAATCCTAAACAACAAATTATTAATGATTTAAATACAATACCTTCTTATGACTACTCAGTTTTTGAGGATCAAGTATTTTTTAGACCCTATAATGGAAAGGTAGATAGAGCAGTTGATTATGAGCTATCAAGAGGTTGTATATATGCCTGTAGTTACTGTGTTGAAACAATTATTCAAGAATATTATGGCTTTACTGAAGTTAATAAAGGCGTATTAAAAAATGTCAAAGGATATTTAAGGAATAAAAGTGCGAGTCGCGTTTTTAGTGAGCTAAAGGAGTTGAATGAAAAATATGGTATTTCATTAATACGCTGTCAAGATACAAACTTCTTAACAATTGATAAGAAAATGCTAGTAGAACTTGCTATTCTTGTTGATGATTCAAATCTCGACATTAAACTGTATATTGAAACTAGGCCAGAAGGAATCAATTCTTTTAGTCTTAAGCAATTAAAAAAATTAAAAGTTGATGCCGTGGGAATGGGTATTGAAGTATCAGATGAAGATTTTAGAGAAGGAAGTTTAAATAGGTTTGCTTCACAAATAAAAATTATTAATGCATTTAAGTCTCTTAGAGAAGAGGGCATTAAAAGAACTGCATATAATATTATTGGGTTACCAGACGAAACTGAAAATATGATAATGGAATCTATAAAGTTCAATAGACTAATAGATCCTGACAATATTACAGTTGCCTTTTATTCTCCATATATTGGAACTCCTGAGCAAGAAAAATCACTTGACATGAACTATTTTGATGATTATGAATATCATGTCGATTCTTCGCTTCGAAGCCACTCCAAGTCCTCCCTTGTTGATAAAGAGACTTTAGAGTTTTATAAAAAGTATTTTATTTACTTTGTAAAAAATGGATTTGATGACATGAAATTGCTAAAGAAAAAAGAGGGGATTCAATATTAAGATTGAAGATAAAGTTGTAATTGGAACGTGGCCTTTGAGTGGTGCTTATGGCAAGGTTGATTTAAAAACTGTCCAAAAAACACTCGAGTGTTGCTATGATAATAACTTAAAAGAGTTTGATACTGCTCCTTCATATGGTGATGGATTTATTGAGTTCTGTATAGGGAAAGTATTTAGCCATAAGACGGATGTTTTGATTAATACTAAGATAGGTAATATGCCTTTCAACAATAAAAGTTTTAAGGTTGCTAATTTAAAAGTCTCTTTAGAGCAAAGTCTAAAGAGACTTTCAGTAAATTCTATAAATATTTTATTTTTGCATAATCCTCGCAATGATTTTGAGGATTATGAGGGTGTTTTAGACTTTATGAATAAACTGAAGGAAGATGGAAGAATAAAGCATAAAGGAATTAGTCTAGCAAAAAATTATAATTATGACTTTCAATTTTTAAATGAATTTGATGTTATTCAAGATGATGGTAATCTTCTAGATATGAGATTTCTAAATTTTGAGTTATCTAATGATGTTAAATTTATGGCAAGATCGCCCCTGGCTAGTGGGATATTATCAGGAAAGATTAATAAAGATAGTATTTTCCCACCAGATGACCACAGATCTGGCTGGCTTAAAGATGAAAGATTGAGATCAATTATGAAAAGAGTAGATAAAATTAACGAGGTTTTTGATTTTGAACTTATTGACCTTGCTAAAGAATTCATTATTTCAAATGAGAAGATTGATAAGGTAATTTTTGGAGTAAAAAGCCCTGAACATATTGATAGAATTGTTAAGAACAAAAGTGAATTTATTTTTGATAATGAAATTAAAGAGAAGTTAGTCGGGCTTTATAAAAATGATTTTGGGCTAATTGGTGAAAGTCATTTGGCATTATAGTAAATGTAGGGCCTCAATCATGCCTTACTTAATATTCTGTCTTTTTATAAAAATTTATTATATAAAACGTTAATTAGCTATGTCTGAATTTAGAATTGGTAATATTTTAGTAGGTGACAATCATCCGCCTTTAATAATTGCTGAAATTGGTATTAATCATGAGGGTTCACTTGATGTAGCAATCGAAATGGCGGATGCTGCTATTCTTGCAGGCGCTAAGATTATTAAGCATCAAACTCATATTGTTGAAGACGAAATGTCAGATGAGGCAAAGTTAGTAATACCTGGTAATGCTAATGTTTCTATTTATGAGATTATGAAGCGATGTGCTCTTTCTGAAGCTGATGAAAAGAAATTAATGAAATATGTGCAAAGTAAAGGCGCTGTATTTATAAGTACACCTTTTTCTAGGAAAGCAGCAAATCGGCTTGCAAAGTTTGACATACCTGCTTATAAAATAGGCTCTGGAGAGTGTAATAATTACCCACTCATAAAACATATTGCTAAGTTTGGTAAGCCAATAATACTTAGTACTGGTATGAATTCAATTGATTCTATTAGGCCTTCTGTAGAAATATTTCGTAAAGCTAAACTGCCTTTTGCTTTACTCCATTGTACTAATGTTTATCCAACACCTCCAGAGCTAATTAGGCTTGGAGCAATTACACGATTAAAGGAAGAATTCCCAGATGCTGTAGTTGGCTTATCTGATCATTCATTATCAAATTATCCATGTTTAGGAGCTGTTGCTTTAGGAGCATCCATACTTGAAAGACACTTTACAGATAGAATGGATAGGCCTGGACCTGATATTGTTTGCTCTATGAATCCAGCTGCTCTTTCATCTTTAGTAGAGGGCTCTGATATAATCTTCAAGTCTAGGGGTGGAGATAAGGGCCCTATTATGGAAGAAAAGAAAACAATTGCATTTGCATTTGCTTCCATTGTTGCAATTAATGATATTCAATATGGTGAAAAGCTCACTGAAGCAAATATTTGGGTAAAGAGACCAGGAAATGGTGATTTTAGCTCAAATGACTATGAGAATATTCTTGGTAGAAAAGCTGAAAAAAAAATTTATAAAGGATTTCAGTTAAAGAAATCTGATGTAAATACAGATTGAGCCTATGTATAAAAAACCTTATAAAATAGTTTTTATTACTGGTACAAGGGCAGATTTTGGTAAGCTCAAGTCATTAATAAAAAGACTTCAAGGCTCTCCAGAATTCGAAATACACATTTTTGTTACTGGTATGCACATGCTGACCAAGTATGGCTATACATGCGATGAGATTGAAAAATGTGGATTCCCAAATATATATAAATACGTTAATCAAAATGCCGGTGATAGCTTAGATCATATTCTTGCTAAAACAATTTCTGGATTATCTGGTTATGTACGAGAAATATTACCTGATTTAATTATTGTTCATGGTGATAGAGTTGAAGCATTAGCAGGTGCATCGGTGGGAGCATTAAATAATATTTTGACTGGGCATATTGAAGGTGGCGAAGTATCAGGAACGATTGATGAATTAATTAGGCATGCTGTTACTAAATTATCACATATGCATTTTGTATCTCATAATATCGCAAGAAATCGATTAATCCAACTTGGTGAGGAGCTTGAAAGAATTTATCTGATTGGCTCTCCAGATATTGACTTAATGAGTCAAAATTCTTTAGTACCAATCCACAAAGTCAAAAGTCGTTATGAATTTAATTTTGATGAGTATGCTGTTCTGATGTTTCATCCTGTAACTTCAGAGTTAAACGATCTTAAAGATCAAGTCAAAGTAATCGTTGATGAAGTAATTAATTCAAATCTAAACTATATTATTATTTTTCCTAATAATGATCCAGGCACTGATTTAATAATAAAAGAATATGAAAGATTTTTGGGTAATCCACGTTTTAAAGTTTATCCTTCTGTAAGATTTGAATATTTTTTAAGCCTACTTAATAGTGCTAAATTTATAATTGGTAATTCAAGTGCTGGGGTTTGTGAGGCGCCTTATTTTGGTGTTCCAACGATTGACTTAGGTACTAGGCAAAATAACCGAGTAAATTGCGAATCTGTAAAAAATATAGAAATTAAATCTAATCAAATAAAAGATACAATCAGAGAATTAAATGGCTTAAATTTTAAGCCGGAAAAACTCTTAGGTGATGGTAACAGCCATCACAAATTTTATGATGTATTAATTTCTCAAAAATTTTGGGCTACAAAAATACAAAAATATTTTATTGATCGAAAGATTGATAATGACAACAACATAATAAATGGTGGTATAAAAAATGATTAAGAATATTACTCTTGGACTTCCTAAGGAGGTTATTTTTTGTAAACAGTGTGTTATATCAAATCAAAAACCAAATTCAGAAGTTGAAATAAAAAGTAACTTTGAAAAGAAAAAAAGTACTCAAAATATTGATGAAAATGGAATTTGTAATGCTTGTAACTATGCAACGATAAAAGAATCTATTGATTGGGATTCAAGAGAAAATGAACTTGTTAAGTTGCTTGATAAACATAGAAAAAATGACGGGTCTTACGATTGCATAGCACCATCAAGTGGAGGGAAAGATAGCTGCTATGTAGCTCATATATTAAAATACAAATATAATATGAACCCTCTAACTGTTACATGGGCTCCTAATGAGTTTACTCAAATAGGCTGGGATAATTTTCAAAACTTACTAAACTCTGGTTTTGATAATATTCTAGTAACTCCTAATCGTGATGTACATAGAAAATTAACAAAGCATTCTTTTTTGAATTTACTTCACCCATTTCAGCCTTTCATTGTTGGTCAAAAAATTGCTGCTCCAAAAATAGCAATAAAATATAATATTCCTCTTATTATTTATGGAGAAAATCCAGCAGAGTACGGAAATAAAATTGAAGATAATGATAATCCTAAGATGGATACATCTTATTTTTCTGTAGATAAGTCTGAGCTTAATGATTTTTATCTAGCAGGCCTATCTAAATCAGAATTAATCAATAAAAAAATATTAACTGAGAAGGATTTTAATTTTTATAAGCCAATAGATTCGGAAGAAGTTAAAAATAATAATATAGAAATTCACTATATGAGCTATTACAAGAAGTGGGATCCACAAGAAAATTATTACTATGCTGCAGAGAATACTGGTTTTAAGTCAAATACAGAAAGAACAGAAGGAACCTATTCAAAGTATAGTAGTATTGATGACGCTATTGATGGCTTTCATTACTTCACAACCCTTATTAAATTTGGTATTGGTCGAGCTACATATGATGCTGCTCAGGAAATCAGAAATGGAAAAATTACTAGAGAAGAAGGTGTTCAGCTTGTGGAAAAATATGACCAAGAGTTTCCAAAAAAATATTTTAAAGAGTTTTTAAAATATATATCATTATCAGAAGATGAATTTCATGAAACAATTGATAGGTTCCGAGCGCCTCATCTTTGGGTAAAAAAAGATGGAGTATGGGTATTAAGACATAAAGTATCTAATATTTAACAATGAGAAATATTCGTCTTATTGCTCGACTTGATATAAAAGGCCCAAACTTAATAAAAGGCATTCATCTTGAAGGGTTACGTGTAATCGGCTCACCAAATGAATATGCACTGCGTTATTATAGTCAAGGAATAGATGAGTTGATATATATGGATAGTGTTGCAAGCTTGTATGGTCGAAATAGCCTTGGTGAAATAGTTAAAAAGGCTGCACAAAATATTTTTGTACCAATGACTGTTGGTGGTGGAATAAGATCAGTGGAAGATGTTGCAGAAATGTTAAGATGCGGAGCTGATAAAGTTGCTGTTAACACAGCAGCTGTAAAAAATCCTAAACTTATTAGCGATATAGCTCAAAAGTTTGGGAGTCAATGTATGGTTTTATCAGTAGAGGCAAAAAATATTGGCCCAGATCACTGGGAAGTATATATTGATAATGGGCGTGAACGTACTAACATTGATGTAGTTACTTGGGTGAAAAAAGCTGTAGCTCTTGGTGTGGGAGAGATACTGTTAACCTCAATAGATCAGGAGGGTACCCGCAAAGGTTTTGATATATCATTGGTTCAGTCTGTTACAAATGAAGTTTCAGTACCCGTAATTGCAAGTGGTGGAATGGGGTATAAAGAAGATTTGATTAATGTTGTTGCTGAGGGACATGCTGATGCTGTAGCTATGGCTGATATTTTTCATTATGAAAGAGAAACAGTGCAGAGCGTGAGAAATGCAGCAAAGTTAAATGGCATAGAGGTAAGAGATGTATGAATAAGTTTGATGTAACTGTAATTGACTATGGAGCAGGTAACTTATTAAGTGTTAAGCGAGGATTTGAGCACTGTGGCGCAAAGGTAAATGTAACTGATGATAAGAATTTAATTATGTCTGCTTCTCGTGTTGTTTTGCCTGGTGTTGGAGCTTTTTCTAATGCAATGGACGGATTAAGAAATTCAGGCCTTGACGAAACTGTGCATGAAGTTGTTAAAGAAGGAATACCTTTGTTAGGAATTTGTTTAGGAATGCAGATGTTATTAGACGAGAGTGAGGAGTTTGGATTGTCTAAAGGCCTTGGTATTATTCCTGGTAGAGTAATCTCTATACCTTCATTAGATATAGACAATAACAATCAAAAAATTCCACATATTGGGTGGAATTCTTTAATCCAACCTGACGGAAGAAAATCATGGGATGGAACGCTATTAAGTGATATTAAACCTGGTGACTCTGTGTATTTTGTTCATTCCTTTATGTCAAATACTGTGGTGCCTGAACATCGGATCGCAAACTGCCTTTATGGTGGATTAGATATACCTGCTGTCATAGGAAAAGGGAGAACAGTAGGGTGCCAATTTCATCCTGAAAAAAGTGGTGAAATAGGTCTTAAAATTCTACGTCAATTTTTGTTATTGTGAAAATTCTTGCATTAATAACTGCTCGTTCAGGATCAAAACGTATTCCAGATAAAAACATAAAAAAATTGTGTGGGAGGCCTCTAATCAACTGGAGTATTGATGTTGCGAAAGATGTAGAGGATATTTGTGACATCTTGGTATCAACTGATAGCCCTATTATTGCAGAGATTGCAAATAAAGCAGGCGCACTAGTTCCATGGCTGCGTCCAGAGGATATGGCAATAGATTCTGCATCATCTGTTGATGTCAGTTTACATGCACTTGATTGGTATCAATCTGAGGTTGGAAAGGTAGATGGATTGATCTTACTTCAGCCTACTTCTCCATTTCGCACCAAGGAAACTATTAAAAAAAGTATAGAGCTATTTTTTAATAATAAAATGAAATCAGTTATTGGTTTTTCACCAGTAAATGATCATCCTTTATGGTGCTATAAATTAGAAAAAGACACTATGAAACCTTTTATTGTTGACAATCAAGAACATTTGCAGTCCCAAGATCTACCACCTGTGTATATAACTAACGGATCTATTTATCTTATAACTCCTGACGATCTAAGAAAAAATAAATCATTTTATAAGGGCGATATTGTTCCTTATATAATAGACAATCCCATGGAAAGTCTTGATATTGACACACCCTGGGATTGGGAAGTGGCAGAAATGATCTGCAAAAAAAAATATCTTAATGATTAATCTATATTAAAGAAAATAGATTTTGATAACTGATATCCATACACAATCTTAAAAAATATATTAGAATCAATGACTTAAATATTAAATCTACTATACGACTATAACCATTTCGTCTATACCCCCGGTCTAATAACGTTTCTGCTCTACACGTCCTAATCGACACTACTTTTAATAACCTGCTGAAGTTATAGTGACTTTCAAGCTCAATTTAACGTTTTAGATATTATTTTTGAGTCGAAATACCAAGAGCAGTTCCTGCAAGAACTTTGTCTGAGTCGGACCCATCAAGAACCCAGCCATTTGTTAACATTCTTGTCATGTATTGTTTGTTATATAGGAAACTTACAATAAGTTGCCAAATACCACCAGTTACTATCGTAAAAAGAAGATGAAGCGCCCCAACACCCAATTCACCTCTGAATAAGGGAACAAACCAACCAAAGATGAGGTATGTCCAACTATAACCATAAAAACCAGTCTTCACCATTCCACTTTGAGTGTGCTTAATATTTATTTTCGTTGCCATTTATATTTATTCATTTGAAATCATCACTAATTATATTTCAATATAAACGCAGAGTGTAAAAAAGCACCTCAGAAATAACTAAATTGAAACCCTCTTAAAATAGGACATTCTAGCAGTCTAAAACTGTGTTGTGAAATCAAGGTTTTTTTACCACTAATAAATCCATTTTGTATATGGATTTTTCACCACATATTTTTTGTGTCCTGTAACATTTTACAAATGAAAAACTTTACAGTTACTTATTATGTAGAAAATCATGAAGAGGTGGATTTTGTTACATATGATTTTGATGCAGAAAATTTAGAGTCATTAGAACTTCAACTTCAACAAAGTGAAGGGATTTC
>Ga0209482_1002739_pt1 | contig 10666 bp, 13 predicted proteins | sample CoawatmetaG10DNA_FD_187512 | JGI IMG/M metagenome (GOLD analysis project Ga0209482, IMG submission 187512) | Marine microbial communities from the West Antarctic Peninsula - Coastal water metaG104-DNA (SPAdes) (version 2) | ecosystem: Environmental > Aquatic > Marine > Coastal ... | reverse complement strand
CATAACAAAGTCTGCTCCTGCTGCGTAGGCTTTAGCAACATCTCCTGGACAAGTACAACCACCGTCGGCGATGATAAAACCTCCCAGTCCGTGTGCAGCATCAGCGCATTCTATAACAGCACTAAGTTGTGGATAACCAACACCTGTTTGAATACGTGTAGTACATACGCTACCAGGACCGATACCTACTTTAACCATATCAGCTCCAGCCAGAATCAATTCTTCTGTCATTTCACCGGTCACTACATTGCCAGCAATGATTACAATGGATGGGTGATTTTTACGGAATTCTTTTACAAATGAAACGAATCGTTCAGTGTATCCATTCGCAACATCGATGCAGACATATTTTAAATTACTGCCTACTTTTCTGTAAACATCTTCAAATTTAGCGTAGTCTTTATCACTGATGCCAATACTCATTGCAGTGGTATTAGTAAAGCCCCATGCAGAGAAATATTCAATGAGTTCATCAACGCTATAGGTTTTAACGAGACACGTAAAGATACCATGATTTGACAGTGCTGCAGCCATATCCATAGTTCCAACACCATCCATATTGGCTGCCATAATAGGCACGCCACCATACTGATATTTTTTAAAATCAAACGTACGGTTTAGGTCTACTTCTTTTCGAGATTTGAGAGTGCTTCTCTTTGGCCTGATGAGTACATCTTTGTAGTCAAGCTTTACATCATTATCAATACGCATTATAAATCCTTACATTCACTCAAATGTTAATTCATTACCACGATCGTCGTGTAATATCGTATCATCCATTACCAATCACCTTATTTTACCACTTGACTTTGTCGGACCAATACGCTGCAGACATCTTACCCTTAGCAATATTCTTACCATGTCGGGCTTTAAAAGATTTCCGTTTCATCTTCATTCTATCAGATTCACCTTTCTTAGGATCACCTGCAGTTGACGCTCCCTGCTCACCAAACCGAATTGTCTTGACCTTGTTACCATCTTTAGCAACAACCACATGACTCTTCTTGGGATGACCTGGTGTACGCTTAGGTTTATTATACCCCTTGACCCCAACAGAGTCAATGCGACCTTCGCTTTCTGTAGTATATCTTTTACCAGATTGGTGGCCTGCTTTAATGAATTCTTTAGCATGTGGTGTCTCATGTAGATTACAACCACATACATTTAAGTGATTTCCTTCAGCATAATATTTACTTTTAGGATCTGCATCGCCTGTATCATCAGGCCACCAATCTGTAGTATATCTTTTACCAGAGTTAAACATAGCTTGCATTGATAGAATACGCTTTTCATACTCTTTCTTAGATGGTGTTACTCTTCCAGAAACCACATCCATCACATAGTTTAGTGTAGTAGCGTTTGCAGTTAAAGAGCCACATCGAGCACCAACTTCACCTTTGAGGTAATCAATCATTATACTACCACTAGACTCAGCTAATATACTACCAAACTTTGCTGGTACTTGAAGATCAACATAACAGTATATAAAGTCATAATGTGGTGCAGGAGATGCGTGTAGAATGTATTCATCTTTGACTACTATTCTCTTGAAACCATCTTTGTTGAACCAACACAATTGTGAATTTGTAATTTCATTTGGAGAACCAAATGTCTTCTGAAGATGTTTTGCATACTCTACAGGTTCTTTGTGTTCCCAGTTCCCATAGTTCTCTACCACTTGTTTCTTTTGGGCAGGAACCATCCGAATTACTCTCTTACCGTCCGGCAGTGTTACTAATTCTGGCTTTTTGTCTGCACTTTTTGCCCGAACCATTTCCCCAGCCTCTGCAACCCGCTTAGCAGTAGCAGTAGCGATAGCCATTTTTTTATCCATATCCATGTCAGGATTCTCGCGCTCCATCGCACGAGCAATCTCTTCACGCTTTCTTTTTTCTGCATTTGTAAGAGTTTTCTCCTTTAGCTCAGTGAAAGTTTTCATGTGCTTGTTCCCTTTAGGCGTGGCTTTGTTTCTTTATTTTTATTTTTAGCCAATGCTAATCTAGCACGGTCAAGAATTTTATCGTGCTTAACAGCGTCTCTATTTTTTTCTCTATCTATTGACTGCTTAGCAAGATCAAGTGGATCTTTCGCTTCAATGTTTAAAGTCTTTGGATAGCCTTTCTGTCCTGGTTTCTTAGGAGGAAGACCTTTTTTACGTCTTTGATGAATGTTGTGCCAAAGGCCTTTGCCTTCTTCTGTTTGTTCACCAGCTTGGCCAGGAGTTATTTTCTTGGCTGCTTTAGTGGACTCTGGGGTGCCGTAGTCAGGTTGTCTGCCACTCTTGGATTCAACTAGCTCAACAGCGTCTAACCATTTGCGCAATCGTTTGCCGTCTGACATCTCTACGATGACATAGTTAGATCCTAACACAGCAATCGTACATACTTCTTCGCTCTCTTTCACAACCACAGAGTCGCCTAGCTCAAACAGTGTACCGGCAACAAACGATTCGCGGGCAAGCGATACAGTTTCCAGTGCAACGTGATTCTTAAATGATTTTTCTTCTTTCAGACCCATACCTTTACGAACAGCATTAAACATTGCGCGGGAATCTTTTGTATTCATGGATGAAGGAACGCCCTGCGAGAATGAAATAAAGTCGTTCTGAGCAGCATTTTCTCTCTGTTTGGACGCAGACATCCCCGATACACCTTCTGCATCAGGGTCGCGCTCACCAGCGCTAACAACTTTAATACTCATAAAATTGTAGAAGCCATGTCTAGAATCTTTACCGTTATATTTGTTCAACAGAACATCAAACTCGCGGATACGATCAGATCCCACTACCATAACAATCTTACGGAAGCCTTGATTGTACAAAAAAGTAGCAGCCTCCATAGCGGTTCTGACCTTCTTGTTGATCATTACACTACGGGCATGTTTTGGGAACATCTTCCGCACGCTCTTAATCTTATCTGAATAAGATAGAGGGTTTTTTTTCGCATCTTGGGTTTGAGAAACAAATATCTTATAAGGGTCTCGGCCAGAGATAGACGATAGTTTGTCCAGTAACTTACCATGACCAATAGTGGGAGGATTCATTCTACCAAAGGTAAAATAAACAACTTTTTCTTCTTCAACTAAGTACTGGCTAAAACGGCTAATCACTTTTTTTCACCTGACTTATTTGCGGACGCACGACGATCTCTATCCATCTTACGAGCAGTGGGAAGTAGTTTGATAGCCAAGCGATCAATTCTGTTACCCATCTTATTAATACGCTTCTCTATCTCTGCTCTTCGTGCAGGGGACATATCTGACCGCGATACACCCTTTGATAGTTTTTTAAAGATTGTGTTGCGGGCTTGTTTCTTTGCACGGGACTTCAATCGTTTGGGGTCAGCAGCTCTTTTCATAGCTCTTTTTCTGCCAAGCGCAATCCGAGGTGCTAAAATCCTCATCTTTCTACCTTTAGCAAGCCGCTGTTGAGTAGAGAGAACTTCATCAAGAGATTCAAACTGCATTGAGTGTTGTGCTTTTTGTGCATCTTTTATTTTTGAATATGGTTTACCTTGATTTACAAAGTTACCTTTAGTCATACGTTGCACTTGATACCCTTTATTACCAGCTTTGTCAACATTAAGATGTTTTCTAACTGTAGGATTTTTTTGTCTAGCCAGATCAATAACACGTATAGTACCCTCTTTAGATACTTCATCAAGAGGTTCTACATCTTCTTTCATCCGACGACGTGAGCTCCGATGTAGCATTTCTAATTCTGCTTGTTGAGCTTCTTCAACATCAGATACCTTACGCCGCTTTGCGTTCTTTTTTATTTGATCAGGCTCACCAGGAGCATAATCCACATTTAAAAAATCTTTGAATCCAAGTTTTGCCATTTTACTTCCCAGCTTTGTCCCATCCTTTAAGTATATCGGCCGAGAAGTTGTTGTATGAAAATTCCATACGATCAACAATCTTAACAGCATCACCACCCAGTTTGTCAATAGCAACATAGCCCTCTTCGCCTGTTACTTTATATCCATTCCGAGTTTTTACAAATGTATCAAGTTTAGATAGTTTATTGAGATTATTTATAAGTTTTAATTTAGCTAATACAATCATCTTTTGAAGTTCAAACATCATAATAAGACTGGCTTTGTTGGCAGGAGAAAAGAACTTCAACAGATCATCGCGTTTAGCCTCTTGAGCTTTTTTGCCTTTATCTGTCTTACGAGTATCTATCTCCTTTTGAAACTTGTTTCTTATGTGCTTGATTAGTCCTTCTGTGTGTCTTTTTGTATCAGTAACGATAGTGCCGCTTCTGACGAAGGTATTGTTGTACGTTTCGATGGATTGAGATAAGAGGGGGTTTGACTGGAGCTCCCGAAGCGTACTTCCAGCAATTTTGTTAAATAGTTTTCCAGCTTGACTAAGATACTCATTGACTTGTTCTGTGTCCCTTTTGCTCATTGTAGCTCTAGTAAGATCGCGTAGCATTGCATCTTGCGACCATACATCAGAGTTGTTTGTAAACTTAGATACATCCACTCCGTATGAGGCTTTCATAGACTCAAACGAACTACCTGTATAGGAAGTATGCCACACAACACCTATCTTTGCCTTGCGGAGAGCTTTAGCTTCTTTAGAGTCAGCGTCAACCGCATACAAAATGGTATTAGGATGGAATGTAATATACTTCTTACCTGCTATTGTAGCCTTCTTAATATCATTTGTAAACAGTAAATCGCCTTGAACAACACCTTTAATACCAAGTTTTGAGAAGTACTTTAGAGACATTTTTAACTTAGCTGCTAGTTCACCAGAGGTGTCAGCATCTACGTCTGCATCTGTCTTGTAGACCTTCGGGTTCTTGTTAAAGATACCTTTCTTTGCAACAAAGAACTTTCCATCAGTAGGATCTATTCCAGCAAAAACAGCAGGAGCTCCGTCCCATTTTACTGATACAGAGCCCTTATGCACACCGCCAAGCATATCTCTCAACTCTCTAAGAGCCATAATAGCTTGACGTGTACCATTGACACCACCGTAGAGAACCTTATCCTCAATGTGAGTCATATGAGTATTTTTTTGCTCAGTTAAAAAATCTTTGAAATTCATGATTTCATTGCATGTTTTTTAGCGATGTCTGCAGCGTGGTGCTCGAGATCAATATGGGAAGGCTTGTGATTGTGAAGGTTGAACAACACTGTGTGGCTATAGTTTGCTGTGCCAGACGTCTTGTTCTTACCATGATACTTAACTCTCATACGGAATTGTGTATCACCGTTCAACGCCTTGGTGCCAACTTTGCCATGATCTTTATCTGTATGATGCAAACCAGACTTACCAATTTGAATGTAAGGACACTTTCTGTCTTTGCCATAATGGTCTTTAATTGCATCTGTACCTTTCACAGTATGGTACAAGTTACCATGCTCCTTACGGTCTTTCTGATAATCACCAGAAGGCTTGCCAATCTTTTTATTCATATGGGGGACCATATGTTTCTCAACATGCTTGGCTGTGATGGGATATTTCTTTTTTGAAGATGCTTTTACTGTCCAAGATTTGCCATCGTGGTGCATGCCAATCTGACCCATCATGGCCTTAGAGTCTTTCTTGATCTCTAGGTTGTGGTGTTTGCCGCCAGCATGAAGTGTTCCATCGGGAGCTGTGGCTGATGCACCAGCACTCTTCTGGTTCTTATCTTGAAGTCCGTGCTTCTTTAGATGACCGTTGACTTTATCTTCGTAATCATAACCACCCTGACCTGATGCTTCAGTCAAATGTTCGTAGAAAGACTTCATGTTGGACCCCATGTGAATATACTTTACAGCTATTTATAAGATTTTATATAAGCGCTTTTACCCACAAGTTCAACTTTTGCTTGATGTTCTTCAAACCCAGAGTCGCGCAAATCTTTATTGATATTGGTGACCCAGCGATTTATCATCGCCAGGTCTGTTTCAGATGAGCCCTCATAAATCTTCTGGGGGTCTTTTTTTATGTTGACAAATCCCATCATATCACTCCTTAGGATGCTGTAGCATATTCTACAGCTTTGTTTACAGCTACCATCTTACGAACTTGGTTCTGACCAAACCATGCAGACTGCATACGAGACTCTGCATTACGACCCATCATGTGATCGGTCATATATGTTACAGAGTTAAGAGCCTGCCACCAGGTGCCACCACCAAGATAAGCACCAGGCTGTGTATAAAGAACATCCATAGCTGCCTTTGCATTCTTAGTCAGGTCCTCAACAACTTTGACTTCTTTGCCTTTGCTGTATGTGTGAGGAAACACGTCATTGTAGTAGTTCATCAGAGCATCTACTGAGAAACGCTTTGTGCTCAAGAACTCTGCCATCTCTTTGTACTGCGCAAACTTCTCATGGGCAATACCCATCTGCTCTTTAACCATATCGGGGTTAAACACAGTGCGGTGGTTCATCTTAACAGCATTCTTAGACTTGGACTGCAATGAGAATGTCAATGTGTTATTGCATACAACACGGATAGGAGTAAAGCGAACATCGATAGCTTTGCCATACTCGTGGGGGTTAGAGAACAACAAGTATGAATCAACTTGGTCTTCGCCGAGGATAGTGAATGATTCTTTTACTTTTGCAAGAGCAAATACATTCTTGCCATCTTTCAAAGAACCTGCTGTGTGCATTTCCATGTCACCAGCCAATACGTACTCTGAGAAGAATTCAAACGCTTCTGAGTTCTGTACAGGGTTCCAACCCTTTCCAACATTAGTCAAGACTGCGTTGTCTGATGAACGAACCAGAGACTTCTGACCGGTAGGGACCCTGCGACCATCTACTACAACGTATGATTCATATTCACTTACAGTCCAGTCCAAGCCAGCTTTTTTCTGCATTTGTGCAGGAGTAAGATCATTAGATACTTGTGTACCCAAACCATGCCAAGGTGTTTCACCTGCATAAGCCATTTGAGCTACACCGTCTACGATTTCTACTTCATGTGCCATTTTAACTTCTCCATTATATAATATCTATACCCTAACATACATCATTGTTATGATAAGGTCAACAGTTAATTACGCTGCCTCCGTATTATTATATTTAACTACCTGGAGAAGCTCTTGAACCAGAGCTTTACCATATTTTGTGAATAGGATCCCTTTTTGCCAGACCCAACCTTCAACGCACTGAGAATGAAAAAATGTCTCGTTCTGAGTCATCCAACGAAGAGCATCTGCACGATCGCGAGCACCAAATGTTATGTAGACTGCGATATCTGCCTCCATCTGCGCAACATCTTTCAACGCTTGCTCTTGCTCAGCTTTACTATTAGCTTCCAGAGTAGCAGTCATAATATCCCACATCTCTTGCTTTTCAACATCAGAAGCTTCAGCCCAATCATCAAAGAACCGACCGCGAGGACGAAAACCATAAGCATCTTTGTGAAGGTCTGAAATGAGGTCAGCTGAGTAAGTAAATGTCATATTAAGTTCTCCTTTTCTACTCTCTTTATACACTACTGTTAACATAAAGTCAACAGCTAATTTGCTACTCATATGCGTTTAATTTAACCATTTCAAGTTTTGCAAATTTGTTTGTATCGCGGAGTTGTTTGAAGAACTTATCAGCATGAGCATGACTAAGACCACTTGCAAATTCTGCTAACTGATAATAGCCAGCTTTGAATGTATAAGCATTAATTACCCAATTTGAATCGTTCATAGTGTATTTCCTTTTGTTTCTATAATTATCATACACCCTAGTTGAACAGAAGTCAACAGTTATTTCATGTTCTAGTCGTATTATTTACAGATATATACTATTAAGAAGCGGAATGTATAGGAAATAGTATGAAGACCCTAGTTATCGATAGCTACTTGCCCCACGAGACCCATTGTATGTTGTATAAGATGTATCAGAATACTGAGGTTGAGAGTGATGTACAAAGAACTATGTTTGATTATGACCCCACTCCCCAGATTGCAGATCTTATTAATCAGTTTGACAGCACAAGAGAATATACAAAACTGGCAAAGTTTATTCACACAGCAGCTACTCCTCCTAACTATCATCATAAGATACATGACGAAGCTGAGTTTAAGATTATGTCTGCCATTGTTTATATTGGACCAGATAAGGCTCCTGGTACTACATTTTATGTTGATGGTAAAGAAGAAACTATAGAGTGGAAACCCAATAGACTAATGGTCTTTTGTGGTGAGACTGGAGTCACATGGCACGATTATAAATCAGATCACAACATGAGATTTACATATAATTATTTCTTAATCGATCCAACTAAGGTAGAGAATGAAGCATATAAAAAACATTGCATTGAGATTCAAATCCCCTAAACTCCAAATGATTCGCCGCAGCCACAAGATGCCTTGGCATTGGGATTCAACACTTTTAGAAACGATCCTCCTAGTTCCTCTACATAGTCAACTGTACAACCAAATACAAACATCTCTGCCATTGGATCTAGCCACAGGTTTCCCACTGTCGGATCTTTATCTGTCACGCCCCACTCATATTGAAAACCACTACATCCCCCGCCCTTAACTGCCAGTGACACATTTGGTTTTCCTACCTTCTCGAGATAAGTCTTTGCAGATGCCGTCAATTGCAATATCATGTGAGTATTCCCTGTATAGTGTCAGTGATGTATTTATTTAGGTGTTGGCGTTCGCCAGGACACAACATCATTGAAGTTTTCTTGTTCCCAGTCATCATAGTACCCCATCTCAGCTAACTTATCACTAGCTTGGTTGAGCTTACTCAATCGTTGCACAATAACAAGGATGCCTTTACCATAATTCATCTTAACGCCTTTGACTATCTCGGGATCGTCAGGATGGTCTTCTAATGCAACAATGTCTTTGAGCATTGCAGTGTGATTCCAGAAACGGACATGTAGGCTTAGTTCTTCGCTAGTCATGAGGTTGGTATCAGCATGTAGTATGACAGCTTCTAATTTATCATCCCACTTCAATAGTCTGTGCAGATCCAATTGTATGTTGGTCGACTCTCTTATATCAACCGTCTTGTCTTTCATAGCCTTCCGAGCATAGGGACAGGGAATGCCACCAAACATATAATTGTGTTTGGTGACAAAATTATCTATCCAATCATGTAGGCTGTCCATCCGGTCCCAACTCCTCATATCCATCAAATTGTTTAAAGTATTCTTGAGCCTCTCCAAGATGTATATACTTGAAGCCCATACCTTTGAATATTGCACACTCGTTCTGTAAACTCTCAATACCCAGTTTAAGTTCTGGGTTCTTATAATCCCAAGCAAACTGCACGGCCTCAACATTAGAGTCGTCCAATACTCTCATAATGCTGAACGCAATAAGTTTTTTGTTATGATAGTATCCTATGACATCATTGTCAACATATTCGTTATAGAATATTGGAACAACACTCTCGAACTTTTTGTGGGCGCAATATTGTTGATATATACTATTCAATGATGGGATATCAGGGGTGGTCCATAGATCTTGCCATCTCCAATCAAGGGTGACCTTGTATGAACTCTTGCTTAAATTAATTCTTGTATACATGAGGCTACCTATGAATAATCAATATAATGTTTGGAATAAGTGGGATAAGTTAAAGACAGTTGTCCTTGGTGATTTATATAGGCCTGAATTCTATGATAGTATTAAGACTCCTGAAATCCAAGATGGTATGAAAAAGATTACAGAAGAATCTTTGGAAGATCTAGAGCACTTCGAAAGGGTTCTAAAGGACTTCGGGTGTGAAGTGTTGAGACCAGAGATTAATCCTAACGATCGCATAGAAGACTTTATGGAAGATGGTAAACTAAGAGGCATTGTTCCGCGGCCTCCTCTTATGCCAAGAGATGCACAATTTGTGCAAGGAAACAATTTAGTATATACATCCAATGAAAAGACATTGCATATAGAAAACACTCTAAAGAAATATAACAACACCGATGTTATTGATATAAAAAAAGCTGAAACAAATAGAACTTCTTGGGCTCCGAACTTTACAGGGGTGGGCAAAGATGTTTATATTGACATTCTTGAGTTTAAGATCAACCAGAATATAGTTAATAAACTCAAGGCCGGTAATCCAGATGTAAGGCTTAACTATCTTAGGCATGGCGGGCATAGTGATGGAGTATTCCACACACTCAAGCCTGGTGTTATTCTTTCCCTACAGCAAATTCAAACCTATAAGAAAACATTTCCGGGCTGGGATGTGATGTACTTGGCTGACCAAAGTTGGCATAAGATGCATCCTTTCTCCATGCTCAAAGAAAAAAACCAAGGCAAGTGGTGGGTACCTGGAGAAGAAGATAATGATAATCTGACATTCTTTATTGAGGCATGGCTAAGTGATTGGGTCGGCTTTGTTGAAGAGACTGTTTTTGATGTGAATGTTCTTGTACTCGACGAACATCATGTTTGTATGACTAATGTTAACAATCCTCAGATTAATGCATTTTTAAAGAAGCACAACATGGAAGCTGTTTATGTTCCGTGGCGGCATAGATACTTTTGGGACGGGGGTTTACACTGCTTGACTCTTGACTTGTATCGTGAGGGGATACAAAAAGACTATTTCCCAGAGCGACAAGATGTGGGTGTAATTGACCATGGCTTTGATCCAAATATTTCTGCCTTGCCGGCCCCATAACCCGCTATATGATTATACTACTTTAGTGGCAAAATGTCAACATGCTCAGGTGGGAATATG
>Ga0209482_1002738_pt1 | contig 10668 bp, 9 predicted proteins | sample CoawatmetaG10DNA_FD_187512 | JGI IMG/M metagenome (GOLD analysis project Ga0209482, IMG submission 187512) | Marine microbial communities from the West Antarctic Peninsula - Coastal water metaG104-DNA (SPAdes) (version 2) | ecosystem: Environmental > Aquatic > Marine > Coastal ... | reverse complement strand
CTAACTGAAGTAGTACTTGCTAGAAGCGCTGTGGCTGCTAGCGTCGATATTGTATTCTTCATATTTTTCTCCATTGAAATAATATTAATTCCGCACACTATTGAGCAGAATTGGCATTTAGTTTATTACTGAGCTTGTGAGAAAGTGTGTAGTTTTGTTACAATTGATTACAAATTGAATCGAAAAGATATATATGACTCAAAAAAAAATCAATCTATAGAAATTTTAATCTTCTAGAAATATCATTTATCTATTAAAGTACCAATTAATATTTCAACTAGCACCATTACTATAAAAAGACTTTAGCACTTTGATATTTGAGGAAGTAGTAAATGTTTTTCTTCAACCTGATAAATCCTTGTAAGTAGAGGAAAAAGCTGCAATTGCTTTGTCTAAATCACCTTTGGTATGTGCCGCTGATATTTGTGTTCTGATTCTTGCCTTGCCTTTTGGCACGACAGGAAAGAAAAAACCAATAGCATAAATACCTTTCTCTAGTAGTTTGATTGACATTTTCTGTGCCAATTTAGCATCACCTAACATGACCGGAACTATTGGATGAACTCCATCATCTACATTAAAGCCTGCTTCTTGCATACCTTGACGAAAGTAATGCGTATTCTTTTCTAGACGATCCCTAAGCTCCGTAGAATTGGAGAGCATCTCTAACACTTTAAGTGAAGCTGCACATATCGAAGGCGGCACAGTATTTGAAAACAAATAGGGCCTGGAACCTTGCCTCAACATGTCAATGATTTCCTTACGGCCTGAAGTGTAACCACCCGAGCCACCGCCAAGCGCCTTACCAAAAGTTCCAGTAATAATATCAACACGGTCCATCACATTACAATATTCATGAACTCCCCGGCCCGTCTTCCCAATAAAACCAACCGCATGACAGTCATCGTGATGAACCATAGCATCATACGTATCAGCCAAGTCGCATACTTTGTCGAGCTGAGCAATAGTGCCGTCCATCGAAAAAACACCGTCAGTTGTAATTAGTATACGTCTTGCTCCACTCTCTTTAGCTTCAATAAGTTTAGCTTCAAGATCAGTCATGTCATTGTTTTTATAACGAAATCGAGCGGCCTTGCAAAGACGAACACCATCAATGATTGAAGCATGATTGAGTTCGTCAGATATAACCGCATCATCCTTAGATAAAATTGTTTCAAAGAGACCTGTATTGGCATCAAAACAAGCCGCATAGAGAATCGTGTCTTCCATGCCAAGAAATTCACTAACCTTGTGTTCAAGTTTCTTGTGGATGCTCTGAGTACCACAAATAAAGCGTACAGATGACAAACCAAAACCCCAATCACTAAAACTATCTTTAGCTGCTTGTATTACATCAGAATGATTCGCCAAACCAAGATAATTGTTAGCACACATATTGATCACTTCGGTACCATCTTCAAGTGTAATCTTGTTTTTTTGATCAGATGCAATGATGCGCTCAGTTTTCCATAAACTTGCTTCTTTAATGGCATTTAAATCTTTCTCTAAGCTTTCTTTTGCACTTTTAAAACTCATTAAAATTCCTTAAATTAATCTTCCCAGTTGAGAATAACTTTGCCAGATTGACCTGAACACATAACATCAAAACCTTTCTGGAAGTCAGTGTAGTGGTAATGGTGAGTAATAATTTGTTTGAGTGGAAGACCACTTTGTATCATCATAGAACCTTTATACCAAGTCTCAAAAATCTCACGGCCATAAATACCTTTTATATGCAAACCTTTGAACACAACCAAGTCCCAATCAATTCCAGAGCCCGTAGGCATAATAGCTAACATCGCTATCTTACCGCCATTAATCATTTTATTAAGCATTTCCCCAAAGGCTTGAGGGGAGCCTGACATTTCAAAGCCAACATCGAAGCCTTCAAAAATTCCTAAACTTTCCATTAGTTCTTTCGTGATTTGATTTTTTTCAACATTTACAGTAATGACTTTTGGTAAGATTTTTGTAACTAAATTAAGTCGATATTCATTTAGATCTGTAATAACTATATTACGAGCTCCACTATGAACAGCGACCATTGCTGCCATAATTCCAATTGGTCCTGCGCCAGTTATTAAAATATCCTCTCCCACCATATCAAATGAAAGCGCAGTATGAACAGCGTTCCCATAAGGGTCGAAACAGGCTAGTAAATCTGTTGAAATTTCCACACTTGGTTTAAATACATTTTCTGCTGGAACTGATACATACTCAGCAAAAGAGCCATTTCGATTAACCCCAATCCCAATAGTATTAGGACATAGGTGTTTACGTCCACCTAGGCAGTTACGGCATCGATTACAAACTATATGGCCCTCAGCGGAAACCACATCCCCAACCTTTAACCCAACAACACTTTCACCTAACTCAGCTATAACTCCAGCAAATTCATGGCCTGTTGTCATCGGCACAGAAATGGTTTTTTTTGCCCATGCATCCCAATTATAAATATGTATGTCAGTACCACAAATTGCAGTTTTCTGAACTTTAATAAGCACATCGTTACTACTTACCTCTGGCATGGGTACGTCTTCAAGCCAAATCCCTTTCTTTGAGTGACTTTTAACTAATGCTTTCATAATACGATCCATGGTTATTGTAGAAAAATTTGAGCTTTTTAATGAGCAACAAGACTAAGCATAAGACTTATAATCTGGCAATTCAACATTAGGTGATGCTGAACAAATTGGCTTATTGTAAACCCTTTCTAATTATATAGGTCTGGGCGATTATATGAAGATACTCTCCTAACTAAGGGCAAGCTCAAATGGAACTCTAGAGGAGTGATGGTGCTTGATAGGAGAATGAGATAACATATCTACAAGAAAGGTAAATCTCGAATTGTATTTGATGCCCTCTTCTTGATTGATGATAAAAACGTAGGAGCCAGACAAAGCGTAGTTATTTTTTGATATTTCCTTGACTATTGTTTGGGAGTGGTCAATTTCTACTCCAACTGTAGCCTTAATAGCTCTTTCAAAATAATTTCTTATTTGGGCTTTACTAGATAAAATTCCTGGCAAAAACGTTGGCAATAAAACACTGTCATCGTTGTATAAATCTAGAATTTCCTTTAAATTTCCACTGTTAAAGGATTTAGCCCAGTATTCGATAATATCTTCAGGTTTTTTAGCTTGAGTAGTATCCATAAGTTATTTTTTTGAAGAAATTATTGCCATTTTAAACTAGGTTAGATCAATCAATCTATAATTAACTAATCAATTATTTAGCTTTATTTTTTTGAATTCCTTGATAGATTTGCAATAATACAATTATTATCATTACTACAAATAAAGCCAAACTTATTGGTCTTTCCCACATAAATGAAAATGAGCCGTCATTAATAAGAATTGCCCTTCTTAAGTTTTTCTCAAGCATACCACCCAGTATAAATCCAAGTATTAAAGGAGGCATTGGGTAGTTTAATACCCTTAAAACTAATGACAAGAACGCAACAATTGCCATAAAATATATATCAAACGCATTAAAAGAAATTAAATAGACACCTGTAACAGAGAAAAAAAGTACCAAGGGGACTAGTATATTTTTTGGAATTGCCAAGATCCGAGCAATATATGGAATTAAGGGCAAATTTAAAAATAACAAAACTACGTTACCAATATACATTGACACAATAACCGCCCAAAAAAGTTCGGGCTGCTCTATATATAGCCTAGGGCCAGGTTGCACTCCAAAGGATAGTAAGGCACCTAGCATTACGGCTGTAGTGCCTGAGCCTGGAATACCTAAAGTTAATAGTGGAACAAAAGACCCAGTACAAGCTGCATTATTGGCAGTTTCAGGTGCGGTCAAACCTTTGATTGAACCTTTACCAAATTTAAGTTTATCTTTCGCAGAAGCAATACTTCTTTCAAAACCCCAAGCCAAAAAACTTGCAATTGTCGCGCCAGCTCCAGGAAGCACACCAACTAAGAAACCTAGAACTGAAGATCTTCCAATTACAGGGGCCATTTCTTTTACTTCAGCTTTTGACAGTTTAATTGAGCCTAAATTAGCTTTACTAACATCGGAGGCTTTAAAACTAATATCCATTTTTTTAAAAATAATCATAAATGCTTCACTCATGGCAAAAGTTGCCATGACTAAAAGAACAAAACTAATCCCATCCATTAAATTTATATTACCAAAAGCAAAGCGAGTGATATCTGACAATGCATCTTGTCCAACAGTGGCTAATGCAAGGCCAAGAGCAGTCATAATCATTGCTTTTAAAAATTGACCTTTACTAGCAAATGCAGCAATAGATAATAATCCAACACACATGAGTGCAAAGTAATCAGCAGATTGGAAACTTAAGCTTACTTTTGCTAATTGAGGTGCTGCAATTAATAAAAATATCGCTGCAATTGTGCCTCCTGAAAATGAAGCATAAGCTGCAATCGCTAATGCTTTTCCAGCTTGTCCATTTTGAGACATCGGGTAGCCATCAAACGAGCTTGAAACTGTTCCTGCAACGCCTGGAGCATTAATAAGAATCGATGAGGTGGAGCCTCCAAATATAGCTCCATAATAAACGCCTGCCATCAAAATCATAGCCGAAGCTGGATCGAAGCCATAAGTAATTGGGATCATGAGTGCGATAGCTGACATTGGGCCAAGACCAGGTAGCATACCAATGATAGTACCAGCAAAGCACCCTGCCATCACCATCAAAATGTTATAACCACTAAATGCAGTATTAATACCAATTAGTATTCCTTCATTCATGAAATCACTCCAATTGCTTGTAAAAAAGGGTCCCGAATATAAACATCCAATAACTCATGAAGTAGAAATTGCAAGCCTGCAACAACTGGGATAGAGCTCAAAATAATAACCTTAGGACTTCGAACACCAAGATAATAATAAGCGACCATTAAAAATAGGTTGGTGGATAAGAAAAATCCAATTGATTTAATAATAATGCCGTAGGTAAAAACTAATACAAACAAAACAATCACTTTTAGCCATTCATAGTGGCCAAGTTTTTCATGTTCATTTTTAGATAGAACTAGTGTTAAAAAAGATACAAAAATACCAAGGTAGGAAATAAATGTTGGGAAAGTTCTTGCGTTAAAGTCTGCATTTTCATCAAAAGCAAATACTCTTATTTCACTTGCAAGATATGAGTAAACAATAAAAAAAAGAAGGAAGATGAGAGCACTTAAGCGCGAGTAATTAATATTCATTCATCTTCCCCCTTAATACTAGTTTAAATAACGCCTAGTTTTTTCATTAGGTCTGTCATTTCTTGGGTTTGTGTTTCTAAAAAACCCATGAAATCAAAACCTGGATTGTAGATATTTACATATGCATTACGTTTTCGGACAGCTTCCCATTCAGGAGTACTTTGAACATCGCCTAACATTTTTGCAATTTCATATCTTTCAGCTGCATTCATATTTGGTGGACCAAAGAATCCTCTCCAGTTAACAAAATATGCATCATAGCCTTGCTCTTTAAGCGTTGGAACACTTGGAGCATCAGCTGAACGATCATTCGCTGTTATTCCTAAGATGCGAACTTGATCACCTGCACCAAGAGCTTCACTGAAGCCTGTTGATAACAACTGGGTTTCGCCTGAAAGTAGGCCAGCTAGAGCTTCACCACCTCCATCATAAGGAATGTACACAACATTATTTGGATTAGCACCTGCAGATTGGAATGCAAGAGCACCAATTAGGTGATCCATACTTCCTCGGGTAGAACCTCCAGCCATCTTGACTGATTTTGGATCCGCATTGTATGCATCAACAACATCGGCAAATGATTTAAAAGGCGAATTAGCTGCAACCGCGATTGCACCAAAGTCACCAATAATTCCAGCAATAGGTGTTACGTCTTTATAAGACAAAACACCACTTGCAGCATCAGAAGAAACATAACCTGCATGTCGACTAATAGAACGAAGAACAATCGGAGTTGATTGCACCATAATTGTGTTTTTTGGCATCGTTTTAATCATCCATGCTAGCGCCTTACCACCGCCACCGCCAGACATGTTTTCAAAAGATGCTGATTCAAGCATGCCAGATTTTACTAAAGCCTCGCCAGTTCCCCTTGCAGCACCATCCCATCCACCTCCAGCACCGCCAGGTACAACAAAATGCAATTTATCAACTGCAATTGCCGCACTCGAAAGAGCGCCAAACATAAACAAGAAGGAAACTAATTTTATGAATATTTTTTTCATAATTATTTCTCCACAATAACCTACTCAACATTAAGTAGATAATTAATCAACAAACTTGATCGTACTTGTTAGAAGATATAAAAAATTTGTTAATCAACAAATCTCATAATATGCTTTAATTCTTTCAGAAACCTGTCAGATTTTGACTATTTCTTTTGAATTAAAGATCTAGATTGTAACTATCATTAAGCCAATCTTTAACCCAAGAGATAGCTACAGGGTCTATTTGAGTTGCAATCTCTTTAAATTTTATTGCCTTATATCCAGTTGATTGCGGATAGATACCAATATACTTTTCTGATATTGAATTAAAACTTGGCTCGTTAATAATATTTTCAAATGCTTTTGAAAATGCATTAATAATTTCTGGATCAGTTTTTTTATCGATTACAACCATTTTTTGAGCAGAAAAACCTGCAATAAAGAATGCCTTCCAAGCATCCCAACTACTCCCTATAGGCTCTGCACCATGAATTTGAATATAAACCTCTCTAAAAGTTGGGATGTCTGGAAAATTTGGATCTCTAATGATGCTTCCATTATCATCAAGAATACCCCATGTCATAATTGGAACCACATCGCCTTTTTCAACAAGTGGCATAACTTTTGCTAGAAATGAAGAAGAAGTTTGATAATCTATATTGACATAACCTTGTTCAAACATTAACCTTCCATCCGCCCTTCCCTTTACACCAAAAATTGGCTCTACTTTCATGCCAAGCATGCTCCAGGCTAATAGAGGAACAAGGTCTAGTCTAGTAGGCCCTTGAGACGCAAAGACATAATTCTCATCAAGAGTTAATTGAGGATTGATATTCCAAAGCGCACCCAATTCTTTTGGAAGATAAGCAACCCCTCCCGTTGACGATGCCAAGATAACCTCCCAGTCTTTATAATCATACTTAACTCTCGGATCACCTAATAGAAATGGAAACTGTGTTGAGCCTGAGGTAGAAAAAATAACTGAACCATCAATTGGCGCCTCGGAACTGAACCAGTTGGCACCTTTTGTAGAGCCTGCGCCTGGCATATTAATGACTTCAACAATTGGTTTCCCAGGCAAGTACTCACTTAGAAGTGGGGCATAAAATCTCGCCAAGACATCTGCTCCACCGCCAGCTGAAAAAGGTACTACCCATTTAATATGATGATTGGATAGATCAATCTCAGCCGATACATTGTTTGAAAATACAACGGTAAATAGAAATACTAATGAAGTAAAAAATGATTTAATTTTTATTATCTTGAATATTGTCATTAGTATCAATCTTATATAGTATTTATTAAGTTTGCAAATAAATGAGTAAGTTTTCTTCATGATAAGAATTTAAGCTGTCCATAACCTGTCAAGAAGTTAAAACTATGATTCTAAAGATAAAATTTCATTTATACTTTTTTTATTCATAAGTTTTAAGTTAATAAAATGAGAATTGTTCTTATTGAAGATAATCAGATGCTTGCTGAAGGAATTCAAAAAATTCTTTTGGACGAGGGCCATTCTGTTGATTATTTTGTTGATGGAGAACGAGCAGATCAACATTTAAGGTATGAAGGTGCTGATTTAGCAATCATTGATATCAATCTTCCTAATATGGATGGAATTTCAATAACTAAAAATATTCGAGCCAGAAAACAGCTTTTTCCAATTATCATTTTAACGGCACGAGGCGCGACAAAAGACCGAGTTATTGGACTAGACGCTGGTGCTGATGATTACCTTGTTAAACCGTTCCAAATGGATGAACTAGATGCTCGTATAAGAGCATTATCAAGAAGAAATACCTCATTACTGTCAAATACTGAAAGCATTGGAAGCTTAGCTTACAACAGAACCTCTAGAAGACTTTACTTTAACGATAATGAGTTAACTCTTAATAGAAGAGAACTTACCTTGTTCGAAATCTTAATTAACAAAAAAGGTCAATATATTTCTAAATCTTCTCTTGCGGACACTCAATATGGAATTGGCTCAGATATCAATATTAATGCAATTGAAATCAGTATATCTCGTTTAAGAAAAATTCTCTCTGCCTACAGCATTCAAATTACTACTGCTAGAGGGATTGGTTACATGATGGATGATAAGCTAGAATAATGGAAGAAAAAATCCTATCTCTTAGAAGTAGACTGCTTTTATTAATAATACTTCCTCTAATATTTATTGTGTCAATCGGTACTGTCGCACTTTATTTTGACTCACAAAAAAAATCACAAGAAATCTTTGATAACCTTCTTCATACAATATCACAAGTTATTCTTCGTGATGCTGTTTTGAGTGATGGTGATCTCTTAACAGAGCAACTCCTTGAAACATTAACAGACTCTCTAAATGATCAAATTTTTTATCAAGTTAGAAATGAAAATAATACACTTTTTGTTGGATACTCAAACCCACCAGGAATACCAAATAAATTAGAAATTAAACCTTATCAACCAATTTTTTATGACTCTAACTATCTTGATCAATCTGTAAGAGTTATCTTTTCTAGAGAATTTATCTCATCTATGAAAGACCCAGGATGGGTTAATATTTATGTGTGGCAAACCCGAATTGGGCAAAGGCAATTACTCTTAGAGCTGGCAGCAGATGCATTTGTAACAATGATTATTATGTTGATTTCAACAGCTTTGATAGTTTGGTTTGGCGTGCAATATGGTTTAAAGCCACTACTTGAACTTCAAAGTGCAATTAGAAAGAGATCTGCAGATGATATTAGTGAAATAAAACGAGCAGTACCAAAGGAGGTTTCAAGTCTTTTAAATTCAATGAATAATCTATTCTCACAATTAAGAAAAGCATTTATAGAAAAAGATGAATTCATTGCTAATGCGGCCCATCAATTAAGAAATCCAATAGCTGGAATTCAAAGTCAGGCTGAGGCTGCTGAACGATCAAAAACTCTAGAAAGTATGAAAATTAGAATTAAAGATGTAGCAATAGCAGCTAAAAAAACCTCGCGATTGACTCAGCAACTTCTTTCAATGGAGCATGTTTCTCAAAGATCTATCAAGTCAGAATTTAAAAATCTTGATCTTGTTAAGCTAACTCAAGAAATATTAACTAAATTTGTACTAAAAGCTGACAAACAAAATGTTAATTTATCTTTAGATTTTAATGAACAATCAATTCAGATTATTGGAAGTGAAACTTATTTAGGAGAGGCTATTGACAACCTAATAGATAATGCACTTTTATATGGATGTCCAAATGGAGGGGAAATTAATGTTGAACTGAAGCTGGAATCTGATTCAGCATTATTATTCGTTAAGGATAATGGAAGTGGAATTAAATCTGAATTAATTGATAGTGTATTTGATAGATTTTTTTATGACTCTGAAGCGAATAGCCATGGAAGTGGGCTCGGCTTATCAATTGCCAAAACAATTATTGAACTTCATGAGGGCTCTTTAACCTTAACTTCTGATAATAAAGGAACATGTCTAAGTATTAAACTTCCAGCTTTTTATTACAAAGTTTCTTAGATTATTTTTAAAATTTCGTAGCAAGCGCCCATTGTGTGATAATCCGTTTTTCCAGCCGGGCTTTTAAGGTCATCATATTTATTATTATTTGAATCTAAAATGCGAAACCATGCGCCGTACTTGTGATCAATCATGTACTTCCAGCTGTAACTCCAGATTCGATCATACCACTCCCAGTAATAATCATCGCCTGTCCGATTAGCTAATACTGCTGCAGCGGCTAATGATTCTGCATGGACCCAAAAATATTTATCTTTATCACAGATGTCTCCATTCGGTGCAAAGCCATAAAATAGCCCTTCTGATTTTTCATCCCAACCCATCTCAACTGCATCATCAAACAATTCTTGTGCCCTAGGAAGCAACCAATCTTCTTTAACATGCCTCTCAAGGATTAATAATAATTTTGCCCATTCAGTTAGGTGCCCTACCTGGAAGCCCCAGGGGCGAAATAAATCATCGGGGCGATCTTTATTATATGACCAATTAATTTGCCAGTTAGAATCATAATGTTCCCAAATTAGGCCTTCTGCAAGACCAGCCTGCCTAATACATATGTTTTTCCCAATGAGAAGTGCTCGATCTAAATATTTTTGACTACCTGTAGCTTCAAACGCCAAAATAAGGGCCTCACAAGAGTGCATATTTGCATTCTGACCTCGATACTCAGAAACATCACTCCAATCACTACTTATTTCATCTGAATATAAGCCGAATTCATTCAGCCAAAAATGTTTTTCCATAAGCTCAAAAGTTTCATCAATATAATGTTTAGCTTCGGAAATACCTGCCCTGTATGCGGTTGAATATGCGAGCAAAACAAATGCTAGCCCATAGCAATAGTTTGTAGAATCTTGCGTCCCACTGCCTTTTAAAACCCAAGCATAACCGCCAGTTTTTTTATTTAAATGAAAATGTCTTAAGTACTCTATTCCTTGCCTTGCAACGTCTAAATACTCATCATTATTAAACTGAATTGAAGCCAT
>Ga0209482_1002737_pt1 | contig 10673 bp, 7 predicted proteins | sample CoawatmetaG10DNA_FD_187512 | JGI IMG/M metagenome (GOLD analysis project Ga0209482, IMG submission 187512) | Marine microbial communities from the West Antarctic Peninsula - Coastal water metaG104-DNA (SPAdes) (version 2) | ecosystem: Environmental > Aquatic > Marine > Coastal ... | reverse complement strand
TTTATGGACAGGCTCGAAGCATGGCAGCATAAACAGTCGATCAATATTGAGTTCGTTTTTTATTGATGTCGCTGTTTGAAGATGTCCAAGATGAACGGGATCAAAGGACCCACCATAAATTCCTATCATAGTAAGGCATTTACTTCTTCTAATGTCATTGGAGACATAGGGTATGTTCTAGTTGAATCATGAACATGCATTCTGTATCTTACAAAGGTATCCTCATCTTTGATAAGTAAGAAAGGGTTTGCTTTTTTTTGTTCTGCTATAGTTGTTGTTATTGCTGAACCATAGTTGTGCCCACATAATAAGTGAATATCATCATCTACTACAGCCAATAATTTTTTAAGTGAATGAAATAATGTAACTGGATTTGAGCCTGCGAGGCTGCAAATACCAACACCATAAACAAATAATGTGTCACCAGCAACAAGGTGCTCATCTAAAAGATAGCAAATACCACCAGCTGTATGTCCAGGCGTTTCAATAATTTTTATTTCAGTTTTTCCTAGGTTGATGATTTCACCATCTTTAACAGTATGAACTTTATTTTCAATATTTAGGTAAGGAACTTCATTAACGCCAGCAGTAATTTTTGCACCTGTTTTATTAGCTAAGTCATCGACCGCATTTGTATGGTCACCGTGCCAGTGAGTAATCCAAATATCAGTAAGGGTATAGCCCTTATCGTTAATTTTCTTGAGAAATAAATCTGGCTCCCATGCTGGATCAACAATTGCACATGTTTTAGTTGCCTCATCAAAAATAAAATGAATTGAATTTTCATAGGCACCAATATGATAAAGCACGTCGATCGAGTATTGATTGCTAGTGTATGTTTTTTCCATAATGCATTATTTTACCAATTTTGACTTGACTGAAATGAGATACAGATTATAATTTACGCTTTTGCTAAACATCCTAGTTTCTTGGGGCTATAGCTCAGCTGGGAGAGCGCTTCGCTGGCAGTGAAGAGGTCGGCGGTTCGATCCCGCCTAGCTCCACCAAGCAAAATAGTTTTAATGTCGCGTTCGTCTATCGGTTAGGACTCCAGGTTTTCATCCTGGCAAGAGGGGTTCGATTCCCCTACGCGATGCCATTTTTTTTAATTAAAAAAGGCAAATTTTAATCAAATGTTCTGAAGTAATATCATATAAAACCCTTTGTCCCGTTCGTCTAGTGGCCCAGGACGCCAGGATTTCATTCTGGAAACAGGTAGTTCGAATCTCCTACGGGACGCCACTTCATCTGAGTTTAAGTCACAATTCTAACTTGATTAAATTTTAGAGTTGATTTGACCTATATCTCCTTTGATAATTACTCAACTCGCTAAGTTTTTTTATTGCTATAGTGGTTCATTAATAAGCTTAATGTTCCAAATTTAAATCAATAGTTTTGTATTTTTTTAGAAATTATTTGCGATTTATATGAATTTAAAAAAATCATTCAAAAGGAAATATTATGAGTCATATTATTTATGAGCCAGTAAGGCAGAGACTTCAGCGAAGTGAATTGGCTGTTCCAGGATCCAGTCCTAATATGTTTGAAAAAGCATTAATAAGTGCTGCAGATTTTGTATTTTTAGACTTAGAAGACGCCGTAGCTCCAGATGATAAAGAGACGGCAAGGAAAAATGTTATTCATGCACTTCATGATTTAGATTGGCAGGGTAATGGTAAGACTATTTCTATTCGAATCAATAGTATCGATACGCATTATATGTATCGTGACGTAGTTGAGGTAGTTGAGCAAGCAGGCGAACATCTTGATACTATTTTACTTCCTAAGGTAGGTACAGCCTCAGATGTTTATATGCTATCAGCAATGCTTAATCAAATTGAAACTGCTAAAGGCTTTAAAAATAAAATTGGAATTGAAGTATTGATTGAAACTACATTGGGCATGGCTAATGTTATGGATATTGCTAAATGTGGACGTGAAGAGCGACTTGAAGCGATGCACTTTGGCGTAGCTGATTATGCTGCGAGTTGTCGAGCGCGAACAACCGTTATAGGTGGATTAAATTCAAATTATCCAGGAGATCAATGGCATGCTGGTTTATCTCAAATGTTAGTAGCCTGCAGAGCTTATGGCTTAAGGCCAATTGATGGTCCGTTTGGAGATTTTAATGATCCTGAGTCCTATAAAGATGCAGCCCGAAGAGGAGCTGCTCTAGGATTTGAGGGAAAGTGGGCAATTCATCCTTCACAAATTGAGTTAGCTAATGAGGTATATACTCCTCCAGAATCAGAAGTTTCACATGCTAAACAAATTCTCACCGCATTAGATGAGGCTGCCAAAGAGGGTCGTGGAGCGGCTCAATTAAACGGGCGAATGATTGACGCCGCTTCTGCAAAGATGGCAGAAAATATTGTTAATACAAATAATGCAATAAATGGGAAAGTTGGTACATAATTATGAATATTCATGAGTACCAAGCCAAGAAGCTATTAGCCAAATATGGAGTTCCAATTCCAAAGGGTGGTATTGCTCACTCAGCAACTGAGGCAATTTACCAAGCCAGCGAGCTGGGAGGTAATAAATGGATTGTTAAAGCACAACTTCATTCAGGTGCTCGTGGAAAAGCTGGCGGCGTAAAGTTATGCAATAGTCATCAAGAAATTGCTGATTTTTGTGATAATCTTCTTGGTAATAAACTTGTAACTCAACAGACTGGCCCAGAGGGGAAGATGGTTTCGAGTATCTATGTCGAAGAAGCCAGTGATATTGCTAAAGAACTTTACTTTAGTATTGTTCTTGATAGAGCTACTCAAAAAGTCACCTTAATTGCCTCCACTGAGGGCGGTGTGGATATTGAGAAAGTTGCAGAAGAAACACCAGAAAAAATTTCAAAAATTATGATTGATCCTGCCGTTGGAATGCAGCTTTTTCAGGCTCGCCAATTAGCCTTTACATTAAATTTACCTAATGAAGTTGTTAGTGCTACAAGTCGAGCAGTTATGAAATGTTATCGTGCATTTCGTGATACTGATGCTAATTTATTGGAAATCAATCCATTAATATTGACAACAGATAATAAAGTCATGGCGATTGATGCAAAGATGACATTTGATAAAAATGCACTTTACCGCCGTCCAGAAATCTTAGAATTTCGCGATAAAACACAGGAAGATTCTCTTGAGACAAATGCTGCTGAACATGATTTGAATTATGTTGGTTTAGAAGGTAATATTGGATGCCTTATCAATGGAGCTGGCCTTGCTATGGCAACAATGGATATGATTCAACATGCAGGAGGAGAGCCTGCAAATTTTCTAGATATTGGTGGTGGAGCATCTGCTGAGAGAGTTGCAACGTCGATAGAATTAGTATTGTCTGATGACTCTGTAGAAGCTATTCTGATTAATATATTTGCTGGAATAAATCGATGTGACTGGGTTGCTCAAGGTATTGTGGATTTAATGAATAAACGTGATATTGATATCCCTTTAGTTGTTCGCTTGTCTGGAACTAATGTAGAAAAGGGACAGAAAATTTTAAAAGATAGTGGTAAAAAAATTATAACAGCCAATACCTTATCTGATGCAGCGTACAAAGTTGTTTCTGCATGGAAAAAAGCAAAAAGGGGTAAGACTTAATTATGAGTATTTTTATTGATGAAAAAACACCAGTTTTAGTTCAAGGAATAACTGGCCGTATTGGTTCTTTTCATACTAAGGAGATGATTGATTATGGGACAAATATTGTTGCAGGGGTTACACCAGGTAAAGGTGGAGCTTCACATTTAGGAAGGCCCATATTTAATACAGTTGAAGAGGCTGTTTTAGCTACAGGAGCAGAGGCAAGTATTGTTTTTGTACCCCCAGCCTATGCTGCAGATGGCATTATGGAAGCAGCAGAGTCTAATATAAAGTTTTGTGTCAGTATCACTGATGGAATACCAACGCATGACATGATTAGAGTAAAGCGCTATATCAATAGTGCTCCCAAAGAAAAATGCATGGTATTAACTGGGCCAAACTGTGCTGGTACGATTAGTCCCGGAAAATCCTTGTTAGGCATCATGCCAGGCCATATTTATAAACAAGGCAATGTAGGCTTGATTGGACGATCAGGAACTTTAGGATATGAGGCTGCCTCTCAAATGAAAGAGTTGGGTATTGGGATTAGTACTAGTGTAGGAATTGGCGGTGATCCAATTAATGGAAGTTCTTTCTTAGAAATTTTGAAGTATTTTGAGAATGATGATGAAACAGAGGCAGTTATGATCATAGGAGAAATTGGAGGGCCTCAGGAAGCTGAGGTAGCTGAATATTTTCAAAAACATATGAATAAACCAATGGCAGCATATATAGCAGGTCTAACAGCACCACCAGGACGTCTTATGGGCCATGCAGGTGCCATTGTTAGCACAAGTGGCGAAAGTGCTGCTGAAAAAATAGTAATTCTTAAAGATGCTGGAATTATGGTTGCACCTACACCTTCTGATATGGGAAAAACAGTAGAAGCCCTCTTAAGTAGTCGCTAGATATCTAAATATATTTATCTAATTGGTCTATATAATAACTTCATTTGATTCAGTACTTTTTATCTAGTGTCTAAAATGAAGAGCTCAAATATTACCTATCATCAAGCAACTGTTACCCAAGAGAGGCGAAATAAATTAAATAACCATAAATCAGTTGTATTATGGTTTACTGGTCTTTCAGGCTCAGGAAAATCAACATTAGCTCATGCATTAGAAGAAAAGCTATTTAATATAAACTGTAGAACCTTTGTATTAGATGGTGATAATGTTCGTCATGGGCTAAATTCAAACCTTGACTTTAGTGAGGCTGATAGAAGTGAAAATATTCGTCGAATTAGTGAAGTAAGTAAGTTAATGCTGGAGGCTGGTTTGATTGTAATGACTGCCTTTATTAGTCCATTTAAAAAAGATCGTAATGAAGCTAGAAGTTTAATTTCGAATGATAACTTTATAGAAATATACTGTAAGGCAAGTCTAGAAACTTGTGAGAAAAGAGATGTTAAAGGCCTTTATAAACTTGCAAGGTCAGGAAAAATTAAAAATTATACAGGGATTGACTCACCCTATGAGGTTCCAGAATATCCAGAATTGATAATTAATACTGATAAAGAAACATTAGATGATTCTGTATCTAAAATTCTTAATTACCTTGAAGAAAATATATTAATTAATTAATATATTTAGAACTCAAACCTTTTACAAGCGGCTGAATATACTGTTCATATTTTTTCCAGTTTTCAGAACTACCTTGGTACATTTTTTTTCTAACCTGAGATGCGCTTGCTGTTTTTATATCACGTGTATTAGTGTAAAAATTCAAGCAGTTCTCATCCCACTCTAATTCACAAAATGCTAATAATTTTTTTGTTTCTTTCTCTTGGCTGATTGTTAAGTCTTCATAATTAATGTCGTATATTTTATTAGGGAATAATTCATGCCAAAAATTCATAAGCTCTGAATATAATCCATAAAACTTTACCAAATCGCCTAAATTATATGCCCATCCATTTCCAATATCACTAAAATAATGTTTATAAATTGACCAACAAGTGGCTACAGGGTCTCTATTTAAATGGATAATTTTTGCCTCAGGAAAAGCTCTTAAAATAAACCCAATGTATTGAAAGTTTAGTGGCCACTTATCTGTAATTACACCTTCAGTTACATTTAAACGAGAAAGTGATTCAAAGTATTCTTGTCGTATGGGCAAAAAATCTTTTTCAACAAAGCCTTGCTTTTTAGTGACAAGGAGACCATTTAGATTTTTATTTACAACTTTTTTTAACGTGTCTAATTCACCTGCACCATATACTTCTTGATGGCTAGCTAATATTTGTTCAACTAGAGTTGTACCAGAGCGAGGCATACCTACAATAAAAATAGGTCGAATTAATTCTTTTTTATAATATAAAGGTTTATCAACAATTGGAGATGATGATTTAAACAATTTTTTAAAGATAGAATAATTATTCTGATATTCATCAATTGAAGAATCTATTTCTAAGCTTCGTAATTCATTACCCTTATGTAAAACTTCAAATAGTGCATCATGTTTTCCTATATCTTCATAAGCTTTAGCTAAGGCGAAGCATAAGAATTTTTGATCGGATTGACTTAGGTTTTTATTTGATAAAAGTGATTGCATCTTAGCAATGTGAGGATCACCTTTAGCATATTTTTTAAGACCACTTAAATTATGATGTGCAGAAGCATAATCTGGCCTGTAAGTTAATGCTTTTTCGAGGCTATTAATAGCAGCCTCATTGTTACCAAGTCTAAGATGCCCAATGGCTTGATTATTATGAGCTTGCGCATAATTTGGTTTGAATTCTACTGCCTTTTTATAACTTTCAATAGCAGCTTCAATTTGTCCAAGTTCTATTAGAGCTGATCCAAGATTATTATGCGCTTCAGCAAAATCAAACTTAAAAGATATTGCCCATTCAAAATGATTAATTGCAGTATCTAGTTTTCCATGCTCTAATAGAATAAGGCCTAAATTATTGTGTGCATTATAGTAAGCATTATTAATTTTAATTACCTTTTTATATGAAGAAACTGCAGCATCAAGTTGACCCAGCTCTTTAAGAGTTACACCAAGATTAAATAACGCCTCATCATATTCAGGTTTAATAACTATGGCTTTTTCAAAACTTTTAACTGCATTATCAAGTTGGTTTATTGCCCTATAACTAGCCCCTAAAATATTAAAGAGTAAGGGTAAATTAGGATAGTTCTCATTTAGGGCTTTAATTTTATATATTACTTCTTGAAATTGACCACTTGTATATAGCTTTATTACTTCATCGAATTCGATTTGTGTTGGGTTTATTTCTTTTAGCTGGCCAAGTTCTTGTAACTTTCTTTTAGCTTCATTATTATTTGGAAGAGAGTTAAGAATAATTGCATAAATTTTTTGAGCCTCCTCCACTTGTCCTTTTTTTGTAAGTTTATTTGCACGAGCTAAAAGTCGTTGAGTTTTTAATGTCATTTTAAGATGTAATTTTTAGTAGCTAGAATTTATTAAGATACTGAGTATACTAAAATCTGTATATATATTAATATAAATTTGAAATAAATAGTTGAAACTAAACAACCTAGTTTAAAATCAAATTTATTAGCGTATAAGGCTTGAATTCAACCTTATACAATGATATTTAGAATTTCATAACTTTTGTCTCATTTTAGAAAATATAAAGAAATAGCTGTATTTATTACAGGGAAATATAAATGAAAAATAAACAGCTCAACCTAACAAAAGAACAACTTAAATCAGTTTATGCTCTCTACTCAAATGGTCAGTTTCAAGAAGCTGTAAATAAAATAAAAGCCCTAAATGTTGACTATCCCAATTCTCCTATACTTTTTAATATTATTGGAGCCTGTTATAAAGAATTAGGCCAACTTGAAGGAGCCGCCAAGATGTTTGAGGCAGCAGTATTGATTGAGCCCAGTTATGCGGAAGCGCATTTTAATCTTGGCGTTATTCTCAAGGTTTTAGGAAATGATTCTGCTGCGGTTGAGAGCTATAAAAAAGCTATAGCCATTACTCCCAATTACCCTGATGCTCACAATAATCTTGGTACTGTGCTCCATGATCTTGGCCAACTAGAGGATGCAATTGAAAGTTTAGAGTGGGCGGTAGCATATAAATATAATTTTGCTGAGGCACATAATAATCTTGGAAATGTATTAAATGAATATGGAAGGGTAGAGGCTGCCATTGATTGCTTTGAGAAAGCAATAGCTATTAAACCAGATTATGCAAAAGCATATTTTAACCTTGCGATAGCTCATAAAGATCTTGGAAATAAGGAGGCTTATCTTAATAGTATAGAAAAGACAGTGATTATTAAGCCAGAATGGGGCGATGCACATCTTCATTTAAGTCGCGTTAAAAAGTATAAAAAAAATGATCCACAATTGGCCGTTATGCACTCATTTCTGTCTTCGACTAGTCTGAGTGTAATAGATCGAATAGGTTTTAATTTTGCATTATCGCATGTGTATGAAAAACTTGAAATGCATGATGAGCAATTTAAATTCTTAAATGAGGCTAATAGGCTGCGGAAAGAGGAGAATAAATATTTTATTGGCAAAGACCAGCAATTATTTTCTAGAATTAAAGATTCATTTAAATTTCCTCCCTCTGCTGTTAAAAAATCATCATGTAAATTAACCTCTTTAAGGCCCATATTTATTTTAGGTATGCCTCGATCTGGAACGTCATTAGTCCATCAAATTATTGATAGTCATCATGAGGTGCATGGAGCTGGTGAGTTAAATAAATTAAATAAATGTGTTGCCCCATTTTTAAAAGAATTTGATGATGTGGATAAAAAAAGCATTTCTGAAAGTAATTTGATATCTATCCGTGAGCAGTATTTAGATGTACTTTCGAGTTTAAATGTTTCGCAAAATATTATTATTGATAAAATGCCTTTGAACTTTCGATATGTTGGATTTATTTTAACGGCTTTTCCCGAGGCGAAAATTCTTCATATGAATAGAGACCCCATGGCAACATGCTGGTCAATTTATAAATATTATTTTAATGGAAATTCTTACTCATATAATCAAGATGACTTATCTCAGTATTATGAGTTATATAAAGATCTCATGAGCTTTTGGAGTAAATTATTTCCCAATAAAATATATGATGTCTGTTATGAGGACCTTACTACTAATCAAGAGGTTGAAACTAGAAAATTATTAAAATATTGTGAATTAGATTGGGACGAAAACTGCTTGAATTTTCACACAAATAAAACAGCTGTTAAAACAACAAGTGCTATTCAAGTTAGGCAAAAGATTTATCAAGGAAGTTCAGAAGTCTGGAAAAAATATGAAGACTATTTGCAACCGCTAATAAAGGGCTTAAATTACTACTAGAATACTAATATGAGTATAGTATCTCCACAATCGGAAATTAACCCCATTATTGCCCTTTTTTCTAGTGGCCAATTCCAGGAGGCAATAGATTCAGCCATATTCTTAACTAAGAGCTTTCCTGAAGATCCATTATTGCATAATATATCTGGTGCTTGCTATGCAGGCTTAGGACAATTAGGCTCTGCAGTTAATAGTTATCAGAAAGCGATAGCTATTAAGCCTGATTATGCTAAAGCACATTATAACCTTGGTGGTGCATATCATGAGTTACGCCAGTATGATGACTCTGTTGAAAGTTATAAGAATTCATTAGTAATTGATCCGAATTACGCAGAAGCTCACAATAATCTTGGTAATGTTCTCAGGGAGAGTGGAGAGCTTAATGAAGCGATTAATAGTTATGAAAAGGCGCTTTCTCTTAATCCAGAGTATGTAGAGGCGCTTTATAGTCTTGGTATTGTGTTTCAGGAGCTTGGACAATGGGACGCTATGATTAGGAATTTGGATCAGGCTATTAATATTCAACCTGATCTGGCTGAAGCCCATAATAAAATTGGAGTGGGGTTAGAAGAGCTTGATCAGCTTAATGATGCGGCTATTTCATACCAAAAAGCGTTAGCAATTAATCCTAATTTTTCAGAGGCCTACAATAATTTAGGAAATGTTTTCAAGGAGCTTGGCCAACTGGATGATGCGGTTAAGTCTTATCAGAAGGCGCTAGTTATAAATCCAGATTTTCCTGCTTTGCATAATAATTTAGGTAATGTATTTAAAGAACTTGGTCAGCTTAATGAGGCAGCAAAGTCTTATTTAAAAGGACTTACTTACAATCCAAAGTACATTGATCTTCTTAATAATCTTGGAGTTGTCTTTAATGAGTTAGGTCAACATGATGAAGCAATTAAAAGTTTTAAAAGAGCAATAGCTATTAAGCCAGATTATGCCGAGGCATATAATAATCTTGGAACTGCGCTTAAAGATTTGGGTCAGTTCGATGATGCAATTAATGCTTATGAAAAAGCACTTACTATTGACTCAAATTATACTGATTCGTATAATAATCTAGGTATTGTTTTAAAAAAACTTGGTCGATTAGATGATGCAATTCTCTCTTATGAAAAGGCACTGATTATTAATCCTGATGATGCTGATACTCACAATAATCTTGGAATTACTCTAGGAGAGCTTGAACGATTGGATGATGCAATCTTGTCTTATGAAAAGGCGTTGCTTATTAATCCAGATTATGCGGAGGCTTATAATAATCTTGGAATTATATTCTTGAAACTTAGGCGATTGGATGATGCGCTTAAGTCTAATGAAAAGGCACTAACTCTAAAACCTGAATTTGCTGAAGGCTATGCTGCTCAAGGTCTTATATTAACTGAACTAAAGAAGCTTGATGATGCGCTTGTAAGTTATTATAAAGTCAGGGCTATTAACCCAAATTTGGCCTATAGTTTAGGTGCTATATTAAATACTAAAATGAATCTTTGTAACTGGGATGATTTGCCAGCTCTCTTAAATGAGTTAACAAATAAAATTAACAATAAAGAAAAGGCCATTGTCCCATTTGATTTACTGGGACTCATTGATGATCCTGAACTTCAAGGGAAGGCCTCAAAAATTTATGCTAATGAAGAGTTTCCAAAAAATGATATTTTTCCCAAAATTGGGCGCTATCCAAAACATAAAAAGATTCGAATAGGGTATTTTTCTGCAGACTTCAGAGTGCATGCTGTGGCAACTTTAACTGCAGAACTTTATGAAACGCATGATAGAAATCGATTTG
>Ga0209482_1002734_pt1 | contig 10689 bp, 10 predicted proteins | sample CoawatmetaG10DNA_FD_187512 | JGI IMG/M metagenome (GOLD analysis project Ga0209482, IMG submission 187512) | Marine microbial communities from the West Antarctic Peninsula - Coastal water metaG104-DNA (SPAdes) (version 2) | ecosystem: Environmental > Aquatic > Marine > Coastal ... | reverse complement strand
TCTTACAATGTTGTAATCTAATTATGCAATTCACAATAAGTCTTTATTATTTCTTAAAAAATTAGAACATATATGTGCTCTTATAACTGGCTGTATATTATCAATTGGCCCATAGTTACTCCAGAATTTTTTCTGAAGAATTTCATCACTTTCAGACTCCACCCATTCACCAGTTAATCTCATTTCCATTTCATTAATTGCTTCAGAAATCTCATCAATTGTATTATAAATAAGTTCAATATTATGTTCTTTAAATTCTTCTGTCGAACAAGAATAGCCAATCTTATGATTTAGAATTTCACTAAATTTCAAAAATCTTTTTTCTGTTGTTAGCCAGAACTTTCTTGGCAATAAAACAAAACTTGAATCCCAAGTATGTAGTAAATTTAACTGACTTAAGTTAACAGCGACTATAGGCCTTCTAAAGGCTTGTGGAACACAGCATATACCAGCAGAATCTGTCACAAAAAAACGGCAATTAGCAGAAAGATATATATCCAAAAAATCTGTGCGATCACCATTTGCTGCATAATCAATCACTTTAGAATCAGAAATATTAATTTCTTTATCTACAACCGCTCCCATTCTAAAAACACTATATTTTTTTTTCATAACTAATGGCATTAATCCGTTTACCATATCATTAATATCAGTATCTCGAAAAGAGTGATATTTCCAATTAGCTTCGCCTTTATGGTTCTTTTCAAGATAGGCGCTATCACGCGCATGAATACAAATGAACTCTTCATTAGTAATATTCTTACTAATCAAATATGACTCGCCTTGTTTTCTCTCTTCCTCTGAAATAATAAGGTGCGGTTTAGTAGTGTTAAGGATTCCATTAACATCAAGAAAAGAGTATCTTCTCATTGGAACAATATGCTTTAAGTAATTACCAGGCATTAACTTATTTAGCATATCAAGTGGCATAAACAGCTGATGAGTAGTTACACTACGTTTCCACAATTTTTTTAGATATTTATTGCATGTTTTAGTATTGAAATAAAATAAATCAATAGTTTTAAATTTTCCCTCCTGAACGATCGAGTTCATTCCTTCAATAAGAAATACTTGATCTCCTTTTTTGTGCAAACCAGCATCAAGCTCACTCAAATAAACTTCTGGATTCATAGTAAAAGGTCCAATCCTATCACTTTCAAGCCTATGAAAACGAAACAGCACAAAAGGAGATACTAAACGAATAAGAAAAACAAAAGGTACTGCTACTAATAAATAAGATGCAATAAAACCATACCTAAATAAATGTAAAGGATTTTGAATAATTTTTTTAATCATACGGGAAAAATCATTAATTGTTACTTTTACCATGCTGAATAACCCCCATCTATAACTAAATTATGCCCAGTCACATATGAAGATGCTCCACTCATAAGGTATATAATTGCGCCAGATAACTCTACTGGTTTTCCAATGCGATTCATTGGTATTCTAGATTCAATTTCTTCCATATAATCAAGTCTTTCAGGGCCTCTTTTCTTTGGAAACCAACCAGGACTTACAGTATTAACTCTAATATTATCTTTTGCTAAGATTGTACTCATATACTTAGTAAACTGAATAACGCCAGCTTTTGCTGGAGGTAAGAATACAGGCGGTTCATTATTTAAATCTAAGTACATTTGAGGTATTGGTGATAATTCTCCAAATAGTGACGCATTATTAACAATTGATCCTTTTTTTTCTTTTTGCATTATTGGAATAGCATACTTAGTACACAAGAAAGTGCTGGATAAAATATCCCTAAAACCGTCTATCCACTGGTCATGTGATAAATCTAAATTAATCCCCCTAGTCTTTATAGAAGCAGCATTATTAAATAAACCATCTATCTTAATAAATTTTTTTTCTATCTTTTCAAATAAAGTTGCGACACTTTCTTCATCATTCAAATCAGCATTCCATAATGTAAGATTATCATGCAACTCAACTGCCACAGACTCTTTAAAAGTCACCAGTTTTTTCATTGACCTACCTATACACTGAACTTTGGCTCCACAGTTAAGTAAATCTACTACTACCTGTTGACCAATATATCCATAACCACCAGTCACTATAATCACTCGGTTGAAGAGTGAGAACAAATTGCTTTTATTTAGTTTATTCACAATACAATTATTAATTATTATTAGGCTGGATATTCTCTAGAGCCAATTATAAGATCTACAATTGTTAAGAGCCAGATCTGATGAGTATTTTCTACAAAGTTATAGGCTTTATTATTTACCCAGAGGTTAATATCTCCTAATTTCTTTAGGGGGTTATTTTCAGAAAATCCAGTAAGTGTAACAACCGATTGTAGACTATTATTACGAGCAGCCTTTACAGCATTAAGCATATTTGCAGAATTACCACTAGAAGATATAACAATAAGTAAGTCGCCCTCATTTCCATAAAAATCTACAGCCTTTTCAGCCCAGTGTTCAAAACCATAATCATTTGCAAAACATGTAATAAGGCCAGCCTCATTAAAGTTAAGACATTTAATTTTTGCATTTTTCGTAAGGTCTACACTTACATGGCTAGCAATTGCTGCACTTCCACCATTTCCAAAGATTAGAATTTTCTTTTTATTAAGGCTTGTTTTAACTATTAAATCTCTAACCTTGATTAAGCTTTCAATTGAATCTTCATCTGGTTGTAAAAGCTCAATATAGTCCTTAAGATAGTTTTTAATAAATTGATGATCTGACATAATATTATTTTAACAAATGAGAAATTGTTTTTAAAAGTTTACCTTTACTTACAGGCTCGCTGTTACCAATATTTTCTACTGACTGGGCAGCAGCAAGGGACGCGATAAATAGTGACAAGTCCTCATCATAATTATTATATAAACATACAGATAATAATGCCAATAAGGCATCTCCAGATCCAATCTTATCAATTACCTGAGTAGCAAATCCTGGGCATTTTTCTGCATTTTTTTTACCATTAATAAGGAATGCTCCTTTTCTGCCTTGGGTTACTGCAATATATTTTGAATTTATTAGGTTTTTTAGAGTTAGAGCCATCTTTTGTGGATCACCATCTCGTTGCCTCATTTCATGTCGAAGTTCAGTTTCATTGATAATCAAACAATTAATATCATTATATTTTTTTATATTATGAGTTCCAATATTTGCTGCATTAACTTGAGCATTTAAACTTACAAATTTATCTGTTTGCGAAATATGTTTTGCAATCTTTGATGAAATAATTCCATGGCCATAATCAGAAACTACAACTAAATCATGATCATCAATAAGACGATCATATGCCTTAATAAATTTATCTTCTTCGCCTTTAGTAAGCGCATTATCATTAATTGAATATACACCTAATATTTTTTTTCTATCTATATAATCAACAAATCTTCTTTTTACAATAGTTGGTGAATTACTTTTACTTAAAAAATTTAAGTTAACATTTTCTTCAATGCTTTCTTCAATAAAAGATTTATACTCATTCTTTTCGCCAAGAAAACTTAACACTGAAACAGTGTCACAAAAATCACTTAAGTGACGAGCAATTGCCAATGAGCCTCCTAAATATTCTTGAGTATCTAAGTCTCGTAATACCAAAACAGGCTCTTTACCAGATTTACCAAGAGCTTCACAAAAAACATATCGATCAATAATAGCTTCACCAACAATCAAAACTTTTAATTTCTTAATGCCTTCCAGCTGAGAATTAATGCTTTCAAAGCTATGTTTCTTAACAATATTTTGAATAAACGACTCTTGCTCAAGAGAATGCAAATCACCAAACTTATTTAATAATTTACTTGAACTGAAGGTAATATCATTGGTGTATTTTATTTGCCCTCCAACAGATTGAATAGCTAACTCTTCATCTGATATTTTTCCAGTAATATCATCTTGATGATCTTTATAATCTGGACCTTTACAATAGAAATTCGGCTTTAGTTCTTTGATAATTTCTTCAGCAGTTGGAAATTTATTCGCAATTACATAATCTATAGACTCAAGAGCAGCGAGCGCCTCTAATCGAAGCGAAGTGGAAAATGCAGGACGACCAGGACCTTTATTTACAAATTCATCAGGAGTGATTGAAACAACCAAAATATCGCCAAATGTTTTTGCTTCTATAAAATGTTTAATATGTCCTATATGCAAGAGATCAAAAACACCATGGCAGTGGATAATCTTTTTACCTTCAGACTTTAATCTTGAGCAAATTATTGTTAAGTCTTTTAAATTTTTTATTTTTTCTATCATTTTTTAACTCAAATATTTAAACCATTGTTCTGTTGCTTTAGCGATAGATTTTTTATCCCATACTGGAGCATCAGCCCAATATTCCATATCATTAAGTAGAATCTCCACACCTATTTCTAAACTAATCTTAGGTTTCCAATTTAATAATTGGGTTGCTTTAGTTATATCTGCCCAAGTACAATCTGGCTCTCCAGGGCGTTTTGGAATGTATATTACTTCACCCCCTAGTAGCTCCACTAAGCGATTAATACTATAAGTATTGTTTGATCCAATATTAATAACTTCTCCACTTAAATCACTCTTTACAGCAGTAATAATTGCATCAACAATATCTGAGACAAAAGTAAAATCACGAGTCTGATTGCCATCTCCTACTACAGTATATGGCTTATTAGATAGTTTCTGGGCCAAAAAGACACCAAAAACTGCACCATAAGTTCCAGATGTTCTTGCTCTGGGGCCATAGACATTAAAAAAACGAAGAGATAAGGCTGGTAGTTTATACAATTGGCACCAATGCATAACAAGTTGCTCACCAATATTTTTAGTTAGAGCATAGGGATATTGAGGTCGTATTGAGGCAATTTCTTTAGTTGGGTAATCATCAGGAATACCATAACATGAAGAGGATCCAGCATAAATTATTTTTTTAATTTTATACTTTTTACAAGCTTGTAAAACATTAAAGGTACCATTGACATTCGATTTATAGTATTCAGTGGGATTTTCTATTGAAGGAACAATATCAGCTAATGCTGCAAGGTGAAAAACCCAATCAGTATCTTTAAAAATAGGCTCAATCTCATCAAAATTAGTAATATCAGCCTCAATAAAAGAAAATGATGGACGCTCTAATAAATGACTGATATTTTCAAGCCTACCAATGCTAAGATTATCTATTACCACTACCTCATGATCTGAATCTATTAAGAAATCAGCTAAATGACTACCAATAAATCCAGCCCCACCTGTAATAATTACTTTCATAAATAATATTCCCTAAACCACTTCGTAAAATTACCAACACCTTGGTTAATATTTGTTGATGGTTTATAGCCAAACTCTTTAAATAAATCATGGACATCTGCATAAGTTTCTAAAACATCGCCAGGTTGCATTGGCAGTAACTCTTTCTCTGCCTTTATTCCTAATGCTTCTTCAATAGCTTCAATAAAATCTATTAACTTAACTGAAGAATTATTACCAATATTATAAATACGCCAAGGGGCTTGAGAACTTCCAGAATCTGGCTCATCACCCGTCCAATAATTATTTGGCATAGCAGGCCTATCAAGAACTCGAATAACACCTTCTATAATATCATCAATATAAGTAAAATCTCTACGATGCTTTCCATAATTATAAACTGGGATTTTTTCACCTGCTAATATTGCTTCAGTAAATTTAAACAGCGCCATGTCAGGACGACCCCATGGACCATAAACCGTAAAAAATCGCAAACCCGTTGTTGGTAAATCATATAAATGACTATAGGTATGAGCCATCAATTCATTAGCTTTCTTGCTCGCAGCATAAATGCTTAGCGGGTGATCAACATTATCATGAACTGAAAAAGGCATTTTAGTATTAGACCCATAAACTGAGCTACTTGATGCATAAACAAGATGACTGACATTGTTATGCCGACAACCCTCCAAAATATTCCCAAATCCAACTATATTAGTATTTATATAGGCCATTGGATTTTCAATAGAATAACGAATACCAGCCTGTGCTGCCAAATTCACTACTCCATCAAATTTATACTTCTTAAAGAGCTCTTGAACAGCATTACCATCCTCAATATTCATTCGGATATGGATATAGTTCTCATGTCCAATATGACGAGCTAGACGAGCTTCTTTTAGGATAGGATCATAATAATCATTATGATTATCAATACCAATTACTTCATCTCCTCGGTCAAGAAGTCTAATTGTAAGTGCGGATCCAATAAACCCTGCAGCACCCGTTATTAATAATTTCATACCATATGCCTAATTACTATTGAACAAATCTCTTGTGTACACCTTATTCTTAACATCATTAAGATCTTTAGACATGCGATTAGCCACAATTAAATTTGATTCTTTCTTAAATTCATTCAAATCATTTATTACTTGTGAATTAAAGAACTCTTCTTCTTTTATTTGGGGTTCGTAAATTATTACTTTAATACCTTTAGCTTTAATACGCTTCATAATACCTTGGATAGAAGAAGTTCTAAAGTTATCCGAACCACTTTTCATAATTAGACGATAAATACCTACTACTTTAGGATTTTTACTAGTAATTGATTCTGCAATAAAATCTTTACGAGTAGCATTAGCATCAACAATAGCACTTATTAAATTATGTGGCACGTCTTGATAATTAGCTCTTAATTGCTTAGTATCTTTCGGCAAGCAGTATCCTCCGTAGCCAAATGAAGGGTTATTGTAATGAGAGCCAATGCGGGGGTCAGAACTAACACCCTTAATTATTTCATTGGAGTCAAGTCCATGTACCTCAGCATAAGAATCCAATTCATTGAAAAATGAAACACGCATAGCCAAATAAGTATTTGAAAATAATTTAACCGACTCAGCCTCTGTTGAACTTGTAAAAAGAATATCAATATCTTTTTTAATTGCTCCTTCAATTAATAAATCCGCAAATTGTCTTGCTCGATCTGATTTTTCTCCTACAATAATACGCGAAGGGTAAAGATTATCATAGAGGGCAGAACCCTCCCTTAAGAATTCAGGTGAAAACAAAATATTATTACATTTAAACTTAACTTTAATACTAGCTATATAACCTACTGGTAAAGTAGATTTAATAACCATTACTGCATTTGGGCTAATAGCTATTACATCTTGAATGACATCTTCTACAGAAGTTGTGATAAAAAAATTACTAGAAGAATCATAATCTGTGGGTGTTGCAATGATTACAAAATTAGCATTTTTGTAAGCTATTTCCTTATCTGTAGTAGCAGTAAAGTTGAGGTTTTTATTTGTTAAAAAATCTTCAATCTCAGCATCGACAATTGGAGAGACACGATTATTTAATTTTTCAATCTTTTTGGGATCAATGTCTAAAACAACTACTTCATGGTTTTGAGCAAGCAGCATAGAGCTAGACAAACCCACATAACCAGCCCCTGCAACAGCTATTTTCATAGTGTAATACCCATTATTACCTCATTAATCAAAATTGTAAAATTGCTAAATATAAATAAGGATTCTAATTTTATTCAATACCTATTTCTAGTGATTTCGTTTCTTATTTATTCATTTCAAATTCTTTCATCTCTAACATTAGGAATTTAAACTAAGTCTTATATTCTATTTAGTTCATAACGCTATAAAGAGAAAAATATAAATCATTTTATACGAAAAAAATACATTACCCTAAAGCTTAGCATGAGAGTTGATAATAATAATTAATTTATAAATATAAAAAATGAAAGGAAGCTTGCAGTATCAGCTCAATCGCAATTGAACATTAATATTTCATCTTAAAATTTAGGAGATTTAACGTCATCTCCAGTAAACCAACCTTACTTTTTGTAATGATTGTAACGGAAAGTAGATTACTCATTTAAAATAGTAATAAATGCTTATAAATTAGTTAAAATCAACTTAGTTATATGACTATAAAAACAATTTTTTTAGACCGTGATGGAGTAATTAACAAAGATGTTGGCTATCTTTTTAGGATAAATGACTTTGAGTTTATTGAAGGTATTTTTGATGCATGTCTTTATTTTCATCAACTAGATTACAAAATTATTATTATTTCAAACCAATCAGGAATTGGTAGAGGATATTACAATGAGAATGACTACCGTAAGCTAACTGAATGGATGCTATTACAATTCAATAAAAACAGTGTAAAAATACTTGATACATTTTATTGTCCTCATAGCCCTGAGTTACTTTGTGAATGTAGAAAACCAAAACCCGGCATGCTACTGGAAGCAAAAAATAAATACAATATTAATATGAAAAACTCATGGATGATTGGTGACAGAGAAACAGATATTAAAGCAGCAAATCTGGTGGGAATTACTAATACAATATTAGTTAGAAGTGGTCATTTAATCGATGAATCTAATTCAAACTCTAGATTTATTACTGATTCAATCAAACAATCAAAAGAATTAATTAATTAATATTATTTTTATGAAGTGGAGCAACAAGTTCTCTGCAGAATATATAAACTGTCTATATGCAATGGTGTCTCGTAATATTGATGCAAAATTTAAATGTGTTTGATTTAAACTTGATAGCGTCTAAAAATAAAGCAATTAAGAATAAAAGCCTAAAGTATGTTTTATCCAGAGCAAGACATAAGATTATTTCTGATGTAAAAAAGTATTTTTGGCTAATACCATTTAAGGGTTATATTAAGAATAAAGATGTTTGATGTTTCATTCATTTAATCAAGAAGTTAATTAAATAGACATATAGAGGCCAAGTATTTCAAACTTTTATGGATTTATTAGTTAAAAGTAAAAAAATGGCTAAAAAGAATACATAAAACCCATTCATGTATGTATCACCGAATAAAATATTAACCATGCCATAACTCGCATACCCCAATGTTAGAAATACACCTGAGATAAATACAGGATTTTCACGATTATGACTATTTGCTTTTATAAATAGTCTCAGCGGAATAAACAGTAATAATAAAAGAGCTCCCAGTAAAACAATACCACCATTGTAATAGTTAGTTAAGTAAGCATTATGAAGATGGTTAAATCCGACTGATTTTTTTCCTAAACTACTCATGTCATTCTGAAATAAAATAATATTTGAGGTGCGGTATCCATTACCAGAAAAAAAAGGAACATCTTCAATATTATTAATAGCCTTCTTGTACATATTCAATCGCAAACCAACAGCACTAGGGCTTTGATCTCCACTCATCCAATTGGAAATTTCTGTATATGCAAGATTTGTTCTATCTTTGATAGATTGATTAAAACTACTAATAGAAATTATGCTGAAAATAATAAGTATTGTAATAATTTTTAATTTTGGACTTAATTTAGCTTGTTTTTTGTAAAAAAAGTATAAATAAGTGACTAATAATATCAAAAATGATAACCAGGCGCCGCGAGTACCTGACCCTATTATTGCCAGTAAACCAAATAATAATGTTACAAGACTGAATGCTTTATGCTTTAATGAATCATATTGAAAAAAAGCAAGAGCAATAAAAAACATTGACACTGCAAGATTGCCAAACACTCCTGCATTAATTACACCAGTTCCTCGGTCACCTCCGTGATAAATAACAATTCCACCCATAACCAATAATGCAACTTTAACCCCAACTATTAGGTAGTTCATATTAACTTCTGCTTTTAACAGTGCAAGTGCAATAAAAGGTGCAAATAAAAAATGAAAATCTCTAGGTATATAGTGTGCCAGTTCTAGAGCCTGACCTGAATAAAGCACTGATAAAAACACAGCAGTAAAGTAACCAAAGGTTAAATAAGAAAAAACTTTAATTTCTTTAATAGAAAATGGTGATATTTTTTTCGAAATAGCAAGGAATATACCCATCATTGCAAGGATAAATAAAACTATATCGCCCATAACTTGAAGTGAATTAATAACAATTGGAAAAGTAAAAATTAGTAAATTTATAGCTTTAGAGTAATTTTTTCCTACTGGCTTTTCTATCATAAATTACCACTATTTATTAATTTAATTTCTGGATAAGCTACTTGCATTTCTTCACCTTAAGCAGAGAAGCCATTTTCTAATAACATGGCGTTTTTTCGGGACGACTCTAGATCTGATGCTACCATTTCAGCGCACATCTCCTGAGCTGAAACTTGTGGCTTCCAGCCAAGAACTCTTTCTGCTTTTTTCGGGCTCCCAAGCAAAGTCTCAACTTCAAGAGGTCTAAAATATCTCTCGTCGATTTTTATAATTACATCTCCAACTGATAAAGATGGGCATTTATCACCTAGAATTTTTCTAATAACTCCTAACTCATTTAAGCCTTGGCCTTCAAACTCTATTATCAATCCTAATTCTTTTGCAGACCAAAGTATAAAGTCACGAACACTATATTGAACGCCCGTTGCAATTACAAAATCTTCAGGATAATCCTGCTGCAACATCATCCATTGCATACGAACATAATCACGTGCGTGACCCCAGTCACGAAGTGCATCTAAATTACCCATATACAAGCACTTTTCCAACCCTACTGCAATATTTGTTAACCCACGTGTAATCTTTCTTGTAACAAAAGTTTCACCTCGCCTAGGACTTTCATGATTAAAAAGAATACCATTACATGCAAAGATTCCATAGGCCTTTCTATAGTTTTCAACAATCCAATAGGCGTATAACTTAGCAACTGCATATGGACTTTGAGGATTAAAAGGTGTTTTTTCTGTTTGAGGAGATTCTTTAACATTACCATATAACTCAGAAGTTGA
>Ga0209482_1002724_pt1 | contig 10719 bp, 10 predicted proteins | sample CoawatmetaG10DNA_FD_187512 | JGI IMG/M metagenome (GOLD analysis project Ga0209482, IMG submission 187512) | Marine microbial communities from the West Antarctic Peninsula - Coastal water metaG104-DNA (SPAdes) (version 2) | ecosystem: Environmental > Aquatic > Marine > Coastal ... | reverse complement strand
CCGCTTTTATTTCAAGGGGTGTTAAATTATTAGAACAAAAGATATATCTAGAGTAATGTTTTTGCATATACTTCTTTTCACCTTTTTGATTTATGGTGATTTCTTCAGCTGTAATTAAATCTTTAATCTCATCTTTAAATGCGAAACCATCTTTACCGGACATTTCATTTAACTGAATTAATAATTTATTTTTACACGAGCCATTGAAAGACCCCATTAAATGATTGGCGTTCCCCGTTTTATAACCCAGATCATTACCCATTAATTTAATTATCAGTCCTGTAAGTAAATCCTTACCCAATCCTTCTCTAGATTTCAATACCAAGCAAACGCCAGGTCGTTCATCTGGTTTTTGAAATAGATGTGCAAAATAATTAATAAAATATTCAAGTACGTGTTCTTCGTGATTTACCAACCTGCTAATATGGTATTTAAATATATCAATAACTTCTGGTTTTTGTTCATAATCGACACTATCATAATCCGAGTAGGCAAACCCTGTAAATGTATTATAGACATCTGCAGGACAAGTATCTAGGTTAGGTATAAAATCCATAATAGCATACGACCTTCTCTCTGGGTCTTCCTGCCATTTATGAAAAATTCTAAATTCTTCTAGATAACCTTTCTTATTACTCTCCCAAATATAAGATGCAGTTAAATCTTGAAATTCAGACTTACTATAAATATTATATCCCCGTTTCGTTTCAATCACATATTTTGGACCTTGTTTAATTAAAAAATGTTTTTCTTCTAATTTCTGTTTAACCTTTTCATAACTTTTGTTTTGATATGCGGGGGGCAATCCTTGCTCTGGATTATAATTTTGGAATCCTGGGCTTTCTTCAATAGATGTATCAAATTTTTTGATCGCCCATTCTACGTCGTATTTTTTAGTTATTTCATTCAATACCCCTGTCTGGTTTTCATAATCCTTTGAGAGATGTAGTCCATCAAAAATGAGTGATGAAACTTCTTTACCTGCATAATCGTAATGATTAACAACTTCTTGTAGAATTGTATTTTCAAAAATAACCATTAGCTTATTCATAAACTTCCCTTCCTTGTTTCTGCCTGTATCGTATTGTTTAAAATGTCCATATATCTGCAGGGGTTCAGGTAAATTATAAATCCTCTTTTGGATCTGTTTAAATTCAGTGCATATCATACATGCTGCCGTATTATTCCCTTTATATTTAATATTCTTATCTCCATTCAAGTAAACCAAAACCTCTCTTTTAGATAATCCTGATTCAGAAAGAAACCCATCTCTATTTATTAAATAGTGATTAAATGCTGGATAGTCTTTTTCAATATCGCAATCGTAAAATGTTTTTAATATATATCTTAAGATGGATGGATGAGCGTTTTTCATGTCATAATCATTATAAAAAGGACCACAGAGAAAACCCCTTAAGTTTTTTTTGCAAGCAGGAACACCGAATTTTCCATCGACATAAAGTCGTCCGTCTGTTTTCATCTTTTTGGAATATTTATATTTAACATCAATCTCGCCATTATTTTCAATCATTTGTTTCAACCAATTGCAAGACAATGTACAATAAGTTTCTTTACTCATTTCTTTCTCTCCTTTTGAATCTTTGCTATCATTCCAGACTAGTTTAGTATAATCATCACGTTCATGACTGAGTAGAAATTTAGCTCGTTCAAGATCAATTTTTTCTTTATGAATAACCATCGTATATATAGATGAGATTATCGCTTTATATCTTTTATTGACGTTCTTAATAATTAAAGTTTTCAATTATTAAGATTAATCATCCCCAAACATCTCTGCAACCTCTAGAGCAGAATAAAAGTTCTGCGACTCGCACACGAGGAAACTAAGTTTTTCATCTGTTAAAATAAATACAATCTTATGATTTATTATTTTTACGATGTCGTTCATATAAGACTCGTGCAATTTTTTCGCTATTATTTCAATTAGCTCTAAAGGAAGTAGATTATCAAGGAATGATATCATATAAGAAATTTATACACTATAGAGAGATTTTAATATTGTTAAAAAACATTTCAATAACATTTTTAGGTATTCTATATCTCTCTAATTTGTTAGTGTCCTTACCTAGCACACTTTCCCCCTTCTGTGTGCCGCCTATATTTTTCGCATGTTTTTTTGGTTTAATATTGCGAGCATCTTTATATAGCAGTCTTTTTTCAGCCGAATCCACTCTGACTATTTTTCCTTCTATGTTAACATATTTAACGTTATTAATAGAGAGACTATGCATTTTCTTATTAGTGGTTGGATCTTTTACGATCATATTATCGCAATTATTACCACAGGGCGTGAATTCTAGCCCTTCAATATTAGTCCAAAAACGAGTTCTTTTTTTATATCCCCAGTCACTATATCTGCAATAATCAACATCGTAAAAGGGTATATCAGATGGTATATAATCTTTCATTTTACCAGTCTGTGGATTTTCAATAAGATAATATTCAGGGTTAAAATAATCAATAATTTCAAATACTTTATCCACCATAGGAATGCCGAAATCCTCAATATCCTGTTGTAAAATCTCTTTAGTTATTATTTTATCTCCATGAGCTTTGAGTTTTCTTCCAATCCAAGTATTTCTTAAAGCACTCCACCAAAGGCAGACTGGAGATGCAGTTATTATTTTAAAATGTCCTTTTGGATATTGTTTATAATTCCAAGTTAATATATCCTCCTTAATATGGTGGGTAGATGTATAACCTTGATTTGTATCTCCTAAATCTCTATCTAGAGAGAAAACATTAAATCCTAGTTTTGAACTTACTTTTCCAAAAGAATGCGTCCCTGAAAATAATTCTAAATGATTCATTTATAATTATTTATATTAAATTATTATCTTTTAATTTACGAATAACTTATCTTATATTGTCCGTTAGCAACGACAATATTTTTTGCTACTTCACAAAAAATATGTATATCCAAAGCTTGGAAATTTCCTACACTTGATGTTGGGGCATCTGTGCTTTGCACCCCTCTGGTTCTCGGACTTGAAGACGTGCCTGTTCGTGTAATTTGAAGTTGAAGATCGCTAATACGTTCTTGAATGTTGCACCCAATCCATGATGAATTACCAACCCAAACCCCTTGTTGTGAGATAGGCAACTTACCCGCAGTCCAAAGTGCTCCCACTTCTCCAACAACAAAATCATTAGCTTGAGGAACTCCACCCCCAGTCAGAATTCGTGGGAATGTTTCATTAACACCGACCCAGTTATAGGCGGGTCTGCCTACAGGGTGGAGAGTTCCAGCATTTAAAGTAGTTTGGGTAAGGGAATATTTTGTATCTAGTCCTACACTTTCGGTGTTTGCTCCAGGACACATATTTAAGTCACCCCAAGTATCGGCGCAAAGCATCGTAGTTGAGGCAGGAGATGTAAGACCCTGGCCCGCTAGGACGTTTCGACCATTCACTCGAAGATTAAACTCTTCGCGATGCAAAGCTTTACTGCCGTATTGAGCTAGGCCTTTCATTGCCACGCTAGTGGCTGCATCAACATCAACATCATAAACATAGTCGCTAATATTCTGATAAACTTTTGAAACCATAAGTCTCGAAACGGCTTTATTTTGGAAACCATTAATACGCAAATTGGAAGTTTGAACTGCCGATACACCAACACCAGTAGCAGTAGAAACTCCAGGAACTTGAGGCATCTGGGACTGATCGTGCTCCACTGCAACCCAAGAGGCAGTAGTAAATTGTGTGTCTAATGACGCAACAAGAGCCTCATCAACAATCTCATCAACAATAAGGATAGGGACTGATTTAGTAAGGTCTGCAGTATTTGTTATGTTATTTACCATAGCATCATCAGCCAAATGATACTCCATTACAATCCGAAGATTAGGGAAAAGTTTAGTAGAAAGATGAGAGATGCTATTAAGTATTCCAAACACTTCTCGCAAATCGAGTGTTCCTAGTGCTGATGCGTCTCCAGGAGCACGGATACGTTTATTATCATTAGACAAAAGCTCACCTGTTGCTCCAGTAGCCCATCCCATAGAACCACCAATCATATTTTTAAAAACATTATCATTTTGAGAGTTAGTATGGAGAGAATTTTTAAATGTAAGCCAGTTTCCAACTTTACGAAGTGAGTCAAGTTCTTCATTTCCGTCAAGCAACTGAATTCGGTCAATTATAGATGTTCCGCCTAGACCAAAATGATATTGATTGTTATTTCCTGTATTAGTAAGACCAAGATTACCAATTCTCATGGTAGGCATATAAGCCTCGCCACGATTTGCAAGTCTAAATTCGCATCTGTTTTTACTAGTAAATACTGGATCAATAACGTGGGATTTAACGCTAGAACTGAATACGGACATTATTATAAATTAGGCGAAGATAATAAAAAATAGGTAAAAATATTTTATCTCTCTAATATATAATAATGGAAAATGAAAATTTCGGAAACGAAGAAAACGTTAATCAAACTGCCGAACCATCTATTTCTAGTTTAGCCCATATTTACACAGCAGATGAGGTTGCATTGCTATTAGGTGCATTGTCGGCGTGTGTTGCTGGGATTATTTATAGTATAAAGAACGTGAAAAAGTCCTCCTGCTGTGGCGGATTGATAAGTTTCGAACAAAGAACAGAATTACCAGTTTCTAAAGATAGCATAGTAATCCAACAAAGTGATGTTTAGGGGCTTTTAACTAAAATAACAAGAACGGCCATATCCTCAACCTCAACATTACCATAAGTAGATGTTAAAAGTCTAAATTTTAATTGTCTGGTTGTAACATCTCCTCTATTTTTTATTGCTATATAATTAAGAGTTGCGGGTTGAAATTGTAAAAGTGCGTTTGCCGTTCCTGCAATTTCTACCGCCTGCGATGGAATTGTGGCTAAAATATTGCGTCTAGAACCCCCAGTTTTTGCGGTTCGTTGTTGTTGATCCAATCCGTAACTATCATAACTATCTAAAGTAAAAGTTTGCGTTTCAATAAGTAGATTTTGAGGGTGACTAGCTAAAGCATATATATTGGGAGCAGTCCATGTAAATCCATTTTGTATTTTATATTCCTGCACGAAGGGGAGTGAGTTTGGATTTTGGAGGGTCTTATTAATGACCTCATCATCTTCTGATAGGACTAATTCAGTCCCTAATCCAAAGAACTTATTGCTTAAAACGCTTAATGGAAATCCCAAAAAGTTTGCTAAAGAGTTATTTTTAGTAACTGCGAACCCAAGATCTGGTAGAGCTGCAAAATCAAGTCGCCCATTACTAAAATCTGTTTCATTTGCAGTTACAATGCCATCATATTCAATTAATGTCGTTAAAAAAGAGTCAGTGCTTGGTAAATAAGTATCAATAAGTCTAGGAGGAGGGCCTAGAAGTTCGCTTCCGTATGCATCAAGAGAAACTCCTATATTATCAAAAACAATATTCTCTTTGTTTTCCAAAAGACACAAGACGAAATAATAATCTTCATTTGTATCAAAAGGTTGCGGGGGCATCTGTCTAGCACTATCTGTGCCTCCTCCACCAACGGCGGAGTTTTGATTAACAATTCCTATAAAGTTGCCGTTATCAAGACAGATCTCAATAACATCATTAGCATTAGCGGTATTGGCAACATCAAAATTAATAGGCGTATATCCAGAGTTTGTATAAGTGCCGTCCGTTCCAATCTTATATTGATACTCTTCAGTTCGACCTTTAAATTTAATTGCGTATTCAAAGTCCGTATCAGCTATATTAGCGCCTCTTAATTTTGCTAAACCTTGAGTTCCTTTAACAATCCCCATAATAGCACTATCTTCGCCTAAAGCATTTATTAATCTTTTCAATCTAACTCTAAAAGATCCAGTTGATTTAATCAACGGGAAATCTCCATACATATAACATTCATTTATATTTCCAGATGCGGTGCTGTCTTTATCTCTATAGCACCCATATTCTCCCACCTGAAAAGCGCCAATATTAGCTGCTTCAGCGTCATCAATCCCATACTGCAGGGGCGTATCCAGATTAAGAAAAGATAAAGGAGCAGCATTTTTTTGAGGAATTATAGTTGGTGCGGTGGTAGGTGTGAATGTGGTAGAATCTCCCGCACCATCAATTGAAATCTTTCCTGCAGCGTCCATCGTAGCAGTTGCATCTGGTGTGCCGTTAGGTGCGGTTGGTTTGGAATTATAAATTTTCCATGCGAGAACATTACCATCAACGGGTTGCCAGTAATTAGCCGGATCGCCGTCTGTATTAGTCTTTCTAAACTTTGCGAACCTCCCCGTGTTGGTGGTTTTGAAAGTTGCATCGGTTGATTTGCCACCATCGTCCTCTTCACTCCATACGTTACCACCAAATAAATTATAATATTCAAACATTCCATGCGCGGCGGTTGCTGTCAGTGGATATAAAGGACTGGGTTTAGCTGAAATTACAACGTTCCCAGTTCCGACACTTTCAACATTAAACTGAATATTCATCGAGGAGGGGGTGGTAATCATAGACGAGTTTTGGTTCAAACAATTTCTTAATTGATTTAAAAGAGTAATATCGTTTTGATTGGAATAAAGTCCCGTTGGTTCAACATTTCCTGTGTTGGTTGGAATGTTTGCTGATCCATTTCCTACAGCTTGGAATCTTATTGTATTATTTAAATTGTTAAGAGTGAATGTTTTGCTTCTTCTCTCTAAAGTAAGAGATTGGAGAGCGATTTCAGATTTTTCAGGTATGACTACTTCTTCGTTAAAAATTGTATCAAACACTCCGTCGCCTGTCGTGCTAGTTAATCTAATAAGTTTTTGAGGCATCTATATAAATAAAATATATTTTATTTACTTAACAAATATATTTTATACAATTAATTTAAGTTGGATACTTGTTGCTCCGCCGTGTCTTGTAAAAGAATGCATGTTCGCTTGCAATTCCTCGCAATAAACAGAAGGTGCTAAAGCACCACTATCAGAGTGTAAGGTCATAAAAAGTACCTCCCCTTGTGGGTCGTAAGTTCCTGTATCAATTCGTGTAGCAAATTCAATAAGTCTAGCATCATCGTGTTTATGAACGGGTTTCGAAAGGCAATAAAACTGACATTTTTCTCCAGTCCTGATAAGATTAGTCGCTTTATTTAGAACATAAGCGTGTTTTGAGTGATAAAAATCCCCTGCATCACCGCTTCCAGTCATTTTGGTGTAAATTACAAAAAAGGGGGCTTGATTAGATAAACCAGTCCAATTATCAATAGATCCTAAAAAACTCATAGAGAGAACGTCCTTAAGTTTCATCGTTTCATAAAGACCAGAGTAAAAGAAATAATTAAATTTATCGTCCGCACCGACACCACCACCGCCTTCGCCTGCTGCAACTTTAGTGTAAGACCAACCAGGACGTCCGTTAGGGTCGGCGACAGGGAGGGGTATTGTATCCGCCGTAAGAGCGCTTGCTCCTGCTGAACCAAGTTTAACTTGAAAATTAGGATTAGACATTATATTTTATATAGAGAGAAAAATATAATCATAATTATCTAATACAAAGTTTTGCTAAAATTAAACCAAGAATAAAAGAACAAGCAGAGAATCCTGTAAGTTCTAGATATTTAAAATAATCTTCTTCTCTCTTCAAATAATAACAATCAGAACTATTCATATTATTTAGTAAAGATAAAATAATATGAGTTTTTACATTTGGAGCAAGGAATTAAAATAAAGATGGACGTCAAATGGATCATCTGCTACGCTAGCATCTGCAATCTGGAGATTAATAGTAAATTTCTGTTGAGACAAATCAACATATTCAGAAAAGTCAAGTCCGAATAATGTCCCCCGATTAGCTTTTAGGGTTTTAGCAGAAACCTGCGAATGTCCTGCGGATTCCATAGATTCAAGACCTCGTCGAAGTGCGTCGTCCTCATCTGTAATTCTGTAAGTAACATAATTTTGCATAGAGTTTGCGAATAAGTATTCAACGCTGTCCCATTTAGGCAGGTTTTCCAGAGCTGTGGAACAAAATTCAGAAGATTGCATATGACCTTGATTGATAAAAGACATTGATACGGAATTAACCTGCTGGCTAGGGACACGCGCGGAGATGGTTGTAGCGGTAGATTGAAGCGACGACACAACATTAACATACGATCTCATAAGCATAGGTTCGTCAGTTCCATCATCGGGAACACTGACAAAACGACAGACGATATCATCAAGAACATAATCGCCTCCTGCAACTCCTCCAAAAAGAGCATGGCGATTAGCAGCTAAAACACAAGAGACTCGAATAAATCCGTTTCGGTCAAAAGAATAATCTCCTCCCGCCTGCCGATTCCACATAATGGACGGAGCGATTGAAAATGTTGGAGCAGACCTCTGATCTACCTGCTCTGCAGCCAGCGAAACGAATGCTTGATCTGATACAGGTTGTAAAACGTAATTCCCGTTTATTTCATATGGGCCTCTGCATTCCGCCACGAGTTTGGAAGAAAGCATATCATCTGCTCCAAGAGTAGCCCTGCCGTGTTGAGAAATGTAGCGAGGGTAGTTGGCGAGATGCTCCATAATACCTTTTGATTGGGTCTCACACGTCCAACTATCAAAAAAGGCGTGCGCGCCTACTACATTATCGAGTTTAATATTATCAGTTAAATGAATAGAAGATGTGGCTGCTGTTGCATTGGCTGGTTGCCAGTTGCCGACTTGAGCTCCGCTTTTAGTTGCAATAATTTTCCCTTCAATCCTTAAAGAATTTTTAAGAAGTTTTCTACCAGGAACGGCTAGATTAAAATCAATACTTTGAAAAGGGGTATATCCTCCTAGGCCGGTGTCGTTGTCGTAGGGGGACATAGTGCTTTCAGGAACTACCATATGATATTGAACTTGACTCATTATTATATTTTATACAGAGAGAATAAATTAATGATAAATAACTATTCCTAAACAGAGTGATCCAAATGTTTTAGAAGTTCCATTCTAATTTTAATTAGTTTTTTTGACAACTGGATAAGTTTTTGATTTTGTGGGGGCATATTAAATAATATATATTTTTAATGTTTAAGTTAATAAAAAACAAACATTAAGAATTTTCTTTAATAAACTGCAAATCTGCTACTTCTCGCAGACGCTTATTATTTTCTATTTTGCTAGCATCTTTATACTTTACGTATGAAAATTGTGCTTCTGATGTTATGATATCATAAGTAGATTTAATTCGTTTAACTGCTTCGTAATATTGGTTTTGCTGTGTGCTCTTCATGTTATAATATACTATAGTATGGTCTGTTTAAGTGCTAAACGTAACATCTTGTATAAGTATTCAAAAAGTCGTCACATCTGTTAAATTTTTTTTAATGTTTAAGTTAATATATAAACTTAAACTTTCTTTTTCATCTTTTTCTTTTTAATCTTAATTATTATTTCTTTTTCTGCAATAGGCGATAAGAATTCATCAGATATATCAACTCCAACATAATCACGATTTAAACTATTTGCTAAATTACCAATTCCTTTATCGCAGCAGGTTGGGTCAAGAATAGAGTCGCCTTCATTAGTGTAGGTTTTAATAATGCGTTCTATAATTTCTGGTTGAATACTTTTAGGCGATTTAGTTTGCAATAGCCTTTTAAAGCGACCCATAAAATTGGTAGGATAACGTCCCTTATGATGACTAACATTTGGTTTTTGGTCGCCATAATATTGGTCACCTTCATATTTATTTTTTCTCTCATGGTGATGAATCTCATCTCCAATCATCTGTGGGTTGTAAGTATGCTTCTCTCTATAATAGATAAGAATTTCTTCAACTTGTCGGAGAGGTTGTTTTTTAGCCTGAAAGAAATTGGTAGGATTGTTCTTAACCCAAGTGTAATGATATTTGGGTTGTCTTAATGCAATGATTCTGTATGTAAAAGGTATTGCGGTGTGAATAGCTAACACGCCATTAGGTTTTAGGACACGATCAATTTCAGTAAAGAGTTCTTCAAAATTGAGATCATTATCCCAAGACTTTTGAGTTGTAGCGAAAGGAGGATTCCAATAGACTAAATCAAATGAATTTTCTGCAAATGTTTTAATAACAGAATGAATATCTCCAATTGTGAATTGTTGCGACATGTTATACTATACTATAGTATGGTCTGTTTAAGTGCTAAACATAACATCTTCTATAAGTATTAGAAAGATTAAATAGGAGATTACGATTAAATATAAGAGTTGATATTAAACAGAGTTGGTATTTAATCTCTTCTCTCTATAGAGTAAAATAATTTAAGAAAAAGTAGAAGGAAAAAAAGAGAACAAGGTTATAATCTATGGTCTAGTCAGGCTTCAGATCTAAAATAATTTTAAATTGTAGAGAGAAAGATTAAATAGGAGATTGTGATTAAATACCATATCGACTATATTAACAGAGTTGGTATTTAATCTCTTCTCTCTATAGAGTAATATTATTTTAGAAAAAGTAGAAGGTAAAAAAGAGAACAAGGTTATAATCTAGGGTCTTGCCTAGCTTCAGATCTGACTGCAATTTAACTAAAATTTAAATAGGAGATTAGTTCTAGAGGTTAGGCACAAATATGAGAGTTCTATATTAGTGAATAAGTTTTGTAATATTTCGTAGGGGGGAGGCCACGATTTTGAACGAGATTATCTCACAAATCTGTAGGGGGGGGGTCACGATTTCCGTTGCTAGGGCGAGGCAAAATGGAACTAATCAATTGATTAGTTCCATTTTGCCTCGCCCTAGCAACGGAAA